>ERZ857801.3139-NODE-3139-length-12301-cov-2.660134_pt1 | contig 12301 bp, 10 predicted proteins | sample MGYA00519762_ERZ857801 | MGnify/ENA primary metagenome ERZ857801 (study PRJEB31778, sample SAMEA3449368) | human gut metagenome | biome: human gut; feature: human-associated habitat; material: faeces | place: United Kingdom | collected 2010/2012 ...
CTTCTGTGTCAGCACCTCGACGATGTCGCCGTTGTGGAGTACGTCGCGGATCGCCGCCGGACGGTTATTGACCTTGCCGCCCGAGCAGGTGAGCCCCAGCGAGGTGTGGATGTCGAAGGCGAAATCCAGCACCGTGGCTCCTTCGGGCAGCTTGCGCAGGTCGCCGCCGGGGGTGAAGACGAAAATTTCGCCCGAGGAGGGCTTGGCGTCGAAGTTCTGGGCCAGCGGACGGGTCTTGTCTTCCATTAGCTCCCGGAGTTGTTTCATCCACATTTCGCTCCCGTCCGATCCCGCGTTTACGCCTTTGTAGCGCCAGTGGGCCGCGATGCCCCGCTCCGCCACGGCGTCCATCCGCTCGGTGCGGATCTGGATTTCGACCCACCGTCCCTCTTTGGTGGCGACGGTGGTGTGGAGCGATTCGTAGCCGTTGGATTTGGGGATGGAGATCCAGTCGCGCATCCGCTCGGGATTGGGCGTGTAGAAATCCGTGACGATCGAATAGACCGTCCAGCATTGCTGCTTCTCCTCTTCGAGCGGACAGTCCAGGATGATACGGATGGCGAAGATGTCATATACCCCCTCGAACGGGACGTGCTGCTTGCGCATCTTGTTCCAGATCGAGAAGATCGACTTGGTGCGGCTCTTGACGTGATAGCGCAGCCCCGCTTGGTCGAGCCGCTGCGTGATGGGTTCGAGGAAGCGGGCGATGAAGGCCCGGCGTTCGCTTTCGGTTTCGGCCAGTTTGTCGGCGATATGCTGGTAGTCCTGGGGTTCGAGGTAGCGCAGGGCGATGTCTTCGAGTTCGCTCTTGATGTTGTATAGACCCAGTTTGTGGGCGATCTGGGCGTAGAGGTTGAGGCTCTCCCAGCTCTTCTTGCGCCACTTTTCGCGGGGGAAAATTTCAAGGCGGCGCATCACCTCGAGCCGGTCGGCCAGCTTGATCAGGATCACGCGCGGATCTTCCGAATAGGAGACGATCAGCTCGCGGAAATTTTCCGCCTGCTCCCGGGAGGCTTTCAGGCGAATATCGGAGATGTGGCTCAGACTTACGGTCATGCCGAGCACCTCCTTGCCGAAGCGGTCCCGGATCTCGTCCGTCAGCCGCAGGAATGTCTCTTCGTCCTGCCGGCTGGCCGTGCGGACTACGTCGTGGAGAATGGCGGCTACGACCGAGTCGCCTCCCAGCCCGATCTCCTCCAGCCCGATCCGCGCTACTTCGGCGGCGTGGTCCAGCATCGGCGAGCCGTCGTGCCGTACCTGCGAAGCGGTATGTTCGGCAGCATATTCCAGGGCGCGGTCGGCTGCGGCCGCCTCGTCGGGCGAGAGCGTTCGGCGGATCGCGCTGCGCAGCTTGTCATAACGGGTCAAATCCATTTTCCGGAAAGTTTTACTGTTTTTCAAAAGTAGCGAAAATCTTCGGCATCGCAAAGCGCCGTCGGGGATTTCACGGAATAATCTTGTGCAAAAACCGATGCAGTTGTATAAAAAACGTATCTTTGTAGAACAGAATTATACGTCGTCTATGAAAAAAGAGGAAAAAGTCCGTTTGCCCTACGTACCCACCTACGGCGAGGAGGTGGCCAACACGGTTTCGCATGCCGTGATGCTGCCGCTGACCCTTTGTCTGCTGCCTTTCGCTGCGGTGTGGACCTATCTGCACGATGCCCGGCCCGTGCTGGCGTCGGTGTCGGTAAGCGTCTGCGTCATTTCGATCTTCCTGATGTTGCTGGCTTCGACGCTCTACCATTCGATGCGCCCGGATTCGAAGCACAAGGCCGTTTTCCACAAGCTCGACCATATCTTCATCTTCGTCGCCATCGCCGGAACCTATACCCCCGTAGCGCTGCTCGTGATCGGTGGCTGGCAGGGTGTCTTCGTCACCGTTTTGCAGTGGACGGCCGTTCTGCTGGGTATTCTGTATAAGACGCTGGCCCGGCGTTCCATCCCGGCTTTGAGCCTGACGATTTATCTGGTGATGGGCTGGACGGCGATCTTTTTCCTGCCCCGGCTGATTCGGAACGCTTCGCTGCCTCTGCTGTTGCTGATCCTGCTGGGCGGGGTGCTCTATACGGCCGGAGCGATCGTTTATGCGAAGAAGGGATTCCGCTACCACCATCTGGTTTGGCATCTGTTTATCGACCTGGCGCTGTTGTCGCATCTGGCGGGGATCGTCTTTTTTATCGGTTGATAATTAATACGTTTATATGCCGGAGCGTGACAATACAGGTCCTTTTCGAGGAAGGGGCTTGGGAGCGGTTCGGAAGCATAAACGCGGCCAGTGCCGCGAATAAGCGATCGTCGGATAGTGTGTGTTGAAGTATATAATTGATTATGAATGGTTTGAATGTTGTGAAAGTCGGACCGGACGATTTCGAAGAGCTGGCCGAGGTGTGGGAGGCTTCCGTGCGGGCTACCCACGATTTTCTCTCCGAAGCGGATATTCGGGAATTGCGTTCTCTGTTGCCTGTCCGCTACCTGCCGGCGGTCGAACTTCGCTGCCTGCGGGATGCGGGGCGTATCGTGGCGTTCATCGGTCTGGACGGAAGTCATATCGCCATGTTGTTCGTTCGGCCCGAATACCGGGGCAGAGGCTGCGGACGCAAGTTGGTGGAGTGGGCCGTCGCCCGCCAGGAAGCCGATTCGGTCGATGTCAATGAACAGAATCCGCAGGCGATGGGTTTTTACCTGCGTATGGGTTTTGCGGTTGCCGGGCGCAGCGAAACGGATGATGTCGGCCGGCCGTTTCCGATTCTGCATCTGCGTCTGGAGAAATAAAAATGAAAAAGTTTCCCTTTTAGGAAACTTTCGTTATCGGGATTCCGGTTCATTTTCCGTTCCCATAAAATCCAACAGGGCCCGAGCCGTGATTTCGGGTTCTTCGAGGAATCCCATGTGTCCCGAATGTTCGAGCCATGCGACGCGGGCTTGAGGATGGGCCGCCGCCAGTGCTTCGGCCTTTTCGAGGGGAATATAGCCGTCGTGCTTACCGAAGATGAAGAGCTGCCGCACCGCAGAGCGGCGGAGCATTTCGTTGCGGTCGGGCCGCTCGATCATACCGCGCAGCAGGGCTGCGATCCCTTCGTCTTCGGTGACGAATACCTGTTCGACCAGATCTTCGATCTCGTCGCGCATTCGCGGCCGGTTTTCGGGAGCGAAGCCCGCTTCGGGAGCTACGCGGGCCAGCGCGTCCTTTTTGCCCGCTTCGACCAATTTGATTTCCCGCAGGCGGTTTTCTTTCTTTTCGTCCGTATCGGCGTCCGGCGTCGAACTGAGCAGCACCACGCCGTCGAGTCGTTCGGGGTATTTCTCGCAGAAAGCCAGGGCGACGTAACCGCCCATCGAATGTCCCACCAGGGTACAGCGGGCGATGCCGAGCGCATCGAGCGTATTCTTTACCACATCGGCCAGGTATTCCATCGTGTGTACAGGCCCTTTGACCACCGAGATCCCGTGCCCCGGCAGGTCGAGCGTAATCACGCGTACCTGTTTGTAAAGATAGGGAACGAAATCGTCCCAGACGAGCATCGACTCCAGATAACCGTGTAACAGGACCGCGCACCGGTCTCCTTTTTCGGAGTCGCACACATGGACGGGCGTGTCGCCTGCCGTAATGAATTTTTCAACCATTGTCGGGTGGATTTTCAGTTTTCCTCGTCGTCGAAATAGTCGAACGCCGATTCCCGCTTGGGGCGTGCGGGCGCATCGTCTTCCTCGTCGTCGAGTTCGCGGTAGATGGTGTGGCGTTCCTTGCCGCTTTTGTGGATCGGCTCGAGCCGTTTGGCCTTACGAAGTTCGTCCGCATGGTTTTCGTCGCGGAATCCCTTGTTCGTTTTCATGGATCGGAGAAGAAAAAATAGATTTAGGATTGAAAGTTGGCGGTATCGTAGCTGCCTTCGAATACTTTGCGGGCCTCTCCCGAAAGGCGGATGCGGGTGTAGATGCCGGGTTTCGGCTCATCGAAGGCGATGCTGAGCCGTCCGCCGCGTACGTCGATGCGGAACGCTGTGACGGAAGGCTGGGCCGCGAGGTGGGTGACCAGCGCCGCAGCGGTCGATCCCGTGCCGCAGGCGAGGGTTTCGTCCTCCACGCCGCGTTCGTAGGTGCGGACGGCGATATGCCCGGGACCGACTACCTTGACGAAATTGACGTTGGTGCCTTTGGCGAAGCGTTTGTCGTAGCGGATCCGGCGTCCGCGTCCGATGACGTCCACGGCTTCGAGGTCGTCCGTGAATTCGACGTAGTGGGGAACGCCCGTATCGAGGAACCAGTATCCGTCGCCCCGGTCGATCCGTTCGACGTCGATCATTCCCAGCTCCACGGTGCTTCGCAGCCCGTCGATACGAAGCATCCTGGCTTCGTGGATGCCATCCGTCGAGTCGAACCGCTTGATGTCGCCGCCGATGCCCAGGTGATGGGCAAACAGGGCGAAGCAGCGGCCTCCGTTGCCGCACATCTCGCCCGGCGAGCCGTCGGCGTTGTAGTAGCGCATCGAACAGTCGCAGCCGGATACGGCGGAAGCGGCGAGCGTCATCAGACCGTCGGCTCCGATACCGAAATGGCGGTCGCACAGACGGGCGATCTCCGCGCTTTGGGGAGTCGCTCCGCCGTTCCGCAGGTCGAGCAGGATGAAGTCGTTGCCGGCACCTTCGTATTTTGCGAATCGCATTTGCATCTGTTCTGAAATATCGGCTTTGTCGCTATTCCGGTTCGGAGGTCGGAGCCGTTCGGCACTTCTCTTGCATCCTGAAAACGCGTGTATGTCCGGGACGGAAGAGGGTTTTTCTGGGGCGCTGCAAAATAGGTTCCAACCAGCTTTAACGCGGACAAAAATAATAAAATTCTAAAAGTTTTACTACTTTTGCGTGAATTTGTTACGTAACTTATAATCCGTATGAAAACATTGCTTGCAAAACACCGTTCGATCCGAAAATTCCGCTCTGAGCCTATTGCGCCGGAGGTGCTGCAAGACATGCTCGAAGCCGCCTCGCGTGCCTCGACGTGCGGCAATATGCAGCTTTACAGTCTGATCGTTACTCAGAGCCGGGAATTGCGCGAGGCATTGGCCCCGTGTCATTTCAATCAGCCGATGGTTACGCAGGCTCCCTGCGTGATTACGGTTTGTGCCGATGTCCACCGTTTTTCGATGTGGTGCGAACAGCGCGATGCCGAGCCGTGCTACGATAATTTCGCCTGGTTTCTCAACGGGGTGACCGATGCGCTGCTGGCGGCGCAGAACCTGTGTGTCGAGGCCGAAGCGCACGGGTTGGGAATCTGTTACCTCGGTACGACCATCTATACGGCCGAGGAGATCGCCCGCATCCTCGATCTTCCCAAAGGGGTGATTCCCGTGACGACCATCGTGCTGGGGCATCCCGACGAGCCGCCCGAACTGACCGACCGCCTGCCGCTCGATGCGGTCGTGCATTGCGAGAAATACCATCATTACACCTCGTCGGAGATCGACGAACTCTGGGCCGAGAAGGAGACGTCGGAAGAGACCCGGCGGCTGCTCGAGGAGAACGGCCTGCCGAATCTGGCACAGATTTTCACGCGCAACAGGTATCGTGCCGAAGATAACCTGGCTATTTCGCGCAACTATTTCGCGCTGCTGAAAAAACAGGGTTTCTTCAACAATTAACGGAAGTCTTGAAACGGTTGCCGGTCATATTCGTCTTTTTGCTGGCGGTGCTCGCGGGGGTGTCGTGCAGTGTCACGCGCAAACTTCCCGAGGAAAGTTATCTGGTGCAGAAGGTGACCGTAGAAGCCGATAAGGAAACGCCTAAAAAAGAGCGTATTCCGGCTTCCGACCTGCGGAAATTCATCCGTCAGAATCCGAATAAACGGTTCCTGGGACTCAATTTTTACGTCTGGGTTTATGAGCAGGCCGATCCCGAAAAGGATAATTGGTGGAACCGGTTCAAACGGCGTATCGGCGAAGCGCCCGTGCTGCTGGATATGAGCCTCACGGAGCAGTCGGTCCGCAACCTGAAGGTTTACATGGACTATCGGGGGTTCTTCTCTTCGCAGGCGACTTACGAAGTCGATACCACGTCGCGGAAAAAGCGGGCTTTCATCACCTACCGCACCGTACAGCGCGAGCCTTACCGCATCAACCGCCTTTCGTACGATTTCCGCGATCGGTTCCTCGAGCAGATCATCCTGCCCGATACGGTACATTCGCTGCTCCGTACGGGCGAGGTGTTCGACATGGAGGTCCTTGACCAGGAGCGGCAGCGCATCACCACCTACCTCAAACAGCGCGGCTATTACAATTTTACGGTCAATAACATCGAGTATGAAGCCGACACGCTCGGCGGCAATCATCTGGTGGACCTGAAGATGATCGTCAAGCAGCATCTGGCCGGTTATAACGAGCAGGGTTATCCGATTCTGCGCAACAATACGGTTTACCGTATCGACCAGATCAATATTTTTCCCAATTACGATCCTACGGCGGCTATTGCTCCCGACTACCGCAAGGGACTCGACACGATCTACTACCGGGGGTTGAACGTGGTGTACCACAAGGACAACAAGCGTCCCAACATACGTCCTTCGGTGCTGCGACAGATCGTGCCGATCTATCCGAACTACGTCTATAACATTAACCGGGTCGATCAGACGTACAACCAGATTATGTCGATGGGCTATTTCAAAAGCGCCAACGTCATTTTCAACGAGCAGGCCGACAGTGTGGCAAAGGATAACTACGTGACTTTCGTGGGCGAAGGCAAGGAGCCGGCCGATTCGGTACATCAGACCCGCGAGGGCTATCTCCAGTGCGACATCCAGTGCATTCCGGCCTTGAAGCAGGGGTATAAGATAGAGCTGGAAGGAAGTACGACGTCGAGTTTCTACGGACTGAAGGCTACCGTCGGTTACCAGAACCGCAACATCTTCCGGGGAGCGGAGGCGCTGGACGTTTCGTTTACGGCGGGATACGAGTTTATGAAGGCGCCCGACGCCAAGAAAAAGCGGGCCACGGAATTCGGCGTTACCACCGGACTCACCTTCCCGCGTTTTCTGGTGCCGTGGCGTACGCGGCGGTTCCGTTCGGTGAACCAGCCAAAGACCAAGGTGGAGCTTTCTGTCAATTTTCAGGACCGCCCCTATTATCGGCGTACGCTTTCGAGTGCGGGAATCACCTACCAGTGGACCAACAACCGTTACTCTTCGTTCTCGCTGCGGCCCGTCGATATCAACGTCGTCGATGTGAATCGGCTGGACTCGACCTTCCTCGGCAAGACGACGAATAAATATCTGAAAAACAGTTTCCGCACCCAGTTTATCGGCGGCCTTTCGTTTGGCTACAGCTATAACAACCAGCGTAAGAATCTGGGCGGCAACGCCACCAATATCCGCTTCAATCTGGAGACGGCGGGCAACCTGATCGACGTGGTGGACCGGCTGTTCTATGCGCGGCCGAAGGAGGGCGAGCCTGCCAAAATCTTCGGCATCGAATATTCGCAGTATTTCCGTACGGACCTGAGTGTCAGCCGCAAGATAATGCTTGGCGAGGTGTCGGCTCTCGTGGGGCGTCTCTACGGCGGCGTGGCGATGGCCTACGGCAACTCGTCGGCCGTGCCCTTCGACCGGCAGTTCTATGCCGGCGGCAGCAACGGCATGCGCGGCTGGACGCCCCGCACGCTCGGTCAGGGGTCGGTGCCCAATCCGCACGACTCTTTCCCGATACAGACGGGCGACGTCAAGCTGGAGGCCAACCTCGAACTGCGCTTTCCGATCTGGGGTATGGTGCACGGCGCGACTTTCTTCGATCTGGGCAATATCTGGTATATCCGGCGGAATCCTTCGGAGTACTCCGACGACGCCGTCTTCTTTTTCGACAAGTTTTATAAGCAGCTGGGATTCAACACCGGACTGGGTCTGCGTTTCGACATCAAGTTCGCCGTGCTCCGGCTCGACTGGGGCGTGCAGCTCCACAATCCCAACAATCCGGCGGGCGAACGGTGGATTCACAACCTGCGCTGGAAGAATACCGCGCTCAACTTCGGCGTCGGATATCCCTTCTGACGAGGCTTCGCGACGACAAACCCCGGCGCAGTGCTGCGGCCGGGGTTTCGTATGCAGGCGGGTGTGCATACTGTCGGATATGCATTGTCAGACATGCCCCGCCCCGACATGCCCCGCCGGGTATGCTCCGCCGGATGCGTATTGCCGGACGTGTTCCGCCGGATGCTGGCCCTTGTCAGTTCTGCGCCTTGTACTGCGAGGGCGACATGCCCGTATTGCGTTTGAAGTAGCTGCCGAAGAACGATTGGTTCGGGAAATTGAGGTAGTAGGCGATCTCCTGAATGCTCATGGTGGAATATTTGAGCAGTGTCTTGGCCTCGATGATCACGTAGTTGTCGATCCACTCCGAAACCGACAGCCCGCTGATCCGTTTTATGAGTGTCGTGAGGTATTTGGGCGTGATGCAGAGTTGTCGGGCATAGAACCCCGCGCTGCGTTCGGTGCGGTAGTGTTCGCCCAGCAAGTGCGTGAATTGCTTGAAATATTCTTCGGCCCGGTTGTGTATGGGATTCTGTACTTCGGGATGCTCCGAGAGGTAGTTGTAGAGGACGTCCCCGACCTTGTAGATCGTCGCGGCAATCAGCCCGTTGATGATATCGTACGTGAAATGGGTTTCTTTGCCCCGGGTTTCACGCTCGATCTGCGCGATGAAACTGCGTATCGAGTGGCTTTCCTCGTGCGTGAGCGTCAGGCAGGGGTTGGCTGCGAATTGCAGGAAAAGCTGGAGCAGGTTTTTTGTGTCGATGTTGATGCGGCGCAGGAAATCGGGTGATACGACGATTACGTTGGCCCTGAAATACTCCTCCGACTTGACCTGGAGGATATTCTTCGGGCTGAAGATGAAGATCGAATTTTTCTTCAGCCGGTATTCGTGCAGGTTGAGCGATACGCTGGTTTCGCCTTCCGTGCCGACGCCGATGACGAAGGCGTCGATGCGGCACGGGAACCGGAAAATTTCCATACGGTTGTCGCTGCTGGCCGTGAAGCACTCCCTCATCAGGCCCTGGCGGTTGTCCCCGGACATTTCGATGAGCTGCGACAGCGTGAATGAGTTGATCATAGTTTCTGTGTGTTTTCTGTTCATTTATCCCTTACAGTCGGGCTGAATATAGCAAAAAAACAGTAATTTAAGTTCATTATGTTCGATAATCGAACGAAATGAACAATATAGACTCCTTTCCGTATTTTTCCGGTTGTTTTGCCGGATATGGGCATGAAAAAAGTGCCGGGGAGCCGGCACTTTTTAAGTTTTTATTTTGAGTTTATTCGTCTTACCTTATTTTGCCGCAGGTGCTGCGGGAGCGGCGGGCGTAGCTGCCGGGGCGTCCGTGATCCCCAGTTCCTTCTTCACGGCCGGGGCGAGGTCGGTCAGCATGGCCTCGTCGAAATAGGCCAGCGACCCTGTCGAAGTGTCGAAGACTGCCAGGTAGCTGCCTGCGGTCGCCACCTTGTCGATAGCGGCCTTGGCCTTGTCGATGATCGGGGCCAGCAACTCGTTGTAACGCTTCTGGAGATCCTGCTGTGCGACCTGTTCGAAATCGTTGCGGCGCTGGATGAGATCATTCAGTTCCTTCTCTTTGAGCTGGCGCACGGCGTCCGACATGGTCGAGAAATTCTTGTTGAACTCCTGATACTTGTTGTTATATTCGACGACAATGTTCTCCATGCTCTCCTGAAGATCCTTACTGTAAGCTTCGATGTTGGTCTGCATCTCCTTCATTTCCGGCATCACCGAGATAACTTCCTGGGTGTTGATGCGCCCGAATTTCTGTGCGAAGAGCGATGTGGCGCCCATCACGAATACAACCGCAAGGGTTAGTTTGATTGTTTTTTTCATAAATTATCAGTTAATGTTTTGATGATTCTATTTTTTGAGGACGTCGATAACCTGCTGCGTACGATCCACACTGGGGTTCGAGTAGAGCAGCGTCGGGTTGTTGGCCGAATCGAGCACCACGTCGGCACCCACCTGTTTGGCATAGGCTTCGATCGCGGAAAAGACCTGTTTCTGGATCGGCTCGATCATTTCGATTCGCTTTTTCATCAGTGTGCCGTCGTTGCCGAAGAGGGTTTCCTGATACTCCTGTGCCGCTTTTTCTTTGGCCAGTATGTCGTTTTCCCGGGTCTGGCGCGTCGCGGCCGTGAGCGAGGCTTTCTGGTTCATGTAATTGTTGTAGAGCGTCTCCACCTCTGCGAACTTCGCGTCAACCAGATCCTGATACTGTTCTGCCAGTTTGTCCAGCGTGGAGAGCGCCGTATTGTAAGCGTCGATGGACTTGAAAACCTTTTCGCTGTTTACGATTATGTAGTTCTGGGCAGCCAGTGTGCCAGCCGAGAGAACGAATGCCGCTATTAAAATCAGACGTTTCATAATCCTTTGTGTTTTAAGTTAATATTCAGCCGGTTTCCCGGAACGGTGCTATAAATATAACTATTTTCTTTCAAATTTATTGCCACACTGCGCTTTATTTGCGCTTCCCGTATGTTTGCCCGGAAAGCCGGCTGGGGAGTTGCCCTCCCGCTGGCCGCCCCGCCGTGCCGCGGTTTAGAACTGCTGCCCCAGTACGAAGTGGAACTGGCTGCCGCTCTTCTTGGTCGAACCTGCCGGGGCGTCGAAACCGTAACCCCAGTCGATGCCCAGCATACCTACCACCGGCAGGTAGAGGCGGACGCCGAAACCGGCCGAACGCTTGATCTTGAAGGGCGAGAACTTCTTCCACGATTCGAACGCATTACCGCCTTCGAGGAAGCCCAGTACATAGATCTGCGACGAGGGTTTCAGGATGACCGGGTAGCGCAACTCGGCCGTGTATTTGTTGTAGCCGACCGAATAGTCGCTCGTGGGGTCGAGTGCGCCGTCTTCGTAACCGCGCATCGAGATGATGTCGATACCGTATATGTTATACCCCGACATACCGTCGCCGCCGACCTCGAAACGCTCGAATGGCGAAACCTTGTGTTTATTGTAGTTGCCCAGGTAACCCATCTCGGCCTTGAGCATCAGCACCAGGTTCGAGTTTTTCGTCAGCGCCTGGAACCACTGTGCCTTGAATTGCCATTTGTGGAATTCTACCCAGCGGTAACGCTCCTGGTTGGCCTTGTCGGCGGTCGTGCTGTTCGTACTGTTGGCCAGTTGCTCGAGTTTCTTATAATCCTTGCCGTCCCAGAGCGAGTAGGGGGGCGTGAACTGCACCGATGCGCTGAACTCCGAACCGCGGCGCGGATAGATCGGCTGGTCCACCGAGTTGCGTGCGAAGACGAATTTGAGCGAGAGCAGGTTGGCGGCGCCGTTGGTCATGCCGAACGTATTCCAGTTTTTGAGCGAGAAGCGTTCGTAGCTCGCCTCGCCGTAAAGCGTGAAGTAGGGGTCGGGCCAGTTGAGACGCTTGCCCAGACCTGCCGCCAGACCGTACGTGCGGAAGTACTGCGTACTCTTCTGCCATACGTAATAGGCGTTGTTCTGCTCGGAGAAGTGGGCCGATATGGTGAACGAATTGGGCTTCTTGCCGCCCAGCCACGGGTCGGTGAAACTCAGGGCGAACGCCTTGTAGTAGGTGCCGTTGGTCTGCGCCGACAGCGACAGCCGCTGGTTCTGGCCCATCGGATAGGGGCGCCATGCGCCCTTCTTGAAGAAGTTCTTGATCGAGAGGTTGTTGAGCGTGATGCCCACCGAACCTACGAACGTTCCCGAACCCCAGCCGCCGGCGATGTTGAACTGGTCGGAGGCCTGCTCTTCGAGCGGCCAGTTGACGTTCACCAGCTCGTTCGAAACGGGTTTGATGTCGGGCATGATCGCTTCGGGGTTGAAGTGGCCCAGCGAGCCGAGCGTGCGGATGGTCTGCATGAGCAGCGAGCGGTCGTAAAGCTCGCCCGGACGGGTGTAAAGCTCGCGGCGGATCACCTCGTCGTCCACGCGCTGGTTGCCCGTGATGCCGACTTCGTTGATGGTGAACTGCTTGCCTTCGAATACCTTGACCTCGATGTCGATCGAATCCGGCCCGATGATGGTTTCGGCGGGTTCGATCTGCGACATCAGGTAGCCCTTGTTCTGGTAGAGCGACGATACGGACATCGCTTCGGGATCGGTCTCCTTGCCGATGCCCAGACGCTTGTGCATCGACTTCTTGTCGTACGTGTCGCCCTTGTTGACGCCGAACATGCGCTGCAGGTCGTCGGTTTCGTACACCGAGTTGCCGACCCACGACACGTTGCGGATGTAGTATTTGTTGCCTTCCGAAATGTCGAGGTCGATGGCCAGCCGCTTGTCGCT
>ERZ857801.3143-NODE-3143-length-12288-cov-9.034660_pt1 | contig 12288 bp, 8 predicted proteins | sample MGYA00519762_ERZ857801 | MGnify/ENA primary metagenome ERZ857801 (study PRJEB31778, sample SAMEA3449368) | human gut metagenome | biome: human gut; feature: human-associated habitat; material: faeces | place: United Kingdom | collected 2010/2012 ...
ATGGAGATAGCTCTGAAAGGACATAGTTAACGAAGAGCGTTTGATATATTATCCTGTTATGAAATCTGGACAATTTCAAAGAATGAGGATAGTAGGCAAGAACGCTCACGTCAGTGTTATATATTCATCTTAAGGGATGAACTATATATTTTTCTGGCGTGGGCTATTGTTTATTACTCATTCTTGGGCAGTCCAGAGCCTCATAACGGTAATATTCAATAGTTTCCACGCTTTTTTGTATTGTATAACAGTCAGCAGGGAACTCTGGCTATAATAAATATTCTATAGACACAAAAAGAAAAACAATTATTACTTATCAGCACTTAAATGCAGTGGAATCAATGATTTAATATAAAGTGACAGTGTTTTGCTGTGAATTCCCCACTTTATCAATAAACCATTATCTTTAAAGGGAATGAGAAGATTACAGATAACTATGATTACATGGAAAAGAAATTCAAACTAATAATTTCCCCAGAACGGTGTGATGCAGAAGCGTTAGCTCATTTTATAGCAGAGCTTGAAAGGCTTAAATTAGGTGTACTTACAAATGGAGAAATTGTTTACGATGACAAGAATGAAAAAGAAGTCTTTAATTTAATGGAGAAATGTATTTTAAATAAAGAATAACAGATTATGAAAGCATTACATTTTTTACCAATAACCTTATTGAGCATTATCTCATGTATGAGTATCATCGCTTGTAGTAACGATGATAGCGATAAGAAAAATGATGAAGTCGTTACTATTATCCCTTTGGGAAATTCTCAAAGATATTTCGATAATGGGCTAACTTTTACTTCACAATCTGGAAGTGAAAATATAGAATTTACTTGTAATGGAGACTGGAACGTTTCTGTAGCTAATACAATTGGAGGAGAGACATGGTGCACTGTTACTCCTGCAAATGGCAAAGCAGGAGAAGGTGGGTTTACTGTGAATGTAGTTGAGAATAAAGGATATGATGATAGAAATGTTACCCTAACTCTCACTGTTGGAAATATAAAGAAAACAATTGTTGTAACTCAAAAGCAAAAGGAGGCTATATTGCTGACTGCAAACAAATTTGAGTTAGACAATAAAGGTGGCAAGATTAATTTGGAGGTAAAAACCAATATCAACTATACTGTTACAATAAATGAAACTGACAAAAAGTGGATAAAACAGATAGGGAGTAATACTAGAGCTTTATCAAGTAGCACGTTAACCTTTGATATATCTCCCAATGAAGAATATGAAAAACGAGAAGGAGTAATTTATATTACAAATGGTGAGCTAACAGAAACTGTGCACGTCTACCAAGCTAGTGGTGGAGTTGTCATGTTGACTAAAAATGAATACTTTATAAGTGATAAGGAGCAAACTATTGCTGTAGACATAAAAAGCAATTTTAATTTTGAGGTTAAAATGCCTAATGTGGATTGGATTTCTATTGCACCTTCAACCAAATCAATGTCCAGTCACACTCTTTATTATATAATCAGTCCAAATGAGGAATATGATAGTCGTGAAAGTGAAATCATTTTTTATGATAAGAGCAATGTCAAACTTGCAGATACATTAAAAATTATACAAGCGCAAAAGGATGCTATTATCATATCTAAAAAAGAATATGAAGTAAACTCAAAAGAAAATACAATTGAATTTGAAGTCAACTCAAATATTGATTTTAATGTTTCTATTCCCAGTGCTGCAAGTAAATGGATAGAAAATATAACCACTACTCAAACTAGAGGTCTTACTTCTCATAAAGTCTATCTAAAAATAAATGAGAACACCTCTACCTATGGACGTTCAGCCAAAGTTGCAATCAAACATACACAGAGTAATGTAGCGGACACCGTATTCATTAGTCAATTAGGTGTACCAAGCTTGTCGCCTAGCAGCAAAACATATCATACTTACCCTAAAGGTGGAGAAATCTCCGTTTCCTTGACCACCAATACTAATTATACAGTGGAAATTCTTGGAGATGCAAAAGAATGGATAACTCAACCACAAACAAGAGGCTTTAGAGAAGATATTTTATCTTTCTTTATATCTGAAAACAATGGTGATAAGCGGACTGGAGAAATAAAGATTATTAGTGAAAATAAAGAAACGGAATCAATTATTACCATTGAACAAGATTCATACATTCATGAAGGAAATATTTCTATTTGGGGAAATCGGCATTTGCAAGAAATTGGGGAAAGAGGATATAGGCAAATAAATGGAAATCTTGATATTATTTGTTATAATGATGATAAAGAAGATATGATAACCTCTTTAGAGGTTTTAAGCTCAATTACACAAATTAATGGACATTTAGAACTTGATAATTGTGATATTGAGAACTTTAATGGACTGAATCAATTAATAAGAATACAAGGGAATTTTGTAATCGAATCGCTGAATAATTTCAATAGAATAGAGTCTTTTAAAGGATTAGAAAATCTTGAAGAGATTGGTGGAGATTTTATAATGAAAGACAGATTACCATCTACCAGAGAGAGTAGTGGTTCTCATAATTATAGCAACTTCTCGCAGCTAAAAAACTTTAAAGGATTAGAAAACCTTAAGAAGATAGGTGGAAATTTCCAACTCAAAGGGTTAGGATATTGTCTATATAACCGAAGTCATTACTACTATACTTCGTTTAACGAATTGGAATCATTTGAAGGATTAGAAAGGCTAACTACTATTGGCGGAAATTTTAGTATTTCTTCTGAAGGAAATGATAAGTATATATCATTTAAGAAACTTTCCTCTTTAAACAATTTAACTAATCTAGCAAGCATAGGTGGCAACTTTGAAATATATGCTCCAGAGTATGAAATTGCTCAATTAAGTACAATTGAATTACCTACCCTAAAGCAGATAAATGGTTATATCTATATGAGAAATGGTTTCTATATGGGAAATAGAAATCGGATGAATCTTGTTCTTGAAAATCTTGAAAAGTTGGGAGGTTTTGAATGTAAATCCTTTACAACCCTCAATGTCCCCAAGCTAAAAAGAATTGATGAAAAATTATATATTGGAGTAACGGCATCAAAAGTTGGGAGTATAAATGCACAAGAAATTCTGAATGGTCTTTCTGCGATTACTTATGTTGGTAAGGATTTAAGAATCGACTGTTCTGGCATAGAATCTTTTGAGCCTCTTGGAAACTTGGAATTTGTGGGAGGAGATTTGATATTTGATATTGGTAGTAGTGAAAGAAATAATTTGCAATCTTTTACAGGATTCGAAAATTTGAATACAATTGGTGGAAGATTAATATGGGGAACAGGGGTGAGTTCTGCTGGTAGTGTTAGCACTTATACCAGTTTTAGTAATATACAATCCTTTCAAGGCTTCAACAATTTATCATCCATTGGTGGTTTTCGAATGAGTATTAACTATGGTGACTTCTCCAAGTTTACATCTTTTGCAGGATTAGAGAATTTGAGACAAATAAAAGGAGATTTCACTATTGAAGTTGAAGATAGTTTTTGGGGATTATCTGATATTAGTGCGTTAACAAATTTAGAAACAGTGGAAGGTGGTGAATTCAAAATAAAAGGATGTTACCTGTTAAAAGACTTCACTCCTTTAAAGCAAGCATTGACTTCATATCAAGGTCGTTTTACAACATATTCTAATGGCTATAATCCTACCAAGGAACAAATCTTAAATGGAGAAGGTAAACAATAACATGTAATCAAAAAGAAGAAAGACAGCATTTGAAGTAACATTCACTTGCTGCCTTTATTTTTACAGAAGGGTGTAAATTAATGCCCCTCATACACGCTTTTTATTTTTTTATCCTATTTATTGAGTATGCTTACAATAGGAACAGTCTTATCAAAACCTGCCTTTGTTGAGTATTTGAATGTCCCAATCTGCTTTGCACATTTTCCTTCAGGAACTTTGATAACTTGGTCGTCATAATACGATTTCCCTTCATCACACAAAAATAAAACCATTAGTCCTGTTGATATTGAGAGTTCGTCAATTTCATTAGCTAAAGCGTCACCTGAATCAAGAACCTGAAAGACCTCAAAATTATTTTCACTAATGCAATCCCCTTCTTTCTCAAAGAATGTCATTCCATTATTTGAAGATTCTCCATTTGACGAATTTCCAATAAGTGCAGCAATAACAAGCATTAAAATAGCACCTGTAACAACGCCTGCAATAAATATTAATACCTTTTTCATAATCTAATTATAAATCTTCACCATTTGCATTATTGTATTCATTATCATAATACATCGTAATACAATATTTGCCCAAACGTTCATTAATCATAAACCAAACAGCTTTTTTTGATATATATTGTGTCACAAAATTAACTATCTCTGCTCGCAGCTCTTCACTTGGATTCGCAAGTTGTTCTTTTGTATATTGCGGGAAGGCAGCCTCAATTTGTTTTGCCATAAAAGTTTCATCAGTTTTTTGATAAAACACTGCTTCATAGCGTTTCTTATGGACGGTTATTTCATAAGAAATATCTTCATCATCTGGTATCATATATTCTTCCAAAGGTAAAGAAGAATACTTAGAATTATTAACAAACTGCTCGCAGAGTCTATTAAACCTTATCTGGATAGCCCTTTCATCAATATTATTAACATCACAAATCATTATTCGATACACCTTATTATTATTTGTTACAACGTGTATATTGACATCTGCACCATTAAATTCACCAACTAAAACATCTTTATCAAGCGGACTACTCGTATAACCTTTAGCTTTTAATTTCTGAATCATTTCAGATTTACTTCCGTCAACTGGAATACCTAAAAATTTAGTAACGTCTTGTTGCGCATAAATAAATAATGAAGATATGAGCAACATTGTAATTGATAGTAGTTTTTTCATATTATCAAATTTTACCGTTCTCCAGTTTCTACAAGAACATCAATACTATACATCGAAGCGTGAAACTGTAATGCTATCTTTGCCCTTTTTAATAATTTCCCACATTTTGCAACAAAGCAGCACAACGCTTCTGTTTTACCAATTCAATTACAAATATAATAATTATTAATTATATAAATAATATCTTTTTATCAAAAAAACTTAGATTTAATAGATGCATTAATATATGAACGAATAAAAAGGGTACAAATTAATTGCACCCTTAAAAACAGATTCAACTAATTATCTATTATACAAGAAGGCGGCATTTGAACTATCTATCAAGTGTTGCTTTTTTAGTTCATTTCCTTCTCTTCTTAATTAATTTATGCTTATCCTTCTTGGATGAATTTGAGAATAACTGTTCTAACATCTCCCTTGTAATAGGTAAATATGTGACCTCTGTCAATCTAGTTTCTCTAATCTCTTGTGGTAAATAAGAAATCACGGTGCTCTTTTTGGGTGTTACTTGCATATTTTTGTAGAAATAAATAGATTGGTAATTGATTTATCTATAGCAAAGGTACTGATAAGAATCTGTCCAATCTAATGTAAAAGATACATTCTGGATTATTGAGGTATGTGTTTGTATTGGAAGAAAATGTCAAAGTGGTAGATAGCGACAAAATGGAATTATTGCTTCTATAAGCAGAATAATGGATAAAGATGTACATAAACTAAAGGAAGTCCCGAAGCTAAGAATTATGCAGAGAACTTTGCCGAGTATTATAAAGATATACAAGGCAAATAAGTGATTAAAAATTAAAAGTCAGTTATCGAGATGATAGTTGGCTTTTTATTTAAATATAAGTTGTTAAATAGAACATATAGATTAAAATATCATAGGGAAATGCGTTTTATTTCAGAATTAAGAGTTATATTTGTAATGTTCTTATGAGGCATACAAAGCACAAGAATGAATCACCATTTTGCTAAATGGCTAATAATTAGATACAGTAATAAAAGCCCCATTTTTTTTTGCTCTTATTTTCTAAGCTGCTTCCTTATTCGTATCTTTGACCCTTGCATTAAGAGAGTACTTTCAATTGTAAAATCGTAAATAGTAAATAGAATTATGTTTTCTGGAATCGTAGAAGAATATGCTACTTTGGTAGCACTGGTGAAAGACCAGGAGAATATACACTTTACATTTAAGTGTTCGTTTGTGAATGAGTTGAAAATCGACCAGAGTATTTCTCACAATGGTGTATGCCTGACGGTAGTGACTCTGACGGATGATACGTATACGGTGACTGCCATGAAAGAAACGTTGGAGCGTTCTAACCTCGGTTTGTTGAAAGTGGGGGATAAGGTGAACGTTGAACGTAGCATGATGATGAACGGTCGGTTGGACGGACATATCGTTCAGGGACATGTGGATCAGACTGCTACTTGTATCGATATTAAGGATGCGGAAGGCAGCTGGTATTTTACATTCCGATATGCGTTTGACAAGGAGATGGCGAAACGCGGATATATCACCGTGGATAAAGGTTCGGTGACTGTGAACGGTGTTAGTCTGACGGTATGTAATCCGACGGATGATACTTTCCAGGTGGCTATCATTCCTTATACATACGAGCATACGAACTTCCATACATTTGAGATTGGCAGTGTGGTAAATATCGAATTCGATATTATCGGCAAGTATATCAGCCGGATGATTCACTATAAATGAGAAAATATAAATAAGTGACCGGAGGATTGGAAATGGCATATACTGATTTTCTTCAATTGGTGCAGGCTCGTCAAAGTGACCGTTCGTATGATAAAGAACGTCCGGTGGAGCCGGAAAAGTTGGAACGGGTACTTGAAGCTGCACGTTTGGCGCCTTCGGCCTGCAACGCACAACCTTGGAGGTTTGTGGTCATCACAGACAAGGAACTGGCTCAAAAAGCCGGGAAAGCTGCTGCTGGCTTGGGAATGAATAAGTTTGCCAAAGATGCTCCCGTGCATATTCTGGTTGTAGAAGAATCTGCTAATATAACCTCCCTGCTTGGCGGAAAGGTAAAAGGCAAGCATTTTCCGTTGATCGACATTGGAATAGCGGCTGCTCATATTTCTCTGGCAGCTGAAGCCGAAGGTTTGGGTTCTTGTATTCTGGGTTGGTTCGATGAAAAAGAGCTGAAACAGCTTGCCGGTATTCCTGCTTCGAAACGTTTATTGCTGGATATTGTCATTGGCTATCCGGCAAAGGAAAAACGTAAGAAGATAAGGAAGCCGAAAGAAAAGGTGATTTCATACAATCGTTATTGATTGAAAAATAATTATATTCTTAACCCTTTAGGATAAGCATATAACAGAAAGCATCGTTGGTTTTAAAGGAAGGGGACGTTCCTTTAAAACCAACGATGCTTTCCTTTTAAAGGAACGACCTGTTTCTTTAAAACCAATAAATGGCTTTTTAAAGTGTTGATAGTTAGCGTGTTATTGATGCCGCTTTTCCGGCGGCATCAATAATGCTATATTTATTTCTTTTTTGACAAATCTTTCAATAGGTAGTCTACTGCTGCTTTCAGTTGTGCATCTTCTCCTTTCAGGCTGGCTGCCGGTTCGTTATAAACTAGAATATCAGGTTGCAAGGTCTGATTTTCGAGATAGTTGCCTTGCATATCCATGCAACCCACCTGCGGGATACCGAATACAATAGACGGATCTATCTGGCGTTCCCACCACACGGCGGTCATTGTGCCTGCCACCGGGGCGCCTACCAGTTTACCAATACCTAGAGTCTTATATACGTAAGGAGTGCCATGAGCATTGCTGTAATTGTCTTCACAAGTTAGCATGCATGAGGCTTTCAGCCATTTGTTGAATGGATCGCTGCCGATATATTGTCCGCGTGGCACGAAACGTTGATATTCCTTTCCACTAAGTAAGGTGACTACATCATCGTGCAGCCATCCGCCACCATTATGGCGGGTATCTACCACTACGGCTTCTTTATTACGATAACGGCCGAGTAGTTCGGAATAGATCTTGCGGAAGCTGGGGCTGTCCATACCTTTAATATGTACATAAGCAATGCGTCCGCCGGAAAGCTCTTCCACTTTCTTGGCGCAGCGCTCTACCCAACGTTTGTAAAGCAGGTCGCTTTGGGTTCCATAGCTGATTGCTTTTACTGTTTCTTCAAAACGTTTTTTAGTAGAAGGATCGTATACGGTAAGTACTACTTTGCGTCCGACTTTGCCTTCAAATAACGGGAAGTAATCAGCACCGGCTTCAATCGCTGTGCCGTCTACTTTTTCAATGATGCAACCTGCCTTCACTTCTGTCTTTTTCTGGGTGAAAGGACTTTGCTTCATGATTTCCTTGATCTTTAACCCGGCACCGTCGTATGACTCATCGTAAAAGACTCCCAGAGTAGCGGTAGGCATTGCGCTGCCTCCTGCTGCAAACCGGGCTCCGGTATGGGAACCATTCAATTCGCCAAGCAATTCACTCAATATTTCCGTGAAGTCATAATTGTTGCTGATGTGGGGCAAGAAGCGTTCGTATGCTTTTTTATATCCTTTCCAGTCCACTCCATGCAAGTCGGCAATATAGAATTTGTCATTTACTTGCTGGCAAACGTGGTCGAAGATGTATGCGCGTTCATCATAAGGACGGTAATCGAAGAATGCTTCAAATTCTATCGGTGTAATTTTGCTACCGGCAATCTCTATTTTTTTCAATCGGCCACCTGTGCACATAAAGATATTCTTTCCTTCTTTATCCGGTATGAGTGAGCCGCCGCCAACTCCTTTCAATAATATTTTAGTCGTATTTTCTTTCAGTTTATGCTCCCAAAGGTCGTAGTCTCCTTCAAAAGCTGCCAGGTAATAAAGAATATCACCCTTCGGACTCATGACAGCGTCACCCAGGCGGGAAGAATTTACAGTTAGACGGACGATGCGGTCAAAACGATTCTCCAAATCGAATGTAAGAGGTTTCACTTCCGTACTGTCTTTTTTCGCATTCTCATTCTGGTTCGTTTTCTTCTTACTGTCTTTAGTGTCTTCTTTCTTCTCTGCCTTTTCTTTCTTGGCTTTTTCTTTTTCTGCTTTCTCTGCCTTTTCCGCTTCTTCAAGTAAGGCAATATCTTCTTTGCTCATCAGGAAGCGGTTGTAGGCATCGACGTCGAAAAACATAATATAGGTGTCGTCTTCACTTCCCCAGCTACCATGGCTACGGTATCCGGCACGGTCACTGTTCCATATCATTGCTTTTCCACCCAACACCCATTTGGCGTTGCTGTCGCTGTATCCGCTTTCGGTAAGATTGACCATTTCGCCTTTTCCGTCGGCTTTCAGCAAAACGACGTCTTTATTATTCCAGCCTCCTATGCCAATGAAGTCTGATAGAATCCATTGGCTGTCAGGGCTCCATTGGAACCATTGGTCACCGTCGGCATAAGAATATTGATATTTGGCATCCATCACTGTGCGCACAGCCTTGCTTTTTAGATTGATGACACGGATAGCGGTACGGTTCTCGAGGAAAGCAACCTCTTTACCGTCAGGACTGAATTGTGGTTGGAAAGAAGCGACTTTGGAGTTTGTCAAACGTTCTTCTTTCAATTCTGTGGCATAGGTGAATTGTTTCTCCTCTTTGCGTACGATGGTGGAAGTGTAAAGCTGCCACAATCCATCGCGTTCTGAAGAATAGACGAGTGTGCGTCCGTCGGGAGCGAAACTGATGTTACGTTCCTGATCGGGTGTGTTGGTGATTTGTTTGGTTGTTTTGTAGTCAATGGAGGTTACGTAAACATCACCGCGCATAATGAATGCGACTTCTTTTCCTTTGGGAGATACAGCGATGTCGGTAGCCCCGTTGGATTTGATTTGGCGGATAATATCTTTGTCATTCTTGTCTGCCAGGATACTTATATTTACCTTTTGGGGTTGTTTGCCCGGAGTAAGTGTATAAATCTCGCCGTCATAACCATAACAGAGTGTGCCGGTGGTTGAAATGCTTAGAAAACGTACGGGATGCTTTGTATGGAAAGTGATTTGTTGGGAAGTGGTGGTTCCGGGAGTACGTTGGAATATATTGAAGGAACCTTTCTCTTCACTTAGATAATAGAATGATTTACCATCAGGACTCCATACCGGTTCGCGGTCTTCACCTCCGAAAGTAGTTTGTTTTTGATAAACAGGTTTTTTCCCGGGAGTGTATGTCCAGATGTCACGGGCAATAGGGGATACCTGATGCTTGCGCCAATAGTCTTCGTATCCTTTCTTGTCCTGATAGAGCATCACTCCCTCCTTATTAATAGAGATGCACTCCATTGGCATGGATGAGAACATAGCGGGGCGTCCTCCCGTCACGGCTACCTCGTACACTTGCTGGAACTGGCCGGAAGGAAACCCGGCATCTTCGGCAGAGGGAGCAATGTTGGCTGTGAATAAAATGTGTTTGTTGTCTTTGTAGGCAACAGGTTTCTCACTGCCTGAATGAGTGGTCAGTCGCTGGGGTGCTCCTCCTTCACTGGATACGACGAAAACGTCGAGACTTCCCATGCGATCCGATGCAAAGGCAATTTGTTTACTGTCGGGACTCCATACCGGTTCCGTATCAAAAGCCGGATTGGTGGTGATTTGTGTGGCACGTCCGCCGGTTGACGGTACCGTGTAGATGTCTCCTTTGTAGGTAAATGCAATGGTGGTTCCGTCTGGAGAAAGAGCGCAGTGGCGCATCCATAAAGGAGATTCTTGTGCAATGCTTGTCCCTGCTAGACAGATGACAAATGCACTTAGCAGTAGCTTTTTCATTTTTTCTAATATTGTGTTAAGTTCATTTTCGCGATTTAAGGTTTGACTTTCCTACAAATCCTTCAGTAATACTTTACTTGCTTTTTTATAGTATTCTTCTCTGGATTCGGTCAGCACCTTCCATTCGTCGTTGAATTCTTCGTCTTTGTCTATTTTGAAATTCTCGGAGCCGTATGTGTCCAAACGGTCCAGCAGGACAGCCACATTCAGTTGATTGATATCCATTGAAGGCTGGTAACCGATTTCTTCGCTTTTTTCGTCGGTAACAACCTCGTGAATCAATTCTATTTCCTGTAACTGATAAAGTACCTGATTTGTCAGTCGGATGGGGATCTGATGCTCCTCCGATATTTCTGCAGCCGTATAGGGCGGTTCGTTCTTTTCGAATCGTTTGGCTATGAGTGACATAATCAGGATGGATATAAAATCCCGGTATCGTCTGCTGATGTTCCGGGTGTCCTGGTCAAAGCTAAAGCTGCGGATATTCTGTCCGGCATACGTCAGTTCGGCTCCAAACAAACAGATTGTCCAGGATATCTGCAACCAAAGCAGAAATAAGGGAAGTGCGGCAAAACTACCATAAATGGCATTGTACTTTGACACCCACAACTGGCTGTTGATGTACAGGAACTGAAAAGCCTGATAAGCAGACCCTGCCAGAATACCTGCAATGAGAGCGTGTTTGAATTTCACTTTCGTGTTCGGCATGAAGATGTACAGCCCGGTGAACATCAGCCATGTCAGGACAAAAGGAATAAGCCGTATCATGAATTTCATAACAGGAGCGAGCAGGACGAAATCATCCATCTGCTTGAGAATGGTGCTCATAAACAGAGAAAGTCCTCCGGATACCACGATCAGAATCGGCATCAGCAGGAACATGGAGAAATAGTCCGTAATCTTGCGATACATGGATCGTGCTTTTTTCACTTCCCAGATACGGTTGAAGGTGATTTCAATATTACTGACCAGATTGATAACCGTCCATAACAACATTACCAAACCAACTCCAATGAAAATACCTCCTTTGGTCTGTGAAAGATAGGAATTGACAAATGAGAGAATGGCCTCCGTTGTTTCTGTATTTCCTCCAAAACCGTTGCGGAACTGATGTTCCATCAGGTTGTCGAACCCGAAACCACGCGCTACGGCAAACAGGATGGCAAGTATCGGTACAATGGCAAGCAATGTGCTATAAGTAAGTGCAGAAGCTTTATTGGCCATCCGGTCTTTGGTAAACCGATTGATACAAAGATAGACGGTCTTTATAATATTGTAGAGTGAGAACTTGGTCCGGGTCACTTCGTCTTCCGTAATGCGCCAGATGTCATACGTAAGAAACTTCCATATATCGGTGATTTTCTTCTTCATAGTTCTTCGCTAATTACTAATTGCAAGCAACTAATTACTGATTACAACAGACTTGCTTGAACAGTCGATCCTCATCCATTAGTCATTTGTAATTAAATGGATAATTAAAAGAAAAAGCAGTCAGCCTATAAGCCGAGTTCTGTACCCATATAATTTCCGATTATTAATCTTTAATTATATCAGGTGCCTGTCATTTATCTGAGTGGCGTGTCACCACGACACTTTAGCGGTCTACCCTCCGACATGGAGCGAGCAACTCTCATAACGCCGGTTT
>ERZ857801.3144-NODE-3144-length-12274-cov-2.990834_pt1 | contig 12274 bp, 10 predicted proteins | sample MGYA00519762_ERZ857801 | MGnify/ENA primary metagenome ERZ857801 (study PRJEB31778, sample SAMEA3449368) | human gut metagenome | biome: human gut; feature: human-associated habitat; material: faeces | place: United Kingdom | collected 2010/2012 ...
GTGTCACAATTATATCGCAAATTATTAAAAGTTCCAGAAAGAAGGAGGAAGCATGAAAAAGAAAAAGAGAAAACCATGGAAAATTATTGTATTTTGTATTGTTCTGTTTTATGCCTGCATTTCTTTGTATCCTTTGATCTGGGTTTTGCTACAGTCGTTTAAGACAGAAGGAGAGTTTTTATCCAGCATATGGACACTGCCTTCTTCTATTTCCTTTGATAATTATATTGCAGCCTTTACACAGGGAAAACTTGGTGTCTATTTAAAAAATACAGTTATAAATACAGCAGCAACAGTCGCTGTAGATGTAGTATTTATTACATTGGCAGCATTCGCGTTCTCGAAGCTTAAGATGAAATTTAAAAAGTTTTTTTATTACATGATTTTATTAAATATGTTAATCCCGACACCAATCATACTGATTCCGATGTACCTGCAGATCATAGATTTGGGAATACAGAATACACTTCCTGCAATTGTATTTCCGTATTATCAAGGGTTTGCACCTCTGGGTCTTGTCCTTCTGACAAATTATATGGATAATATACCGAATGAGATTACGGAGGCGGCACGTATCGATGGCTGTAGTACGGCCAGACTGCTGACTAAAATGATAGTACCTCTGGTAAAGCCTATGCTTACGACGCTTGCAATTCTAGGTGGAATGAGTTCATGGAATGAATATTTGTGGGCACTGGTATCAATCAGTGAATCGGAAAAATATACGCTGTCTGTAGGAATTGCTTCATTAAGAGACAGGACTTCAGTTTTAGGATATACACCAATTTTTGCAGCACTTACTGTAAGCGCTATTGTATTTGTTATTTTATACTTGTGTGCACAGAAAACATTTGTGCGCTCTATTACAGCAGGAGCAGTAAAAGGTTAAAAAATATAGAAATAGCAGACATATAATGGAGGAGAAAGAATATGACGACATTTTATGAACCAGGCAGCCAGTATAGAGGGATTCCCTTTTGGAGTTGGAACACGAAAATAGAAGAAAATAAAATTCGTCCGCAGATAGATGTATTCAAAGAAATGGGCATGGGAGGATTTTGCATACATAGCAGGGTTGGACTAGATACAGAATATCTGGGAGAGGAATACATGACCTATGTAGAAGAAAGTGCCAAGTATGCGGAAGACAAAGACATGTACTGTTATCTTTATGATGAGGACAGATGGCCTTCTGGATATGGAGGTGGAAAAGTAACACAGGAGAAAGCATATAGAAGTAAATATCTGGTAGTCACGCCATTTGTACAAGAGGAGAGGATATTCCCAGAACCTGTGTATGGCTCACGAGCAGCGGCTACTGCTCATGGCGACGGAATATTCTGCACGGCATTTTATATAAAACTTACAGAACAAGGGTATCTTGAAGCGTATGAACCGTGCACAAAAGAGGCGGAAGAAAAAGAAGGATGGGAGAAATGGTATGTGTACATGGAATACGCTTATGATAATCCTTGGTATAATAACGCTTCTTACGTAGATACATTAAATTCAGAGGCGATTCACAAATTTATTGACGTGACATATGAAGCCTATTACAAAAAGCTGAGGGGCTATTTTGGCGAGAGGGTTCCGGCTATCTTTACGGATGAACCTCAGTTTGTACATAAACAATGTCTGTCAGATCCATTTTCGAAACAGGATGTGATACTGCCGTATACGCAAGATTTTGCAGAAACATTTGAAGAAGAATATAAGGTGTCTTTTTTAGAACATATTCCCGAGCTTTTATGGGAGCTTCCGAATAACCAGATATCTAGTTTCCGTTATTATTATCATAACCATATAGCAGAGCGTTTTGCTGAAGCATATGGAGACCAGATAGGAAAATGGTGTGAGGACCACGGTATTTCACTCTGTGGCCATGTAATGATGGAGCCTAGGTTATACTGGCAGACGCAAGCTGTGGGAGAAGCAATGCGGGCTTTGCGGAGTTTTCAGATTCCGGGGATTGATATGCTAAGTGATCAGAGAGAGTATACAACTGCAAAACAGGCAGAAAGTGTAGCACATCAAAGAGGAAGAAAAAAAGTTCTGAGTGAATTATATGGTGTTACAAACTGGGATTTTGATTTCAGAAAGCACAAATTACAAGGAGACTGGCAGGCTGCCCTGGGAGTTAATGTAAGGGTACACCATCTTGCCTGGATGAGCATGGCAGGGGAAGCAAAGAGAGACTATCCGGCAAGTATCAGTTTTCAGTCACCCTGGTATAAAAAATACCATCTGATAGAGGATCACTTTGCAAGGGTAAATTATATTATGGATAAAGGAGAACCTTTGGTAAAAGTAGGGGTTATACATCCGATCGAATCTTGTTGGCTATATTGTGGAAATAATAAGCAGACAGAACAGATAAGAGAAGAACTGGACAATAGATTTATGGAACTGACAGAATGGCTGCTTTTTGGACTGATAGATTTTGACTTTATATCCGAGGATTCGGTACCTGCACTATGGAAAAATGGAAAATTTGGCGCTATAGAATATGACACTATTTTAGTTCCGGGGTGTAAAACTCTGAGAAGTTCTACTCTTTCTATGTTGAAAGAAGCAAAAGATAGAGGAAAGAATGTTATCTTTGTAGGAGAGATTCCTAAATTACTAGATGCAGAAAGTTCAAATGAGATTGTAAAGTTTGCACAATTGTGCCGGCAGGCAGAGTTTTCTAAAAATGCAATTTTAGAGGCTTTGGAAGAAGACAGAATAGTAGATATGCATTATTTTGGAGCAAAGCATTTAAAGAAACCGAATGAAAAGAAGGACTGGAATGGCATTCGTACATTCAAATACCTCTATCAGATGCGAGAAGAAGGAGACACGAGATATGTGTTTATTGCGAATGGGAGGGCATGTGAAAATGAGGATTTGGTTTTGCCGGATGATGTAAAAGTTTCTATTAAAGGAATATGGGATGTTCTTCTTCTGGATTCTATGACAGGGAAAAAACAAAAATTATCTGTAAGACATGAAAATGGAGAAACCCAATTTCTTTATACCTTATATGAACAGGATAGTCTCCTGCTGCAATTGTCTCCAGCGAAGGAAAAAACAAAGAACGAATTAATACTGGAAAAAAAGCAGAAAATTTTGTCGAGAGAAGATTTATTCTGCGAAAAGGTGAAAATAGAAAGAGAAGAGCCGAATGTATTGCTTATGGACATAGCAAAATGGAAACTAGATACAGGGGAAATGAATGCGGAAGAAGAGATTTTGCGTTTGGACAATGCATGCAGAACGCTCATAGGATGGCCCCATAGGCGTGCTGCTTTGGCACAGCCTTATACGGTTAGGGAGGAGGAAGGCGCAGAGCCTCACCATCTGGAATTAGTATATCAGTTTGCCAGTGAGGTAGAGTTGGATACAGTATATCTTGCAATGGAGGATATAGGGGCTATGTGTATTTTTCTTGATGGAAAACAGGTAGCTAAGAAAATAGACGGGAGTTTTGTAGACACGTGTATTTCAAAAGTTAAGCTTCCTCATATACAGGCAGGTATCCATGAATTACGAATACTGGTCGCATACACACAAAAGGTAAATCTGGAGCCGGTGTATCTGTTGGGAGAATTTCATGTACGGCAGGATGGGAAGATTTCGACGATTATCCCGGAGAAAAGAGAAGGATACTGGGGAGATATTGTAAACCAGGGTATGCCTTTTTATGGCGGCAATACGTTATATATATTTGAGAAAGAATTAAAAGCAGGAAAGTATGAGATAGAAGTATCGAAGTACCGAGGGCATCTGCTGGAAATTTTTATAGATGGAAAAAGTGTGGGGAACATTTTTTGCTCTCCATATACTTGTACTTTTCAAATTAAACAGGAGAAAAAATATCAAATCTCAGTAAAAGTATATGGTAATCGAAATAATACATTTGGTGCGGTACATGACTGTGATGAAAAGGAGACGTATTTTGAACCAAATACATGGAGAACGACGGAGGAGGGCTGGGCTTATGAATATCAATTAAAGAGAACGGGAATTCTCAAGGCTCCAGTATTAAGAAAGCTGGAATAAAGGAGACAGATATGGAAGGAAAGAAAAAAATATTGATTCCGCAGGCAGTGGCTGAAAAAGGCAGACAATATTTGCTGGATTGTGGATATGAACTAGTGGAACCGGACACAACAGACAGCGTTATATTGCGTAAAGCATTGAAGGAGTGTTCTGCGGTTTTGCTCCGTACCATGTCCTTTGAAGAAGAACTGTTTCAGGAGGCAGTAAATCTGCGTATCATTGCGCGCCATGGGGTGGGATATGACAATGTGGATTGGAAAAAAGCAGAGAAACAGGGAATTTACGTGACAAATACTCCTTTCGTTACAAGTGTTCCGGTAGCAGAATTTACAGTAGGATCTATGCTTCTGTGCGCCAGACATATGGAAGCATGTAGTCAGGCGTTGCGGGGAGGGGATTTTACTTATAAAAACAGATGTAAGGGGAGTACGCTGGAAGGAAAAATATTAGGAATCCTAGGACTAGGAAATATTGGAAGGGAAGTTGCCAAAAGAGCCTACTATGGATTCGGCATGGAGATAAAGGCTTATGTTCCCAGACCGGAAGGGAAGACTGTACCAGAGTATGTACGCTGTGTTACAAAGGAGGAACTTTTAGCTACATCAGATGTGATTACTGTACATATTCCAGGAACTAAGGAAAACCAGAAATTTCTCTCAAGGGAAGAATTTAAGCAGATGAAAAAAACAGCATACCTTATTCATGTATCAAGAGGAGGCGTGGTGGATGAAACAGCCTTGGCAGAGGCGGTGAAAGAAGGAAGAATAGGAGGAGCAGCGGTAGATGTTTTTGCGAAAGAACCGCCGGATATAAAAGGAAAGCTTTTCCAGACACCGGGAATATTTGTTACTCCTCATATGGCGTCGAATACAGTGGAATGTATGGAGCAGATGGCTTTGACCGCCGCGCAGGAAATACACAGAGTGCTGACAGGAAAACAACCTCTCTATGCAGTAAATCGTCCGGAACGATGCTGTAAGAAGATACAGAGAGGATGGAACGATTCGTGAAAGTAGAAGCGCTATTAAGATTGCAGGGAGTTATGTTTTTATTCATGGTGGCGGGACTATTCCTGCGAAAGAAAAAATATATTCCGGAAGAAACAAAAGGTGTGCTGACAGAGCTGATCTTAGATGTTATTTTACCTTGCAATATTATTACTTCTTTCTATATAGAATTCGAAAAGAAAATATTGCATCAGTTGCTGCTGGTTTTAGTCATCGCTTTTTTAGTACAGTGTGTTAGTCTGGTATTTGCCCACGTGACCTACTGGAAATATGAGAATGTCTACCGGAAACCCATGCAGTATGCAACAGTATGTTCCAATGCAGGCTTTTTAGGTACACCGATCGTACAAGAGGTGTTTGGTATGACAGGAGTGATGTATGCGTCTGTTTATCTGATACCGCAGAGAATATTTACATGGTCCGTGGGATTATCCTTTTTTACGAGTAAACCAGATAAGAAACAGATGATAAAAAGAGTTTTAACAAATCCTTGTATTGTGTCTGTATATATAGGAATCATTATTATGGCTGCTGAGATAAAGCTGCCAATGATTATAGATCAAAGTTTACAGTCGGCCAGCAATTGTTTGACACCAGTTTCGATGCTTTTGATCGGGACGATTCTTGCAGAGGTGAAAAGTATTCGTGAATTATTCCATATGAAGCTGTTCTTGTACAGTGCGATACGCCTGGTAGTCATTCCTATGATAGTTTGGCTTTCCTGCAGGCTGTTACAGCTAGACAGTGTTGTGGCGGGAGTATCTGTTCTTCTGTCTGGAATGCCGGCACCAAGCGCCACTTCCTATCTGGCTGCGCGTTATCACAGCGATTATATATTTGCGACGGAGTGTGTAGTATTCTCTACAATTTTATCTCTCTTTACGATTCCGGTATGGTGTATGTTTCTATAATGACCCAGAGTGTAAATCTGGCAGTGACAGTTTGAAAAAGAATAAAAAGGAGATGGTACTGATGATACCTGTAATTGAAAAAATGGAAATCTTTCCTGTGGCGGGAAGAGACAGCATGCTGTTGAACTTAAGTGGAGCACATGGTCCATATTTTACTAGAAATATAGTTCTTCTTACAGATAGTGAAGGAAATACAGGCGCTGGAGAAGTTCCGGGTGGAAAACGGATCACGAGGGGACTAGAAAAAGTAAAGACATTGGTTGAGGGCAGCAGTATTGGCAGATATAAAAATACGATGTTAAAAATAAAAGCCTTGTTAAAAGATGATAATGATCAGAGAGGAGTACAGACATTTGACCTGCGTACGGGAGTGCATGTAGCAGCAGCAATAGAAGCGGCGTACCTGGATTTATTAGGAAGATATCTTGGCGTACCTGCGGCAGCTCTTTTAGGAGACGGGCAGGTTAGAGATAAAATCCCTGTGTTGGGATATTTGTTTTTTGTAGGAGACAGAAAAAAGACAGATTTAGAATATATAGAAGAAACAGAGGCAAAGTGCGCGTGGTACCGTCTACGCCGAGAAGAAGCGCTGACGGCGGAACAGGTGGTTGCCTTGGCGAAAGCGGCGCAGGACAAATATGGATTTAAAGATTTCAAATTAAAAGGGGGAGTGCTGGAAGGAGAAGAGGAGATAAAGATTATCCGAGCATTGAAGGAAACATTTCCTGATGCGAGAATAACTTTGGATCCTAATGGGTGCTGGTCTTTGAAAAATGCGGTAGAATTGTGCAAAAATATGCAGGGAATTCTGTCATATTGTGAAGACCCATGTGGAGAGGAAAGCTCTTTTTCTGGAAGAGAGATTCTGGCAGAATTCCGCCATGCTACAGGGATTCCTACAGCAACCAATATGGTTGCTACAGATTGGAGACAGATGTGGCATTCTATAACGCTTCAGGCGGTGGATATTCCTCTTGCAGATCCGCACTTCTGGACTATGTCAGGTTCCGTGAGAGTGGGACAGATATGCAAGGAATTCGGTATGACTTGGGGAGCACATTCTAATAACCATTTTGATATTTCTCTTGCAATGGTGGCACAGACTGCGGCAGCAGTTCCAGGAAATATAAATGCAATTGATACACATTGGATCTGGCAGGAGGGACAGGAGAGACTGACAAAAGAGCCTATGAAAATACAAGACGGCTATATAGAAATCGAACAGAAACCAGGATTAGGAATTGAGATCGACAGGGAACAGATCATGAAAGCCAATCAGCTCTATAAGGAGAAATGCCTGGGGACACGGAATGATGCGGTAGGAATGCAATATCTGATTCCAGGCTGGACATTCCAACCGAAAAGCCCATGTCTTGTAAGATAATCCATTAAAAGAACAAGAAAATAAAATATTTAGAGGTGATAAATATGTTATGTATACCGAGAGGAATCATTCCGCCTATGATTACACCGATCAAAGAAAATGGAGAAGTCAATTATACAGTACTGCGTCAGTTGACAAACCATTTGATCGAACAGGGGGTGCATGGATTATTTCCATTGGGAACTACGGGAGAATTCTATGCTTTTGATGAATGTACATATAGAAAAATTTTAGAGACTGTAATGGATGAGACAGCCGGTCGCGTGCCAGTATATGCAGGCGCAAACAATATTACGACAAGAGGGGTGAGTCGGCTGATTCGAATTTGTGAAGAAGTGGGAGTGGATGCAGTGTCGGTTTTGACACCCATGTTTATTTCACAGACTCAGGAAGAAGTGTATGCTTATTTTACAGAAATTGCAGCAAATACACATCTTCCAATTATCATGTATAACAATAAGCCCAAAACAAATGTAACGATAGAACCTGACACAGTAGCAAAGCTTGCCCGAATTGACAATATCATTGCTATAAAAGACAGTACAGGAGATATGACAACTACAGCGGAGTATATTCGTTTGACGAAGGAGAACCCAGGTTTTCATGTACTGATGGGCAGAGATACATTGATATATGCCGCTTTATGTTATGGCGCTAGCGGAGCAGTGGCATCCTGTGCAAATGTTGCCCCTAAAATAGCTGTCGCTATATATGAAAAATACATGTGCGGGGACCTTACAGGAGCGCTGGAAGCGCAGTTTAAACTAGCTCCTCTCAGGATTGCGTGCGGCATGGGAACATTTCCAGCGGTTATCAAAGAGGGGCTTGTACAACAGGGAATAGCAGTGGGAAAATGCCTTTCACCTATTTCGGAGCTGAGTGGAGAGGAAAAAGAGAAACTGCATATAGTATTGGAAAAAATGGACTTGGTATAAAATGATATTAAAAGGAGAGAACAATTATGAAGGTTGGATTTATCGGACTTGGAATTATGGGGAAACCAATGAGTAAAAATTTGATTCGCGCCGGTTATGAATTGGTTGTATGTGATTTTAATAAAGAAGCGGTGCGGGAACTGATAGATTTTGGAGCGACAGCCGCATCATGCGGCGCTGAAGTTGCAAGAGAGTGTCAGGTGATCATCACAATGTTGCCAAATTCGCCACATGTGCGTGCGGTCGCATTAGAGAAAAACGGAATTATCGAAGGTGCAAAAGAGGGAAGTGTGTTGATAGATATGAGTTCTATTGACCCAACACAGAGCAGAGAGATATGTAAAACACTTGCAAAAAGAGGAATTGAGATGTTGGATGCTCCAGTGTCAGGTGGAGAACCGAAAGCAATAGATGGAACGATTTCTGTTATGGTGGGAGGAAAAAAAGAAATATTTGATAAGTATTTCGCACTTTTAAAAGCAATGTCAGGTTCTGTTGTATATGTAGGTGAAATTGGTTCAGGGAATGTAGCTAAACTGGCAAATCAGATTATCGTTGCGTTAAATATTGCCGCAGTATCAGAGGCATTGACATTAGCGAAAAAAGCAGGGACAGATCCGGAACTTGTATATCAGGCGATCAGAGGTGGTTTGGCTGGCTCAACGGTTTTGGACGCAAAAGCCCCAATGATGCTGGAAAGAAATTTTCAACCGGGATTTCGCATTGAACTACACATGAAAGATCTGGACAACGCTTTACATACTTCTCATGCTGTAAATGCTTCTCTTCCCCTGACAGCCAGTGTTATGGAAATACTGCAGGCGCTGAAGGCAGAAGGTTTAGAAAAAGAGGATCATAGTAGTATTGTAAAATATTATGAAAAAATAGATAGGATAACAGTTTCTCCTGGTGTTGCAGAGACAACGGTAGGAAAGGAATAGCCAATTGGACATTAAGTATTTGAATTATTTTATTGAGATAGCAAAAAAGAAAAATATTACAAAAGCTGCTGAGGCATTATATATATCACAATCTTCGTTAAGCCAGTATCTGGCAAGATTGGAACAGGATATAGGAGCAGAACTTTTTGTTCGCACGAAGGGGGAACTTGTTCTAACGACTGCAGGAAAACTATATCTGGATGCGGCAAGCGAGGTGGTACAGATTAGAAATAGTCTGTACCATAGTATTTATAATTTAAATAACAGTGGTCATATTTCTATTGGCGTCACATCAATATTTGCTCTTCAGATGTTAGCGGATATTGTTCCAAAGTTTAAAATGCGGTATCCGGATGTTTTGTTGGATATTACAGAGATGGGAGTGCCTTCCCTTACAAACAGGCTACTGGAAGGGCGGATAGACTGTGGGCTTCTGGCGCTGAACAGGACGACGCAGTTTGATAAAAAACAGTTTGTTATACTACGGGAAGAAGCAATTTTATTCGCAGTTCCAGAAGACTTTTCCTATTGTGTTCAAAATCCGGGGAATTGGATCACTTTTAAAGAAATTATGGAACACTTTAAAATGCAGTATTTTTTACTTCCGCGGAAAGGCTCTACACTGCGGTATTCTGTGGATAAGATTTTTGGAAATGAGGGGTTTATTCCCCATGTTTTGTGCGAGATTAATAATATACCTACGGTAAAAGACATGATAAAAAAAGGAATAGGTGTGACCTTTCTGGGGGAGTCCTGTTCAGGTGACAGCAAAGGGATCAAATATTATCGGACAGACCCGAAGCTTTCCCGTTATAATGTATTCGTTATGAGTAAAACATGGCAGCATTTAGAGCCACAGGAATTTCTCCAGAATGAAATTTTAAATTATTATACAGAAGAATACTGGCGTCTGTAGAGAAGATAAAAATAAGCAAATCTAAAATGAGATGATTTAATAAAGTATGTCAAAAATCAGGAGATATCCACAAACAAGAGGATAAACTCCTGATTTTTCTATTATAAGTGAACTGTGTATATATTAACTACGTCATTTGTCATTTAGTTAGAAAAACGTAAATATTCAACAGAGAAACTTGGAGAATGCAAAATAAAATGTATTAATAAATATGAAATAAATTACAAAATGTAAAGGAGAGATAAAAATGGATTGTGAATATTGCAGTAAAAAAGAACACCATATTGCGGTAGAAACTGGAGAAGTAGGACGGCATGTGATTCACAACATGGCGCGAGGGCAACGCTTCATCATCTAATCAGATGATTTTGTGACACCCCCTTCATACATAAAAAATAGTCAATTGTATAGACACTAGTCGTTTTAAACTAGCAGAACAAGAATTTATAAAAATCTTTCTTAAATATAAATAGTTTTTTTAAAATTTTTTTACACTTGGGTCAATTGACCTGTTTATTTACTGTTCTCTAAATTACTCTAATATTAGCAGAAAAAAACTAAAATGTATAAGGAGGTACTATGAAACAGATTATCATTGACACAGACGGTAACATAGAAGCAATGGATGCTTTGAAAACTGCCCTCAACACGGAAAATATATGTGTAGAAGCAGTAACAACAGTGGCATCAGGGCTTACTGTAGAGGAGGCAGCCAGCAATGTACTGGTTACGATGGAGTCTGAAGGCTTCAGTAATGTGGAGGTCTACAAAGGCTTAACAAGACCTATGGTAGGCACAAGATGTACTCGGAAACTGAATACACATAAGCTGATTGGAACAAGGTTGGAAAAAACCCCAAATAAAAAATCAGCTGTTGATGTAATGATTGAATTGGCGGAGAAAGGAAATGTTGAAATTATCACAATGGGTCCATTAACTAATGTTGCCTTAGCATTTGCGAAGAATCGAAAAGCGATGCTGAATGTAAAGAAAATTACCATGCTCGCAGGAATGGTATTTCATGGTGATGTAGGACCGTTAAGTGAATACAATTTTTATATGGATCCCTATTCAGCCGATTTTATTTTTAAGACAAGAGTACCGATTACGATTCTTCCAATTGAAGTAGGTACATATAGCGAAAGAATGAAGTATGCGCTAAATCCGGAACTGATAACTAAAAAGTACGATTCTTATACTCGGATTGATGTAGACGGTGAATATACATATGGAGCAAACATTAATGATGTCCGCGATCGGAGTCGGCAGGAGTTTGTTGCACAAAGTAATGTAATGTATCCGTTCAACTGTACACTTGTTGTAGATAACAGCAAAGAAGAAATCACAATGGAGGCGTAAGGTATGATAAAATTAATAATAGATACAGACTGTGGCTCTGATGACGCAGTAGGTTTGGTAATGGCATTGAGAGATCCGAACATTAAAGTTTTAGCTTTTACAATTCCATCAGGGAACTGTGAGATGAATCAAGCAGCTGAAAACTGTCTGCAAAGTATTCTGTATGCAGACACATACAAACCACCGGTATATAAAGGCACTTGTCTGCCGCTGTGGACTGATTATGAAAACGCAGAGCAGGTACATGGCATTGATGGCATGGGAGACTGTGACTGGCTGAGGAAACCGACGGATACTACCGAAGAAGAACACGCTGTGGATGCGATGCTTCGTATGATTCGGGAAGGTGATGGAGACATTGAAATCATGGCAATAGGACCACTGACGAACATTGCATTAGCTATGATGCTGGAACCGGAAACCATGAGGAAAGTTCCCAGAATTACAATTATGGGAGGTGCTCACCCATACAACAATCCTCACACAACCAGTGCAGAGTTCAATATCATGTGTGATCCGGAAGCGGCTAAAATAGTTTTTGAATTTGGAATTCCAATTTTGCTGAATTCACTGGAAGCATGCTGGTATGATATGAGATTTTCTGAGGAAGATATTGCAAGGTTTAAAGCAGTAAATGAACTTGGCGCTTTCTGTATGGATATTAATCGTACAATTATTGATCTTTCTAGAGAACTGCATGACGGAGAAGGCAGCATGGATCTTCCGGACGCGGCGGCGTTTACATGTCTTGTACGCCCGGATCTGATCAAGGTCGGATTT
>ERZ857801.3148-NODE-3148-length-12262-cov-17.419759_pt1 | contig 12262 bp, 7 predicted proteins | sample MGYA00519762_ERZ857801 | MGnify/ENA primary metagenome ERZ857801 (study PRJEB31778, sample SAMEA3449368) | human gut metagenome | biome: human gut; feature: human-associated habitat; material: faeces | place: United Kingdom | collected 2010/2012 ...
AGCAGCTGGATCGCTGGAGCGGAGGAGCGGGGGGACAGGAAAGGGCTCCGCACATACTGTGCGGAGCCCTTGTGACAGATGTACCAGGGACGGTCAAACCGTGCCGACACCGAAGATGCCCATGGTGATGAAATACAGAACGATGGGGAAGATAATCAGAGCGATGAGCTTCAGGCCAAGGCCGCATTTCAACATATCTTTCAGCTCGATTTCGCCGGAGCCATAAGCAATGGCGTTGGGGGGCGTTCCGGGAGGCAGCATGAAAGCAAAGTTGCAGGCCAACATGCAGGCGATCATCATGGCAAAGGGACTGACTCCGATAGCCTCGCCCACACCGGCCAGGACCGGGATAAAGGCGGCCACGACCACGGCGTTGGTAGTCAGTTCAGTGAGAACAGCGGTGACAATACCAACCAGAATTACAATCAGGATGGAGTTCATGCCCGCCAAGCCGGAGAGCATATTGGCGATCCACTCCGCGCAACCGGCATCCCGGAAGGCGTTGCCCATGACCATGGAGCCGCCCAGCAGAATAACGGCGTTCCAGGGGATGTCATTGAAGCCGGTCTTCCAGTCGCAGACGTACTCACCTTTCTTATAATCCATAGGTGCAATCATAACCAAGATTGCACCGAACATGGCGATAGTTTCATCCGTGGCATAGGGGAACCAGTCACCCCAGACCAGAGAACGGGTGACCCACAGGATGACACACAGAACGAAGATGGCGGCAACCCACTTCTCGCCCTTGTTCATGGGCCCCAGTTCCTCATACTGCCTGCGGGCGATGGAGATGTCAGTAGGGGGCATCTTGTCGACCTTGAAGAACTTCACCATATAGAGCCAGAAGAAGGGGATCAGGATGACGGTGAAAGGCAGGCCGATCTTCATCCAGTCCAGAAAGTCGATGTCGATGCCAATGGTCTCACGGATCAGGCCGATGCCGGTGGGGTTGGTGGTGGTGCCGATGACAGTTGCCATGCCGCCGATGGTGGCGGCGTAGGGGATGGCCAGGACCATGGCTTTCTTTAGACCGGCGGCATTATCGCCCAAGGTGCTGGAAATAGCCAGAGCTACAGGCAGCATCATGACAGTGGCGGTCGTGTTGGACATCCACATGGACACAAAGCCTACGGCAATGATGAATCCCAGGATCAGAGTGGTGGGCTTCTTGCCGACCTTGCTGACGATGCCCAGAGCAATACGCTTGTGCAGGCCGTGCTTCACCATGGCGCCGGACAGGAAGCCCACGCCCACCAGCAGGTAGCAGGTGGAGTAGGCATAGTGCGCGAACAGCGTGATGTCATTCTGTCCCTTGGAGCCGGTGATTTGCATTACCGGGAACAGGAAGATCGGCAACAGCGCTGTGAACGGGATCGGCATGGCCTCAGTGATCCAAAAGACCACCATCAGTACGGTGACGGCCAGCACCCGCTGCCCCACCAGCGACAGCCCTTCAGGCGTCGGCATGAAGCCGATGACCAGCATGGCAACGATGCCGACAAGGAAGCCGATCTTTTGGACTTTTGTTTTACCCATGGAATCTCCTCCTAAAAGATAGTAGAGTCTTGCCACAGGATCCCCTGTGACCTGCCCAGACGCAGCTCGCCCACGACGTCAAAAGCTATTATTACAGATATAGCAAAAAATGTGCCAATCCTTCGGGGAAAATTCATATATTTGACTAAATGTTTGAAAAAGCTGTAGAAAATTTACAAAAAGGGGGTAAAAATGCACAAAAAACGCCTTGCCCGCGAATGAAAATAGGCAGACAAGGCGTTTGGCCGGGGGAGTGTAACGCGATTTGTTAAACGTGTGTTGCAAACGGTTAAAGGCGCAGCAGAAAATGAAACGATCACCGTTGGATGCCGTATTTTTTCATCTTCCGCCATAGAGTTTGTCGACTGCAGCCAAGGCTTCTGGCGGCATCCGCCATAGAGCCGGGGTGGTTGTGCAGAGCGGCCTCGATGGCGCGGCGGTCACGTGATTCCGTTTCCTGGCAGGGTTCCGGCGCAGGCTCAGCGCGGCGGCGCAGAATATCCGACACCGTCACGGAGGAGGCTCCGGCGTTCCTCATCAGAATATTGGCCCGCTCCACAAAGTTTTGTAGCTCCCGGATATTGCCGTACCACTGATAGGGACCGGCCTGTTCAAGCAGATACAAGAACTGGCTCTGCATGATGGGGTCCTTGCCGCCGGGCAGCTGGCCGCCCTCGCCGGGCTTTGCGCCCTGTGCCATCTTGATCTGAATCTCGCTGGCGGAAACCAGATACTTGCTGGTCACGCCAAAACGGGCGGATGCTACCTGTTTGATGGCGCTGTTGCGCTCGGTGCCAAAACGGTTTTCGGCTTCGCCGCCTTCGCCGGTGTTGCTCTTGCCGCCGATGCGGTTCATGGCAACGGCCATGCACTCGTGGGCTTCCTCAGAAAGGGCGCCATAGCTCATGGCAGCGGTCTTGAAGCGGTGTACGATGGAATCCACGCTTTCCACTTCGTCCAGCGGGATACCGGCGTCAGGATAATTGAAGTCCAGCAGGCTGCGCAGGTGCATGGCATCGCCGCCCTCGGCGTTCACGGCATCGGTATAAGCCTTGAACTTGTTGTAATCGCCGGTCCAGCAGGCCTGCTGCAGCAGGTGGATGGTCAGCGGGTTGTACAGATGATCTTCGGCCAGCTTGCCGCTGCGGAGCTTGTGCTCACCCAGGCTGGTCAGCTCCATGCTGATATCCAGGCCCAGAGGGTCGAATGCCTGCTTGTGGCGGGCTTCCAGGTCGTTCTGGATGTCGCGGATGGTAATGCCGCCCACACGGCTGACGGTGTTGGTAAAGTACTTATCCACAACCTCGTTGCTCAGACCCAGCGCTTCAAAAATCTGGCTGCCCTGGTAGGACTGGATGGTGGAAATGCCCATCTTGGAGGCAATCTTGACGATGCCTGCCAGAACGGCTTTATTGTAGTCGTTCACGGCGGCATAGTAATCTTTGTCCAGCAGACCCTCATTGATCAGCTCGCCGATGGTCTCCTGTGCCAGATAGGGGTTGATGGCGCAGGCACCGTAGCCCAGCAGGGTGGCAAAATCATGAACCTTGCGGGGCTCACCGCTTTCCAGGATCAGGGCCATGGCGGTGCGCTTGCGGGTACGAACCAGATACTTGGAAACTGCGCCCACAGCCAGAAGGCTGGGGATGGCGACATGGTACTCATCAATTTCGCGGTCAGACAAAATCAGGATGTTGGCACCATCGCGGTAGGCGCGGTCCACATCAACGAACAGGCGGTCAATGGCCTTTTCCAGGTCGGTGTTCTTATAGTAGCAGATGGAGATGGTTTCCACCTCAAAGCCGGGAACCTTCATGGCCTTGATCTTCATCAGGTCGGTTTCGGTCAAAATGGGGTTGGTGATTTTCAGCACCTTGCAGTTCTCGGCGTCCTCTTCCAACAGGTTGCCCTGTGCGCCAACGTATACGGTGGTGGAGGTCACGACCTTCTCGCGCAGGGCGTCGATGGGCGGGTTGGTGACCTGGGCAAACATCTGCTTAAAATACTCAAACAGCGGGGGATGGGTGTGGCTCAAAACGGCCAGCGGGGTATCGCTGCCCATGGCACCGGCAGGCTCTGCGCCGTTCTTTGCCATCGGCAGGATCATGGTGGAAACATCCTCGTACTGGTAGCCGAATGCTTTCTGCAGCCGCACCAGCTCGTCATGCTCGTGGCTGGGTACGCGCTCGTTGGGAATCTTCAAATCGGCCAGGTTGACCAGGTTGCGGTCCAGCCATTCGCCGTAAGGCTCGCGGCTGGCGTAATCGGCTTTCAGGCTTTCGTCGTCCACCAGCTCACCCCTGGCGGTATCCACCAACAGCATTTTGCCGGGGCGCAGGCGGTCCTTGCGCACGATTTCTTCGGCGGGAATATCCAGCACGCCGACCTCACTGGAAAGGATCAGGCGGCCGTCTTTGGTGATATAGTAGCGGCTGGGGCGCAGACCGTTGCGATCCAGCACAGCGCCCATCACATCGCCGTCACTGAACAGGATGGAAGCAGGGCCGTCCCACGGTTCCAGCATGGTGGCGTAATACTGATAGAACGCACGCTTTTTGGGGTCCATACTATGGTTGTTTTCCCACGGTTCGGGGATAGTGACCATAACAGCCAGCGGCAGCTCCATGCCGTTCATAACCATAAACTCCAGCGTGTTATCCAGCATGGCGGAGTCGGAACCACCCTGGTTCACAATGGGCAGAACCTTGGTCATATCCTCTTTCAGGTAGTTGGAACCAATGGTTTCCTCGCGGGCCAGCATGGTATCCACGTTGCCGCGGATGGTGTTGATCTCGCCGTTATGCAGGATAAAGCGGTTGGGGTGGGCGCGGTTCCAGCTGGGTGCCGTGTTGGTAGAAAAACGGCTGTGCACCATGCCGATGGCAGATTCATAATCTTCGCTCTGCAAATCGGGATAGAACAGGCGCAGTTCTTTAACCAGGAACATGCCCTTGTACACAATGGTGCGGCTGGAAAGACTGCACACATAAGTATCCTGGCTGGACTGTTCAAACACGCGGCGGGCAACATAAAGCTTGCGGTCAAAGTCAATGCCGGGCTTTACGCGGGCCGGGCGTTCCACAAATGCCTGCCAGATGCTGGGCATGCAGGAACGTGCCTTGTGGCCCAAAATTTCCGGGCAGGTGGGCACTTCGCGCCAGCCAAGGAAGTTGAGCCCCTCTTTTTTGCAGATGATCTCAAACAGCTTTTTGTCCTGGTTGCGGTTCAACTCTTCCTGTGGGAAAAAGAACATGCCAATGCCGTAGTCACGCTCGTTGCCCAGCGTAATGCCGGCTTCTTCGGCAGCTTTTTTGAAGAACTTGTGGCCGATCTGCAGCAGGATACCGACACCATCGCCGGTTTTGCCTTCAGCATCCTTACCGGCACGGTGTTCCAGGTGCTCCACGATCTGCAAAGCATCGTCGATCGTTTTGTGGGTTTTGCGGCCCTTGATATCCACAACTGCACCAATGCCGCAGTTGTCATGTTCAAACCGCGGATCATACAGCCCGGCGGGGGCCTTGCGCTCTGTAAAGTTTTCCATCCGTTTTTTGCTCCTTCCCGTAATTTCCTGCGGGGCCGGGCGGGAACGCACATTTCCCACCCTGGCATAGATACGAAAAAAGACGTTCCCCAACGGGTACACTAACCCGTTTGAGGGAACGTCTTTGTTCTTGTATATACTATACCACACCAGTAGGGGAATGGCAATCATCAAACAAAAGATTTTTATGGAATTAACGCAAAAAACTTATTTGCTTTGCTTTGCAAGGACTAAACTTAATAAAATTAAGCTGCGGCAATAACTGCCGGGCAAAACGGTGTGTTATTTGCCGTTTGCAGCCTGCTGCTCTTTCAAAACGGCCAGGATCTCGGTCAGCAGCTCCTCCTGCGTCGGGGCCTTAGGGGCTTCCGGCTCGGCGGGCTTTTCTTCTTCATGCTTGCCCAGGTCCATGAGCTTGTTCATGGCTTTCAGCATACAGAACAGAACGAATGCCAGAATGATAAAGTTAATGACGGCAGAGATGAATGCACCGATGCCCAGGTTGATGTCAAACGGCAGGTGCAGCACAACATCACTGAAATCTGTCTGGAACAAAATGCCAATGATGGGGTTGATGATGTTGTCCGTCAAAGAAGTGACCAGCGTGGAGAATGCGCCGCCGATGAGAACACCGATGGCCATGTCCATCATGTTGCCTTTCAGGGCAAAAGCTTTGAACTCTTCCAGGAACTTTTTCATAATGTGTTTCCTCCTGTATGGATAAATTTTTCAGGGTCATGCCCCACACAGGCTGCAAACGGGGCATGGGACCCGGATTCCAAAATGAAAAGTTACTTCAGCAGCTTGGCTACAGCGTCTGCTGCGCCGTCCAGATAATCCCCGGCAAAGGTTTCAATCATGCCGGCGTCCGCCTCTTTGGCAAATTCGGGGTTCAGCGGCATTTTGGCCAGCACGGGCAGGTGGTACTTCTTGCCGGTCTCGTCCACATGGCTGTCGCCAAACACGTTGATATGCTTGCCGCAGTCCGGGCAGAGCACATAGCTCATGTTTTCCACAATGCCAAGGATGGGAACCTTCATCATTTCGGCCATCTGCACAGCCTTGCCAACGATCATGCCGACCAGCTCCTGCGGACTGGATACAATAATGATGCCGTCTACCGGCAGGGTCTGGAACACGGTCAGCGGCACATCGCCGGTTCCCGGAGGCATATCGACAAACAAAAAGTCAACGTCGTCCCAGATCACTTCCTGCCAGAACTGCTTGACCGCACCGGCAATCACGGGGCCGCGCCACACAACGGGGGCTTCCTCATCTTCCAGCAGCAGGTTGATGGACATGATCTTGATGCCGGTGTGGCTTTCCACCGGGTTGATGCCGTCCTCGGTGCCCATGGCCGGGCCATGAACGCCGAACAATTTGGGGATGGAAGGGCCGGTAATGTCAGCATCCAGCACGCCGACCTTGTAGCCTTTGCGGCGCATGGAAACAGCCATCATGGCGCTGGTCATGCTTTTGCCAACGCCGCCCTTGCCGGAAACAACGCCGATCACTTTTTTGATGTGGCTTTTTGCGTGCGGCGGTTCATGCTGCGGCGCACGGCTGGAACAGTCAGCGTGGCAGTTGCTGCAATCGTGGGTACATGCTTCACTCATGTGGGTATAGCTCCTTTTATCTGTGCCGGGCGGGGCGCTGCAACTGCCCCGCTTCGGCACCGTTCTCCGTTTTGCGGCATGGGCCGCACTTTATTAGTGTACCGCGTCAGAGCACAAAATGCAAGTACTATCAAAACGAATAGCACGCCAAACCAGCAAAAATGTCCGAATTGTATGGGTGATACTTCTTCATGGAACCCTGCCATAAACCGCAGCAATGCAGAATATACTGGCTTTATACGGGCAAAGGGGGCGGCAAAAACGGCACTGCGGGGGAAAACCTATCTGAAAAATGCAGCACTGCTGACAGTATCGGGCTTTGCGCTGCGGGCGCTGGGCATGGTGTTCCGGGTGTTTGTGGCTGCGCGCCTGGGGCCGGAGGGTATGGGCCTGTACCAGCTGATCTTATCCGTCTATATGGTGTTTGTTTCGCTGGCTTCGGCGGGCATCAATGTGGCATCCACACGGCTGGGTGCGCAGTGCCTGACCCGTGGGCGCGGCATGGCCCCGACGCTGCGCAGCCTTGCGGCAACAGCGGCCGTATTGGGCACCGCCGCCATGCTGGCGCAGCTGGCGCTGGCGGACCCTTTGGCCCGCTTTGCCCTGCATGATTCCCGCGCGGAGCTGGGGCTGTGTACGCTGGCCCCCAGCCTGCCGTTTATTGCGGCGGCCGGGGCGCTGCGGGGGTGCTTTTTGGCGCGGCGAAGGGTGGAACCGAATATCATTGCCCAACTGGTGGAGCAGACCGTGCGGATGGCCGTGGCCGCATTGGCGCTGGTAAAGCTGGCCCACTGGGGCGCGGCTTACGCTTGCTGTGCGGTGCTCATCGGCAATACTGTCAGCGAGGCGGTCTCCTGCGGCATTATGGCGCTGTTTGCCCGGCAGGAACCGAGCTTCCGCCCATGCGCCGATGACCCGCCCCGCGGCTATACCAGCCGGGAGCTGTGGGAAATTGTGCTGCCCGTGACCGGCAGCCGGTTGGTGGCCAGCGCTTTGCAGGCAGGGGAAAGCGTGCTGATCCCCGCCTGTCTTGCCGCTTACCTTGGCACCCGCGCCGAAGCCGTGGCGCAGTATGGGTCCTTAAAAGGCATGGCACTGCCGCTTATCTTTTTTCCGTTCTCGGTGCTGGCGGCACTTTCCGGCCTGCTGATGCCGGAGATCACCCGTGCCCACACCGCCCGGGATACCGCTGCCCTGCGCCGCCTTGTGCGGCTTGCCATGGGGTTGACGGGTGGGTTCTCGCTGTTGGTGGGGGCCGCGCTGGTGCTGTTTGGCAAGGATGCCGCCATTTTGCTCTATCACGATGCCCAGGCGGGCCGCTATGTGCAGGTGCTGGGCTTTGTGGCGCCCTTTATGTACCTGGAAAGCATGGTGGATGCGATCTTAAAAGGCATGGGGGAGCAGCTGGCGACCTTCCGCTATTCGGTGCTGGATTCCATTTTGCGCATTGCAGGCATTTTGTGGCTGATGCCGCAATACGGTATGCCGGGCTTTCTGGCGGTCATGACAGCCTCTAACCTGCTGACCTGCGGGCTGAATACGGGGAGAATGGTGAGGCAATTAAGGAGGGAGGAAGTCGGAACTGAGAGGGAAATGAGGAATTAGAAATGAGGAATTAGAAATTGGGCGGAGAGGAGACGGGAAAAAATAAATAATGGCAATGCCGCATAATTCTAAGTGCCGATACGGCGAGCGAGGTGCGGCAGATGCCAAGCCAAAAGCGCAGATAATACTGGATGCTGCAAAGGTGAGCGCCGCCAGTGGCGGAAACAGCGAACCGAAGCAGGGGCAGCGGTCGCAGAGTGCGAGGGGCTTTTGCCCCCGAAGCACGATGCGGGTACCGCAACCCGACATTATCGAGCATTTTGGCAACGCAGATGCCGTGCCGCAGCTGCCGGAGCGGTGCTTAAGCCGCAAGGCGGGAATTGTGCGGTGTTGCCTTTATATCGGAACAAAGCGGCATAGCGTCCGCTTTTCCATCACAGCGTCTGCCCGCTGACCAGCCCGTTCCACAGGCGGTAATAAATGCCTTTCTTTGCCAGCAATTCCTCGTGGCGGCCCTCTTCCTCAATGCCGGATTTGCCCAGCACCAGAATGCGGTCAGCGTTTTTGATGGTGGTCAGGCGGTGGGCAATCGTCAGGGTGGTGCGGCCCTTGGCCAGCTTATCCAGGCTTTGCCCAACCAGAATCTCACTCTCGTTGTCCAGCGCGCTTGTGGCTTCGTCCAGCAGCAGGATGGGCGGGTTCTTCAAAAATACCCGCGCAATGCTGATGCGCTGTTTCTGCCCGCCGGAAAGCTTGACCCCGCGTTCGCCTACATAGGTATCATACCCGTCTTTCAGCTCCCGCACAAAGCCATCAGCACCGGCCAGCCTGGCGGCGGCAATGATCTCCTCCCGCGTGGCACCCGGCTTGCCGTAAGCGATGTTTTCGGCCACTGTGCCGCTGAACAGGTAAACATCCTGCTGCACCACGCCAACGGCATTGCGCAGGCTGCTCAGGGTAACATGGCGGATGTCCTGCCCGTCAATCAAAATCTCGCCGCCGGTCACATCATAAAAGCGAGGGATCAGGTTGCACAGGGTGGTTTTGCCGCCGCCGGAAGGCCCAACCAGCGCCAGATTCTCGCCGGGGCGGATGTTCAGGTTTACATGACGCAGCACCTTGTTGTGGTCGTCCGGGTATTCAAAGCTCACATCGCGGAACTCAATGCCGCCTTTTTCCACCTGCAGCGGTTTGGCGTCGGGGGCGTCAGTGATCTCAACGGGGGTGTCGATAATGTCAAAAAAGCGCTCAATGCCGGTCACGCCGCGCTGGAACTGCTCGGCAAACTCCACAATGCGGCGGATGGTGGCAATCAGAGTAGAAACATACAGCACATAGGCAACCAAATCGCCAGCGCTGATGGTGCCATATACCAGCGAAAGGCCGCCCGCCAGAATGACCACCAGATACATCAACCCGTCAAACAGCCGGGTGGAGGTGTTGAACGCGGCCATGGCATGGTAGGTTTTCTTCTTGATGGTCTGGAACGTGGTGTTGCCCTGCTCGAACTTTTTGTTCTCTTCCTCTTCCGCGGCGAACGCCTTCACAACCCGCTGGCCCAGCAGGCTGTCCTCAATCGAAGCGTTCAGCTCGCCGATCTGGAACCGTTGGCGGCGGAACGCGGCGCGAAGCTTCAGGTTCAGCTTGATGGATACAACCGCCATCAAGGGCACGCAGGCAAACACCACCAAAGTCAGCGGTATGCTGGCCCCGCACAGGATGATGAACGAAGCCGCAATTTTGATACCCGCAATAAAAAATTCTTCCGGGCAGTGGTGGGCGAATTCGGTCACATCAAACAGGTCGTTGGTAATGCGGCCCATGATCTGCCCAACTTTGGTATTGGAATAATAGGTGTGGCTCAACCGCTGCAGGTGGGCAAAGGCATCCCGCCGCATATCGGTCTCAATATAAACGCCCATGATGTGGCCGGTGCCGGACATAAAATACTGTGCGGCACCATCAATCAGCCGCAAAATGAGATACAGCAGGGCGAGCTTTAACACCGCATCAACCGTCAGCACAATGCCGGGATCGGTGGCGGCGTTGGTTAGGTAGCTCATAATTTTAGGCAGCACGATATCACACAAAGTGGTCAGTGCGGCACAGAACAAATCAAAAATCAAAATGCGTTTGTATCGCATCAGGTAAGGGGCAAACCGGCGAATCAGCGCCGGGGTGCCAATGTGCTGCTGACTGGGGTCATTCATAAGATTAAGTTCCTCTTCTTTTCAAAAAATCAAAAATAAATGCAATCAAAATGCAATCAAAAAATCAGGGTTATTCCTGCGGAACTTCCGGTTCCTGTGCAGGAACCTCGGTGGGGGCTTCGCTGGCAGGCTCGGTTTCCTGCGGCGGCTCCGGGTCAGGGGCCGGTTCCGCGGTAATTACCGGCTCCGGTGCACCCGTCGGTTCGGGCTCCGGCGTAACGACAGGTTCCTGCGTAGGCTCCGGGGTAGTTATCGGTTCTGGTGTGACAACAGGTTCCGGCGTCTGGGTAACTGCCGGTGTCGGTGAAGGGGGTGACGTGGGCGAAGCTGTCGGCGTTGCGGTGGGCAGCGGTTCAATGGGCGCTGTTTTGATGTAGCCGCAGCGCTGGCAGGTGTAGGTCATCACCCCGGCCACACCGGGTTGGGGCTGCAAGGTGATAACGCCCTTGTCATAGTCATGCCCCAGGGCGGGCAGTTCTTTTTCTTTTACCTCGCCGCAGATGGTGCACTTGACTTTTACGGTGCCGTATTCCAAACAGGTGGGCTCAATGCGGGTATCCTTTACTTCCACAAATTCATGTTCGTGTTCGTCCGGCTTAAAGTGTGCTGTCACAATCACACCGTTGGCGTCCGCATTGCTGGGCACGGTAAAGCTCAGGGAAGAACTGCTGGAGGCCGCCCCCAGCGACGCCGTCCACCCGGCAAACTTCCAGCCTGCGTTGGGTACGGCTTTCACGGTGGAGCAGGTGCCGCCCTTTTTCACTTTCTGGCTGGTGGAACCGCTGATGCTGCCGCCGGATGTGGCCACAAATTCCACCGGCACTTTAGCGCCGCGCACGGCGATCGGATCCGAGGAGATTAACCCCAGCGGTACGCCGTCCGGCTCCGGGATGGCGGCTGTGCTTTCGGGGCGGCGGTCCTGCGTGACGTAAGCGTGGGTGCGCACATAAGTAAAATAGGCTGTGACAGCCTCTTTGGAAAGATGCACCCCGTCCGAAAGGGTATAGTCCTTTTTAGCCCAGCCGGTGGCGTCATCCCGCAGCACTTCGGCGGTGTTCAAAAATTTGTAGCCGTCCTCCTCGCACATCGTCACAAGAGCGGCGTTGTACGCATCTACCTGGGTCATGGTCAGGTTGGTGTTGTCCCGCTGCTGGTCCAGCGGGGGAATGGCGCTGACGATAATATCCGCATAGGGCCATGCTTTGGTGATGGCGACCAGCCCCTCCCGGTACTGTGCGATGAATTTGGTGGCATCCGTGGAGCTGCCACCAAGGTTGTTGGAGCCGAAACCAATGATAATGCGTTTGGGCTGCAACTTGGCAACGGCATCCGGAATGGTGTACAGGGTGCTGTCTCCCTTGAACTTTTCGCATTTCAGGGTGGTGATGGAACCGGCCCCCATGCTGACCACGCCAATGTTGTTTTTCAGCGTGGAAAACGCCGTTCCGGTGTCATCGGCGTACATGGTGTAGCGCACGGTGTTGGAATCCCCAATGAACAGGGTGTCGTCCACATAACTGCGCCCGGCATCTGCTGTCTGCGGCAGAATAGTGGGCACGGTGGTATCTGTTGGGGCGGGGGTGGTGGTGGCCTGAACAACGGCGGCAGTTGGGGCAACCGTGGCGGATGCTTCCGGCGTGGCGATATGATCGGGCAGAACATCCTGCGGCTTGCTGCAGGCACACAGCGCAGCACACAGCGCCGCCACAGCCAAAATTTTACCCCAATTCGGGCATTTCATGCGCTCATCTCCTTTTTAAGGCAATACCGCATAATTCTAAGTGCCGATACGGCGAGCGAGGTGCGGC
>ERZ857801.3154-NODE-3154-length-12240-cov-2.563316_pt1 | contig 12240 bp, 9 predicted proteins | sample MGYA00519762_ERZ857801 | MGnify/ENA primary metagenome ERZ857801 (study PRJEB31778, sample SAMEA3449368) | human gut metagenome | biome: human gut; feature: human-associated habitat; material: faeces | place: United Kingdom | collected 2010/2012 ...
TACTTGCATTGCCGCTGGTAGAAATTTTTGGAGGCGGGAAACAGGGATGGTCTATTTACGGAGCAATTATTGGAATTATTTTTACGATTTCGTATTGGGTTGTCGCGTGGGGAGCAAAACCATACGATACAGTAGAGACAGACCAATCGGAAACAAAACAGACAGAAAAACGAAGCATCAGAAAAGATCTTTTTACTGTGATTAAAGTGAAGCCGTTTATTATTCTGATCTGTTCTTATGGTGTGCTGGCAATTTGTAATACAATTTACAACTCAGCCAATATGTATTATTTTAAATACGTATTAGGAAGAGAGGATCTGGTTCCAACGGTTTCTGCCGCTATTATGGCTGCTGGACTGCTCTCCATTTTGGTCACTCCTTTGCTGGTTAAAAAGTTTGACAAAAAAGCGGTATATATTGGCGCGAGCGCGTTAGGCGTTATCTCTTTAGCAATTATGTGGTTTACTCCAACGCCTTCTATTGGAATGGTATTTTTGATGCTGAGTGTTTTTGGACTCTTTTACAATATTCCAGACAGCCTCGGATGGTCCATGCTGCCGGACTGCGTAGATTATGCAAAATGGAAATATGGACTGGATGGAAACGGATTAATTACTTCGATTTTTTTGTTTACGATCAAAGTTGGAATGGCGCTGGGCGGTTTTTTCCCGAGCTTCTTATTGGGTACGGTTGGTTTTGTTGCAAATCAGCAGCAGCCGGAAGCTGTGCTTAATATGATTACATTCCTTAGATTCGGGCTTCCTGCAATTACTTTGCTCTTAGTTATTGTCATTACTTGTTTCTATGAAATCACAAGAAAAAGATATAAAGAAATGCAGGATAATTATGAAAAAGAAAAGAGTATGTGATTTTTGTGAAAGAGGAGGATATTATGCAAAGACCTAATATTTTATTGATCACAACAGATCAGCAGCGCTATGATACAATCCATGCGATGGGATATGACTATATGGTCACACCTAATCTTGACAGACTGGCGGCAGAAGGGTGTTGTTATCCAAATGCATATTCGAATAATCCGGTTTGTATGGCGGCAAGACATAATATTATCACCGGGCTTCCTGCCAGATATCACGGGTTTGATGACAATTATTTTGAGGATGATCCTAAGGTGATTCCCCATGAGCTTCCAACGTTTCCACAATTGTTATCTGATTCCGGCTATGCTACTATTGCAGTTGGAAAAATGCATTTTCAGCCATGCAGGAGGCATAATGGATTTACGCATATGGAATTAATGGAGGAAATCCCACGACATTTACAGGACGATGAATATGCACAGTATCTAAAAGAGAATGGATTCGGAAATATACAAAGCATTCATGGAGTCAGACACCTTTTATATATGCTGCCGCAGCAGTCTTTAGTTGACGAGGAGCATCATGGAAGCGCCTGGGTAGCGCAAAGAAGTATTCATCATATCAAAGAAAACGCCGGAAAACGTCCGTTCTTTATCTGGTGCAGTTTCATAGCGCCTCATCCGCCTTTTGATGTACCGGAAGAATGGGCGGATCTCTATACAGAAAAGGCACTCCCAGAACTGAAGAAATCGAAAACACCGGTATCGGATATTGTGAATGCTAATCGTCCGGTTGCCGATTACCCAAATGAAAAATATTTGAGAAGGGCAAGAGAAGCCTATTTCGCATCTATTTCGTTTGTGGATTACAATGTCGGTAAAATTATTGAAGAACTGAAAAAAAGTGGAGAATACGAAAACACTCTGATCATCTTTACGAGTGATCATGGAGAACTTATGGGAGACTATGAGTCATATCAGAAGTTTTTGCCGTATGACAGCTCCGCGCGGATTCCCTACATAATGAGATATCCGAAAAAACTTAAGCCAGGCAGCATAGATGAGAGGTTGGTTTCTCTGGACGATATTCTTCCTACGGTTTTAGATGTTGCCGGAGTAACATATCCGAATCCGGAAATATTGCCGGGAGAGTCTGTTTTTGAAATAGATGGAAATACGGACAGAGGGTATCTTTATATTGAGCACGGCCATGGGAGCAAACGATGGGTATGTCTGAGAGAAAAACAGTATAAATACACATATTATTACGGTGGAGGAAAAGAAGAGCTGTTTGATATGAAAAATGATCCTGATGAAACTACGAATTTACTCTACGATAATCCAAATCAGGCGGTATTGGAAATCCGTGATAAACTGAAACAAAGACTGATCGCAGAGGAAAAGAAATATGGGTTGGATGGATATGTGAAAGACGATCAGTTTATTCAACTGGAGGAATTTCGCTGCGGATTTTACAGAGAATGTAATCCTCCGATGTTCCCGGAGAAAGAGAAGGATACGGTATTCATCGAGCTGGAGGATGAAGTGAAAAGGGCGGTAGAAAAGGAAGATATTATTGACTTACAAGAATTAGACATTGAGTATTTTGAGAAGAAAAAGGTTTTGAGCAGGGAGACTTTGCTGAATTAAAATACATATAGAACCAGAAAGATACGAATCTCTTATAGAAGTTCAAGTATGAAAAATACTGACTTCTATGGGAGATTCGTATTTTTAAATTTAGAGCCAAAATCGGTATTATTAACCGACAACTTCTTTTTGACAGCTTCTTCAATCAATCTGAAAATGTTGAGGGGACTTGGGATTGAAAAGTGGGAGAAGGATAATCTGTATCGCTGTCTAAACCAAAAAGCAACTCCAAACGGAAATAGTCGGCCCTTATATAACTTTCTACGAACTCAGCAGGAGTTTTATCATCCAAATATCCTAAACGCTCTGAATAGCAAATATAATCATCTTCAGGACAGTCTAATAATTTTGCCGTATGAGGAGAAATATTAACAAAACTGTATCTGTCTCGGGCTTTTGTAGGTGCTTTTCCAAATTTTCGGCGAAGAGTTTCGTATAAAGAGGTTTCGATTTCAGAAACCTGTAGACCTTTATATAAATGTGGGTTTAGAAAACTAATAACTAAAGCTACAGGCTTATGGTTGTCAAATATTAAACGCTTATAACGTATCACATGTTCTTCATCCTTTAGTCCAAAGAACTGCTTTGCGCGCGGAGCTGGCGCATCGTGTGTAAAACTAAGAAGCTTACTTGTAGAAACCCGTCCAGCACGTTTAATGTCATCTGTAAATGATGGAAGCTTGTCATAAATACGTGAAATTCTTTCCGAAACAAAAGTCCCTTTTCCTTGTTTGCGATATAAAAGGCCTTCATATACCAAATCCATAATTGCCTGTTTCGCTGTCCCACGACTTACATTGAATTGTTTAGCAAGTTCAAGCTCACTGGGCATTTGTGTATGCGGTTGGGCATTTACTATAAGCTGACGTAAATAATGTTTAATTTTTACATAATGTGGTAAGTGGTTGTCAAATTGTTCCATAATAGTTCCTCTAAATTATTTGTAGTTCCTAAATTTTACATATTTACCTAAATAATACCATTGGTTGATCAATTGGTCAACTAATGAGTGCGTTATTAGAATAGTAAGATATAAATATAGTAATTATAAAAACCACATCATTGACTACTTGACTAGTCAAGTAGTCAATGATATAATGCGTTATAGATAGTAAAAATATACAAAAAAAGAAGGGAGAGTAAAAGCAAAATAGTAAAAATGACGTATGCTCTTTAAGAGCACAGGAAACTTAATTTTATAGGAGAAGTTTCCAAAGAAAAATTTGTAGAAGTAAAATGAAAGGAAGGGATTGTGTTATGAAAAAAAGAATTTTTACAGCTTTATTGGCTGGCCTGATGCTATTTTCATTGGTTGGATGTTCATCAGGAGGAGAAAGTAAGGATACGAAGGAAAAAGAAAATGCGAAAATAAAAATAGGGTATGATATTTACTATTTAGGCAATTCGTGGTCGGTGCAGCAGTATCAGGAATTCAAATGGAACGTGGAAAATAATTATGCTGATAAAGTGGATGTCACTTATGTTGAATCGGACAATGATATTACAAAACAAATTTCTAATATTGAAGATTTGATTGCCCAGGACGTAGATGTAATTATCACAACACCCTGTGATACGACAGCTTTGAATAGCACATTGCAGGAGGCTATGGACGAAGGAATTAAAGTGATTCTGCTTGCGGCTACGATTGAAGGAGATACATATGATTCTTTGATTACAGTAGATGAGAAAGAATTTGGAGCAGCGGGAGCAGAATGGTTAGCGGAACAGTTGGACGGCAAAGGGAAAATTGTTATGCTGGAAGGTATTTCAGGATACTCCACAAGCATGCTTAGACAAGAAGGTGCTCTGAGTGTATTCGAAAATTATCCAGATATTGAAATCATTGCAGATGAAGATGCTGGATGGGATTATGCAACGGCTAAAACGGTTATGGCGGATTTATTGGCAACATATCCGGATATTGATGGTATTTGGTCACAGGGGGGAGCAATGACGCTTGGGGCTATTGAGGCATTCCAGGCAGCTGGAAGAGAACTTGTACCTATGACAGGAGAAGACAACAATGGCTATTTAAAAGCATGTGTAGAAAATGAGATGGAGGGTATAGCGATTGCAAAACCTACTTGGCTGACAAGAGTGGCGCTTGATACTGCTATTTCTCTGATGAACGGAGAAGAAGTTGAGAAAGATAATATTTATCCTGTAGAAAAGTTTTCCGGACTAGAAGAAATGAAAGAATCATACTATCCAGAACTATCAGATGATGTATGGTGTGGAACAGAACTTCCAGAAGATGTTTTAAAAGAAATATTCAAATAGGAAGTAAATCAATAAAAAACAGAGCTAGATAAAAAAGAATTATTTGGCTCTGTTTTCTAATTGGAGGGAACATGTGTGGAGACAAAGAATAAGATTTTAACAGGGAAAAATTTATCAAAAGAATTTAATGGAAATGTCGTTCTAGAAGATGTATCTATTGAATGTATAGAAGGAACGGCAATTGCTATTGTAGGGGAAAATGGAGCAGGAAAGTCTACATTGATGAATATTATTAGCGGAGGTTTAAGTCCTTCAAAAGGAAAAATTGAAATGGATGGAAAGGAAGTGGTATTTAGAAACTCTGTAGCAGCAAGAAAAAAAGGGATTGCTTTTGCGCATCAGGAGTTAAGCCTGATGGCAGAAATGACAGTTGGGGAAAACATTATGTTAGGGCGCGAGCCCATGAAAGGACCATTTATTGAGCAAAAAAAACTACATGAGCAGGCAAAAGAAATTCTAGATGAGATAGGATACCAAATTGATGTCAATAGGTTAGTATCTAATCTTTCCCCTTCAGAATGTCAGATAACAGAAATAGCAAAGGCATGGGCATCAAAGCCAAGAATATTGATTTTAGATGAACCGACATCTAGTTTAAATAAAGAGGAATCAGAAGTATTGTTTCGATTTATAAGAAAAATCCTGGAAAAAAATGTATGTGTTATTTTAATTAGCCACCGTATGGATGATATTTATCAAACATGTACACAGGTATTTGTTTTGAAAGATGGGAAATTTGTTTTTGAAAGCCCGTTAAAAGATACGACAGAAAATATGTTAATAAGCAAAATGGTTGGACGGGATTTTAAAAACGTATATCCAGAACGTAGACAAAAAAAGAGTGAGAAAATTAAAGTATCTATTAGAAATGGAGAAGTGAATTCCCGCATCCAAAAAATTAATATAGATATTCCTGAAGGAACTGTTGTAGGAATAGGCGGATTGGAAGGACAAGGGCAGCGTGAATTAAGTAAAGCTTTATTTGGATTGTCACCTTTTACAAAGGGAGATTATATGATTGATGGGAAAAAGGTAAAAATACATTCTCCATCCGAGGCAATAAAATATAAGATTGCGTATGTGCCGGAAGATCGCAAAACAGAAGGGTTATGTCTTTCACTTTCTGTAAGAGAAAATATATTAGCTATGATATTAGGTAAAAATGCTAAGTTTGGATTTATCAATAAAAAAATGGAAAAACAAGAAACAGAAGAAGGAATCCGGCAATTTGGGATAAAGGTAAATCATACAGGAATGAAAGTATCTCATTTATCAGGTGGAAACCAGCAAAAAGTAGTATTTTCCAAATGGATAAAAACAAAACCTGAAATTTTATATTTAAATGAACCAACAAGAGGGGTAGATGTTCAAAGCAAATTGGAAATTTATGAATTGATTAGGGATTTAACAAAGACTGGAGTCAGTGTTGTCATTTTTACGAGTGACATGCTGGAATTAATTGGATTATCAGATGAAATTTATATTATGTACGAAGGTAAAATTTCAGGACATATCAGTGGAAAAGAAGCTACAGAAGAAAGAATTATGCAATTTAGTGCAAAAGAAGGAGGAAATTAGACATTATGACAGGTTCAATAAGGAAACAGATAAAACAAGCTTTCCCTGCTCTGGTTATTGTATTACTTATGATCATAGTTGCAGCATTGGTTTCTCCTTCTTTTCGAAACGCATATAATCTACGGAATATTGCGGCACAGGTGGCAGTTTTAGCAGTGGTAGCTATAGCGCAGTGCTGTGTACTATTTATCGGCGGGATCGATATGTCTGTAAGCAGTATTATTTCTATCAGTACGATCATGATGGCTTTATACAGTGCCGAAACTATATATGGAATAATTATTAGCATTTTTTTTGCAGTTGGGATTGGTGCTTTAACAGGAGCTGTGAACGGAATTGGAGTGGTAAAATTTCAGATTCCGGCTATGATTATCACTATTTCCACACAGGCATTTTTAAAAGGTTTATGTTTAATTCTTATGCCAAGCAGTGGTGGCAGAGTAAATCCTAATTTTACAGCTTTTATGAAGACACGAATTGGAATTTTAAATATAGCTGTTATTCTGGCGATTTTGCTTTATGTCATTTCTTTTTTAGTTCTACATTATACGCGGTTTGGACGTAATGTTTACGCAATTGGAAATGGAGAGAAATATGCAGAGCAATCAGGGATTAAAGTTAAAAAGAATATTGTTATTGTGTATATTTTATCAGGAATGATAGCAGCAGTTGCAGGAGTCCTTCTTTCAGCAAGAATTTCAACAGGAAATCCACTCGTAGGTGATAGCTATGCTATGGATTCTGTTACAGCAGCAGTCGTTGGCGGTGTCTCAATGAATGGAGGTATTGGAAGCGTAATAGGTGCATTATTTGGGGCGATTATTTTGACACTGGTAAATAATATTATGAATAATATAGGAATATCGCCTTATTATCAGTATATTGCAAAGGGATTGATTCTTGTATTGTCACTTATGATTTTTCAAATAAAGAGAAAGGAGAGAAGGTAATATGAGGGCTATAAAAGGAAAATATAAGTATTCCAGTTTCCCTTTTGGAGCATACTTACTTTTAGTTGTTATTATTTTTGTGTTTTTATTATCTACAAATGGTACTGTATCTCCGGTACATTTACTGAATATTGCACGTTCAGCAGCTCCGTTGGGAATTGTAGCAATTGGACAGACGATAGCACTGTTGGTTGGAGGGTTGGATCTTTCGGTAGGAACAACTATTTCTATGGTCAATCTTGTTTGTGCATCAATTATGAATGGAAGTAACGGAAAAATAGGACCGGCAGTAATTATATCGTTGCTTCTATGCAGCTTGATAGGGCTTGTAAATGGAGTGATTATCACGAAGTTCAAAATGCAACCCTTTTTAGTTACTCTTGCAATGTCAATTATTATAGAAGGCGCTTATTACATTTATACGCAGGGAATTCCAAGTGGGAATGTTGCTAGTTCCTTTAGATATATTGCAGAAGGATGGGTAGGGAAAATTCCAGTTGCAATTATCGTATGGGGAATTATATGGGTTATACTGTCTGTAATATTACGTAAAACAATATATGGAAGAAAACTGTATTACACGGGAGCGAATCCAGTTATGGCACGAATGTCTGGTTATCATGCAGATGCGATTGTAATTTTGGCATATGTGATGACCTCTGTTCTTGCAGGAATTGCAGGATTAGTATTAAGTGCCTATATCGGTGTCGCGTCAATGGGAATAGGAACCGAGTATACATTAAATTCAATTGCAGCATCTGTGATAGGAGGAACGGCATTTATAGGTGGAATTGGAACTTTAGAAGGAACATTTCCAGGGGTTATGATTATTGTAATTTTGCAAAGCTTGATGACAATTTTGGGTATATCGGATGCGGGAGAGTATTTAAGCCAAGGGCTAGTTATAGCGGTTATGGTGGCGATAAATCAGTGGCAATTAAAGAGGAATCAATAGAGTTTAGAAATAAAAAAGGAGTGTTAAAATATGAGTTTTGTAAGATTAATGACAGGGGACATCAAACCAGAACAAATGGGGTTTACATATTCCCACGAACATATTGTTTGCCGTCCAGGACATTGGATGGAAAGAGGCGATATGGATCTGATATTAGACGACGTACATAAAGGAGAAGAAGAGGTTTTGGCAGCGAAAAAGTGTGGAGTAGATACAATCGTAGATGCCACCGCAATTGATTATGGACGGGATCCCCAGGCGGTTTACGATATTTCTGTAAGTACAGGAATGCAGATAATAGGGACAGCGGGCTTTAATAAAGGCTTTTTGTGGGATGCAAAAATGCCAGGGAGAGACTGTACGTATAATGATTGGATAGAGAAAAGCAGTGAAAAGGAATTAACCGATTTTGTTATTAAAGAAGTTACAGAAGGAATGCAGGGAACAAAGATAAAAGGAGGGCAGGTAAAATTCGGAACAGGCTATAATAGTATTTCTCCGTTAGAAATAAAAACTATCAGAGCAGTATGCCGTGCACATCTTGCAACTGGAGCACCGATTCATTCACACACAGAAGCAGGCACTATGGCATTGGAGCAAATGCAGTATTTGAAAGAAGAAGGAGTCAACTTGCACCATGTAAGCTTTGGGCATATGGATCGAAATCCAGATAGCTATATGCATTTGAAGGTGGCAGATACAGGAGCCTTTTTGTGCTTCGACGGTATCGCTAAAGTGAAATATAATCCAGAGTCAATACGGATTCAATGCATTCTGGAATTGGTAAAACGTGGTTATCAAAGACAAATACTGGTCAGTGGCGATACTGCCAGAAGAAGTTATTATCATAGTTATAGTTACGCGGTCGGCCTTCCGTATATTAAAAAAACATGGGTTCCAAGACTGATAGAAGAAGCAGAAAACAGAGGGATAAATGGAGAAAAACTGATAGAAGACATTTTTATTAATAATCCAAAAGAATGCTTTACATTTAAGAAGGTGAACTAATATATGAATTATTATGAGTTAAATCAGGAACAGGCAAAGAACTATTTGTCAAGAAAAAATATGGTAGCTATTTTACCAATAGGGGCAATTGAAGTACATGGAGACCACCTTCCCTTAGATACAGACTGCCGTTTAGCGATGGGGGTTGCAAAGAAGTTAGAAGAACGGCTAGGGATAGAAAATTGTGCGATTCTTCCATGTATACCATACGGACAAGTATGGTCATTAAGAGATGTACCGGGAAGTATACACATACCAGATGAAATTTTGAGTGCCTATCTTTATGAAATTGCAAAGAGTCTTGAACGGGCCGGTGTAAAGCAGATGGTTGTGATTAATTCTCATATGGGAAACGGGAATGCAATCAAAACAATGGCAAGGAGAGCATACGAAAGCTTGCATATAAAAGTATATTATTTTACTTATCCGCGAGCAGAAAAGGTGATTCAGCAAGTATGTACTTCCCAGCGTCCTCACAAAGTACTTTTTCACGCAGATGAGATAGAAACCTCTTATATGCTGTATTTAGCTCCTGAAGCAGTAGATATGGGAAAAGCTATTTCACAAGATATTGAATTCCCTGAAGATTATGAATATACATCAATAAGGTGGAGTGAATTTATGGAAAAAGCGGTATTGGGGGATGCTACAGCAGCTAGTGCAGAAAAAGGAAAAAGGATTATTGATGAGGTAATAGAAGAAATTGTAGCAGTGATAAAAGGAGCATCATAAAATGGCATATATATTGGCGATTGATCTAGGCTCTACACAGATGAAGCTGATGATTATGGACGAAAAGGCAAATATAATAATGACAGTGTCCGAAGCATACCCAAGTTTTGTAAAACATACTGGATGGCTGGAACAAAATCCAGAGGATTGGGAAAAAGCATTAAAAACTGGAATTCATCGACTAAAGCAAAAGTTAGATCTAGATAAGGTCGAAGTGATTTCTTTTTCAGGGCATATGAGTGGAATTGTACTTTTATCAGAACAAGGCATAGTATTAGGCCCTTGTATTATGCTATCTGACAGTAGAAGCCAACATCAAAGCGAAGTCCTTATGGAAACAATTGGTGAAATGGTGAAAGAAAGGACAGGAAATCCGATAAATAATGCATTTTCTTTGCCAAAGCTTTTATGGTTAAAAGAAGAAACGCCAGAAGTATATAGAAAAATAAAGGCATGGTTGTCCCCAAAGGACTATGTCAGATACTGCCTGACAGGTGTGATTGCGACGGAGTATACCGATGCGTACAATTCTTTATGCGTCAATCAGAAAACATTGGATTGGGACGAGGATATAATAAAAGAAAGCACATTACGCAGAAGTAGTTTTCCATTTTTATGTAGTCCTTCAGATATTGTGGGAAAAGTTACGAAAGTAGCCGCGGAGAAATATGGATTGAAACAAGGAATTCCAGTGGTGGCTGGCGGTGCAGACATGGCATGTGCTGTTTTGGGAAGCGGGCTTTCGAAAGTAGGAGACACAGCACTTACGTTGGGAACATGTGCTACATTTTTTACACTTATTTCACAAATAGACAGTAGCTGTTATGGACAAGTAACCTTTCATCCGCTTGTCTCAAAAGGGAAAATGTATGCTTTGGGTTCTCATATCAATGGTGGAGCAGGAGCAAATTGGATTTCTTCCATATTGTCGGAAAAAGGAGTAATCGACTATAAAATGATTGCAGAGTTGTCTAAAAAAGCAATGTCAGTACCGGCAGGAAGTAATGGAATGTTAACACTCCCCTTTTTAAATGGAAGTGGCTCGCCCTATTTTTGCCCGTCGGACAAACAACATATATTTGGGATGAAAATAAATACAACGCGGGAGGAGATCTTTCGCAGCCAGTTGGAAGGAATTTCCTATAATCTTCGCCAGACTTTACTCGTTTTTCAGAAAATGACTAAAATTGAAAAGCTTATGATGGGTGGAGGAGGAACACATATTTCTATATGGCCGATGATTATTAGAGATGTATTCGGAATACCTATTGAATTATTTGATAATCCGGATGTTTCAACAATTGGTGCCGCGCTGATTGGAGGAGAGGCTGTTGGTTTCTTTGAATCACCAGAACAGACGGCAAAAGAAAGGCTTGAAATAATAGAAACACAACTTCCAAATGAGGAAAACTATAGGAAGTATCAGAAACTATATTTAAAATATCTGATGTATTATGAAATGATGCATAGCTTAGACTTAAAGGAGCAACTATGAACAAGGAGCTTGTATTTAAAATATTAGAAGAATTGATAAAAATAGATACTACAAATCCACCTGGAAATGAAAAAAATGCAGTAGAATATTTGCAGCAGCTATTTTTAGAATATGATATTTATACAGAAGTACAAAATTTGGGGAATAACAGGGCGAACTTGATTGCTTCTTATGGAGTAGCTGAACCGGAAATTATTTTTTGTGGACATTTGGACGTAGTCCCGTCAACAGAGGAATGGACATATCCTCCATTTCAAGCAACATGGCAAGGAACCCGATTATATGGAAGAGGCACAACGGATATGAAAGGTGCAGTTGCAGCTATGAGTGCTATATTGATAAAGCTTGCAAAGGATAAGATTCAACTAGATGGAAAAGTGACCCTTGTTTTCGTTGCAGATGAGGAGTTTAGTAATCTGGGCATGAGAAATTTTTTGCGAAAGAAGAGAACAGCATATATGGCAGTGATAGGAGAACCTACAGAGTTGCAATTAGCAGTTGCGCATAGAGGGGTATTAAGAGATTATATAGATATTATAGCGCGGCCATATCATGCTGCACTTCCAGAAAGAGAATCTAATGCGGTGAATAACGCTGCGGAGGCAATGCTTTCTCTTTTCAGATTAAATGAGACATTAAAATCATATCACCATGAAATACTTCCGCCACCTAGTATTGCAGTTACTAAAATAGAGGGATATGAAAATGATAATATTGTTCCAGGAAATGTTCGGCTGCTGACAGATTTTCGAATCCTTCCAGGAATGAA
>ERZ857801.3155-NODE-3155-length-12235-cov-4.405829_pt1 | contig 12235 bp, 11 predicted proteins | sample MGYA00519762_ERZ857801 | MGnify/ENA primary metagenome ERZ857801 (study PRJEB31778, sample SAMEA3449368) | human gut metagenome | biome: human gut; feature: human-associated habitat; material: faeces | place: United Kingdom | collected 2010/2012 ...
CACGGCAACCCTGCCGCACCCGTCCATCGTGATTGTTGTCCGTTCCATAGACTGTGCGTTATAGGACGAAACGTCCGCTTATCTTGCTCTCAAAGGCGGATATGTCGTTTTCAAGTTTAGCGTTGGTCACCTTCGCGTAAATTTGCGTGGTGGTTATATTCGTATGCCCCAAAATCTTGCTCACGCTCTCTATCGGCATACCGTAATTCAATGCCAAAACAGCGAATGAATGGCGGAAGCAGTGGAATGAAACCGGCTTTTCTATCACGCATTTCTTCGCCACAGCCTTGATGCGTTTGTTCACCATGTCAAGCGAGCCGATGTTGAAAAGTCGCTTGTCTCTTCTGAACGGCTCGTAACGCCTGATTATCTGCATGGGGATGTCCATCAGCTTGATTTGGAACGGTACGCCCGTCTTTTGGCGTTTCGACACAATCCATGATGCGCCATTCATCTCAACGATGTTGTCGGTGGTCAGGTTCTTGATGTCCGTGAACGAGATGCCAGTCCAGCAACCGAACAGGAACAAATCCCTCGCCAATGCGAAGTTGGGATTGTCCAGACTGATTGTACTCAACGCCTGAATTTCATCTTCCGTGAGAAAGCCTCGTTCCTTGTGGTCGGGGTCAACGTGGTACATCGCAAACGGGTTTCTCGGTATCTTGCCATTGTAGTGCGCCGTGGTGACGATGTGTTTCAACGGTATGGAGTATATCCACACGGACGATTGCGCCAGCCCGACCTCGTTTCGCAGGTACAGGCAGTAGTCACGGATGAAATCCTCCGTCAATTCGTTCATCGCCATGTCCGTCCGCTTGTACTGCCTCTTAATAAACTCCGCTACGTATTTGCGGACGGTCAGGTACTTCTGGTACGTACGCTTGGAGCGGTCTTTGCCCACCCGCTTGGCAAACGCCTCATTCTCCTTGTCAAAGGCTCGTAACAATGTTTCATACTCCGTGCCGATGCCTTGATAGGCGTTGCGTACCATTTCAGCCGTGACAAATGCCTCACGGTCGGAAAGCCGCTGGTAGTGTTTCGTTATCTGCGCCTTGATGTTGTCAAGCGCATAGTTCACCGTCACCGCCTCGCGGCTCTTGCCTTTCGCCCTGTTGCCTTTAGCATCCCACAAATCCTTGGAGATACGCTGCTTGCAACTGAACTGTGCGATAGTCCCGTTGATTGTAACCCGTCCCATGATGGGGACAATTCCATTCTTTTCCTTGCTTCCGTTTACATAGAAGACGGTCTTGAAAGTACTCCTCATAATCCTTGCTTTTTGTTTGGTGCAAAATTAGTTTATGGGAGTTGTAAAGGCAGAATGTAAACCTACGCAGAACGCAGAAATAGAGACCGTTAGTGTTAAATGTGCATCAGGTGTTGGGTAATGATTTGGAAGTGCATCTATTGCTGTAATCCGCCCAAATCCGTTTTTCCGCCCTTATGTCATTCCGTGCCACCCGAAGCCAAACCCTCTGACCGTCAGTGAGAATGCTCAAATTCGCTTTATTCTGCGTTTTATCCTATTATTTTGCAGTGAAAATAACTTGTGCTTTTGCACATCGATTTGCAAAAAAAATCTAAACGATCATGATTATTATTTTGAATGTACCAACTTGTTCGCGCATAGGATTTCTATATCTGTTAGTTACGACTTGCGGTCATAAGCTACGTATCCGATTAGGAGATTCCTATTCTGAAGTCTCTATGTCGGAAGGAATTTCATGAGGGGGGAAAAACCGAAAATATCGGAAACTCGAAAGCAAGTGCCTTAAAATATATAATTTAAGAATATAAGATATAACATTCGTCCTTATGCATTAATCCGATCGAGTCTTCGGCATGGAAAAGTGTGATATGCCCCGTTTGTACTGCTTACAGTATCTTTCGTTTTTGCTTTGGTTCTGAAAAAATGACGCTTGGACCCGTTAATCCGCCCGCTGCAGGATTTCCGTATTGCCTCGACGGGATTTCAACGCCTTGACAGTTCCGTTGAAAAGATACGAAACGGCTACCTTGACTCCCCGCATGTCAAAATTGCCTCTGTTACGCGTCACGACGTTCAGGTACCGATCCTCCCAGTTATTCCAATTGCTCCCGTCCAACAGATCCGTCCCTTCGATATTGACGGTCAGTTTCCTTTGGCAAAAGTAGCCCATCATTCCCACTGTGAGGTTGTTGTAGGCGAATTGGTAAGTGGTGAGCGAATAACTCGGACTGGAATAGGAAAAGTTTGTGTATAGCTCAAAATGTTTGCTCAGCGTCAGGTTGACATTGGCCGCACACTCCCATGACGCGTGGTTTACCAATTTACGGCCGTTCAAAAAAGGGACGTTGACTCTCGGCACTCCCAATCCGGCCATGCAATTGAAGCTCCATTTCCGTGCGGCGTAATTGAAAAAAGCCTCGCAATAAAACGACTCTGATCGAGGAATGTTGATCGGTACCATTTTCAAGATATTCGAGTTATCCTCATCGTTTATGTAAGTTTGCAGCCGTGCGTCTTTGGTCTTTACGTACCTCATAGAGAAAGATAACATATCCTTGAAGTCGATCCCTACGACCCATTCGTTCTCATAAGAGGGTTTTACGAAAGGGTTTCCGCTCACGTAACTTAGCGAATCTTCATAAGATATGCACGGGTCCAGTTCGCGAAACCCGGGCCGAGACACCCGGCGGGCATAGCTTGCACGGACCTTCAGTTTCTCGGACGCATGGATGAAAATATTCGCATTCGGGAGAAAATCCGAGAAAGATCGGTCGACTTCTTCAGCTTCGTTCGCTTCGGCCGAATTTTGGTCGATCCGAGTTCGTGCATATTCGTATCGTATTCCCGCCTCCAATTCTCCGAACTTCCATGCTCTGTTCAGATTCAAGTAACCCGCAGCGGTCAGATCGCCGATCCGAGTACGTTCCGACAGGTCGGAGAGATAAGTCGTCCGGGTAGAGGAGTGGAAATTGTTGTCGACGAATGAAAATTGAGCGCCTGCATCGGATTTTATTCGGGACGGAAGCAAAAAGCTGTACTTCAGATGTCCGGTATAAATCCGATATTTGCTTTTGTTCCGAATCTCCGTATTAAGAATCGAATGGGACGTCAGATTCGTCTCTTTGATATGGCTCTGTTCCGTATTGGCCGCGGTTGAATAATCGGCAATGAACATCAGGCGGCTGTCCGGTTTCCTTTCGTAAACGTAATTGATCGTTCCGCTGTGTAAAGACCGGTCGGGAAGAGAGTTTTCATAGATGTCTTTGAATATCTCCTCGTTGCGACCGATAATCTTTCCTGTTCCCTGAGAGGTATGCTCGGATCGGGTTCCGCTATAAAAATATTGAAATCCGAGACTGCTTTTGGGACTGATCGTCACGTCGACGCCTGTCAGTAAACGATGTCTGTTGGCATGAGTCAGAAAATCATATCGTTTGGTATTGCTGAAAACACCGGTCGAATCGATGATATTTTTTTCCGAGCTCTCGAAAATTTTGCTGTTGATGCGGTTATAGTTATAACTCAACACGGAGGTGACGCTCTTTTTCCGAAAACTTAAGCGAACCGAAGGATTATCGGATATTTTACGCGTCATATTCAGTGCGTTCGAGAGCTGGACGGACAATTCGTCCTTCAGGCGTTTCGTCGTTTTAATCCGCACGACCGCTTTGGCGGTATAGGCGGGCGAAGGGTTGCGATCCACTTCGATGCTGCGTATGTCGATGGAACGGATCGCTTCGAGCTCCTCCCAGTTTTTGATCTCTCGGTCGTTGACGATCACCAGCGGCTTGCCCCGACCGATCACGCTGAAATCCTCCCTGCCGGTAGCGATCATTCCCGGAGTTCTTCGGAACATGTCCATGACATTCCCTGCGTCGCGCAATGTCGAATTTTGAACATCGACCAGAATTTTGCCATGTTCAAGCTTAACGGCGGGTCTTTTTGCCGTTATGGTAACAGTTTGGAGATGGAAGGCGTCGGGCTTCAGAACGAACTCCAAACCCTGAGCGATGCTTTCCGATGCGGTCGAATCGAGACGGATGGAGGACGATCGGTAACCTAACAGCGACACGCTTACGAACAGAGGATTATGCGCCGGCACTTTCATCTCGAAACGATCTTCGAAAAACATTTCGCCGGCGAGCACTACCGTGTCGGACCGATTCAGCGTCGATACGACCACGTGGTAGTATTCGACCGAATCCCCCGTGGCCAGTTTTACGGAACCTCTGATCGTCGTTGAGTTCTGTGCCGGTGCAAATGCGGAGGAAAAACACAAATATCCCGCTAACAGCAGAAAACGCTTCATAAGAGTTGGGAACTTATTGTTCATAGCATTCATAAAGAGCGGGTAACATATCGGCCAGTCTCGTTTTATAGATGGAACAATAATTTATGCTTTTCCCCATTTTCTTCTTTTGTCTGTCTAATGGACAACCGCCACCGCATATGGGGAAAACATTACATGCCAAACATTCTTCGTCCTCGAACGGATCCAAACCGAATGTCGCTTGAGCCATTTTCGATAAAGATACGCTTTTTTCTTTTATGTTGCCAACTTTATATTCCGAGTTTCCCGGATTAAGTATACCGTCCGAAGATTTGTTTCGACCATGGAGATCATGTATTTCCGATTTTAGGTGTTGAGACCGCTACCCAATATGAAAGGTACATGATCTAGCGCGTATTCATGTTAATTTTACATACGGGGTTTCCCGAACCCATATGATACTGAATAGGAATAACATTCGGATATGGGAATTGTCAAAATGCTGAAAGTCAATATAAAAATATTTTTATCAATCCCTTTGTGAGAAAATAAAAATGCGCGATTGTCTATAAAATATAATATTGTTGATGATTAAATGAAAAAATGTCAGGGTCCGAATGTGGCAAACAAATACAAGGTTATATTCGGTCGTAAGACACAAATTTCTTACTTGTAAAGAATTGGGATCGTGCAGCGCAAATTATACAATAGATACGATCGATTGTTTCTGTTTTTAAATATTTTTACAATTCGTTGTTTTCGTGATATTTGCATGTATAGGAAATCTTATTTATAATCCACAAAACGAAATGTTCGAAAAAATGCCCAAAATTTGCACTTTTTTGCACTAATTTGCCCTAAATTGCACCCTTGTGCAAAATAATGGGTGTTGAAAATAAGGTATTTACAATTTTATCAAAATGACCGCAAAACGAAACGTATATTTTTCGAACAATGTTAAAATAGCGTTTTAATACAGATAATCAATCATTTATAAAATAGGTGTTTTTTGTCTGTTTTTCACCCGTCAGTAAAACAATTAAAAACGACTTTTAGAACAGAAACGCCGGGACATTTGTCCCGGCGTTGGTGCGTTAGTACGTGGGTGAGGTAAGAGACTTTAAGACAATTCCGACGGCTTGGCCCTTACATAACTGAGAAAGGTATGATAACACATCGGATAAACCGGGTTTACATATCGCCTCCAAACCTGCCGATAATTCCGCTGATTGTTCCCCGGCTCGTAATGTTGTTTTACAATCTCCTGCACTTTCTTGATACGTTCGCAGGTGTTCGGGTGGTGTCTGGTCATATATTCGAATTTTAGGCGGTTGCACTGATGATCGCCCCGATACCCTTGCCCCGCATGGAAAGGGCCACAAAACGCTTGTCGAAACCTACGATCGTCGCGCGCTCCTTGGGGTCGTCTTCGGTAGAGTACATGTAAATATCGCCGTCGGCTTTCATTACCTCCTTGGCATAGAAGGCTATGCTGGCAAAAGTGTCGGTTTCCTCTTTGACAGCGGAAAACGGTACTTTTGTGTAACTGCTTTCAACTAGACGGTACACAGGCATCTGAGAGAACGAATAGAAGCCGAATCCGGCGAATTTGAACGGTTCCCCCTCCTTGATGTTGGTAATTTCCTTAAATAGTTTGGTATCCTCCAGCAACAGGTCGGTAACATGTTTCGGATGCAGGACGATGTACCGATCTTCCAACGGTATTTCGGCATCGTCGAAACGTTCTTTGAGGGTCAGAATATCGACCAGCCGCAACCGCTTGCGACCGTTGGCCGTTTCTCCCGTCGTAACCACGAGCGGAGTGTCGGTCGTATCTTTATCGGGTGCGAATGCGTGGGCGGCTTTCATCGCAACACTTTTGCCGAGTGTCGCCCGGTGCTGACGTATCACGCTTTCGAGTTTGTCGTAACTGTACTCCAACGCTTCGGGACGGCGTACCAACGTGTTTTCCGTCTCGAACTTGTCGAGCGTGATTACGTTGTCGTCGTCATCCCGTCCCACCACGTTGATCGGGTATGTCGTGTTGTTGATCAACACTTTCGGGTCGATACCTGCCGATGCTACGTGTAACTTGTTGTTTTCAACGAACTGCGAGTAATCGACGACCTTTTTCAAAAAGCTGTCATCGGGATAAAAACCCTCTAAAACCTGACTTACCCATACTTCCTTGTTAAGTGCCATTAAATATTGTGTTTGTTGTTAATAAGTCGTTTATATTCTTCCGGGTGCGCCTCCAAATACTCGGGCTTATGACGACGGTAATAATCGAGGGTTTCGGCGGTCAGTTCCATTTCACGCCCCTCCCGTTCGAGTAACTGCGCGTAAAGCCGGGGATCGTCCCTGAGTTCCTGCGGGGCATACTTGCGGTAATCGGCCAGCTTCCACCCTGCACGGTTCTTGTGCGCTCCGTCGATCAAATCCATCAGGCGAATACGTTCCGGGATACAGTCGATAATCCGGCGAACGGTTTGAGCGCCCATGCGTTGGCCTACGGTTTCGAACAAATGCCGTTCCTGCGGGATGATCTTACCCTTGCGGATCGCCGCAAGCAGCGTATCGGCCAGTTGGTTCCGTTGGGCATTCCGCTTGTCGGCGATCAATCCCCGAAACGCTCCCGGATTACTCCGGGCCATCGCCGTATAGCTGGCCGCCTCCGCAGGGTCTATAAATCCCATTTGAACGGCCTCCGTAACGCTTTGTTCGGGTGTTTCCGAGCCGTTTAACAACGCTTTGATATTGTCGAGTATCTCCGCATCGGTCGCATCCGTTTTGAGGCCCAAAAGGGCGATTATCCGTCCTCGCAGGTCTTCGCTGGAATCGTCGGCGATCATGGCGACCAGTTCGAGCGGAGATAGGTTTTTAAGGGCTTCGTTTGCCGAGGGGATGATCTCATCGCAAAGTCCCGCATCCTTTGCCTCCTCAGCAGATAACCACGTTTCGGCCTGCATCAGTTGCGCCATGTCCGCTTCATCGTATCCCCGACGGCTCAATATCCGTCGTAACATATCCGACATGCGGGCCAGCGCTTCGCGCTGACGGTCGGAGAGGCGCTCCTCCGGAGTATTGACGAAATGAGGATCGTGGACCATCAATTTCGCGAAATCCATCATATAGACCCGTTTAGCAGCTATCGCTATGACGGCGGCATAGATGCCGCGATACCGTCGATATAGGCGTGAACGGGGGTTTTAACGCTTAACATGGCCGAAACGATGCTCATGCCTTGAAAAACGTCGCCGCCCGGCGAATTAATTCGTATTTTGATTATGTCCAGTTGTCCGTCATCGAGTGCGGCCAGCTCCCGCGCGAACAGATCGCCGTCCACTTTCTGACCGATCGAGCCGTATAGCCGCATCGTAGCTTCCCGGCCCTCGTTATTGACGGTTTCGATATTCGTGCGAATCGCAGCCGTTTTGCGTTGTGTATTGAATGCCATTGTATTATACCGTTTTTCAGGAGCAAATGTAAAGAATTGGATACCCCGGCGAAAATCGTTGGTAAATTCTTTACACTCTTTTTGAGCGGAATTTTTACCCGTCCTATTTTTGCAATAGATAGGATTTTTGTATATTCGCGTATCCTAAACAATAAGTAACATGCATTTCTTTAGATTAAATCACAGACATTTAGCGGCTTATGGTGTGGGTAGCGGAAACGCCCCAGCGCTTTTATTACTTATTGGCGTAGGACACCTAAAAGCCGCTTTTTCATTTAATTTCCTAAACAATAAGTATTATGAACAAATCTGCTGAACGCGCGGAAGCATTGGCACGCGCTGAAAAACTGGTACGAGAAGCAAACAGCCGTAAAGCCAATTTAGAGGGAATCGCCGACCTGTTACAGTGTAATCATCCCGAAGAGATCGCCGACCATTTACTGGAGGTATATTTTGAAGTCGTCTATTTTATGACTATTACTCCTCAATATGATAATAGTTATTTGGGTGAGCATTTGTATATACTGAAGGATTTATACAAGGCTTTCGTACAAGCATCGAAGCCCTCGGAGGTGTCTATCTCTTTGACAGTAACCGAAGAATCGGAAAACCTTCGATAATCGAACGAGGAGGGATGCAACATTATCGTTGTATCCTTCCTTTTTTGTATTTATAAGAAAATCATAAAATTAACAGACAAATGAAAGATAAGAATTTAGCCAAATTCAAGCGGTTGATGAAAGCAGGTTTGGAACGCAAACAAATTATCGAGAAAATGGGTATTTCGCCGAGAACCTATTACTATCTCAAAAAACGCGCACAACAAGACGGACGCCGTTGCGAAATAGCCCCCCGAAAGTATTATGCCGCTGTGATGGATGGTTATAGGAATAAGGACGAACTGGCGGCCAAATTGGGCGTATCAAAACCGACGTTGATCAGGTTCGAAAAAAGCAACCGGACGGTTCATCGGCTTTGTCGGGCAACATACGTTCAAGGCGGCGCGGCTTATCTTTCCAAAATATACCATATTCCTCCGGAAACGGTAAAGGAATATACCGCCGGGATCACGACGCTTGCCGGAATCCAACGGGGGCTGAAAACGATGATCGGGATAATCGAGGAAAGCGCCGAATATGACCCGGACGCAAATACGACAATTAGAACAATTTTACAGGTGCTTGATTTGCTCAATACATGTAAAAGTAAAATAATTTTATCACGAAAATGTCCGTCTAATGTAAGCCCAATTAACTAATTGGCAAAAAACGAAACGTATATTTTTAGATAAATACCTAATAATAGGGATTTTAACACCTGAAAAATACTTTACTTTCGTTAACAAAAAGGCAAAATCGCCCGTAATAGGGAATATCGGTACAAATACAAGTCAATTTAAGCCATTCGAATGCAAATTGCGGTCCATGTGAAAACAAGGCATCGAAAACAATTTAACCCATATATAAAACGTTGTTAATATTGAGGTTAAATTATATGGACGTTATAAGAAACGACCGAAAATCCATGTAAAATTATACCGAAATTATACCGAATTATAGCAAACGGGCCCCGTAGTGGGGCCTGTTTCGCTTTCTATGGGGTTTTGCTCTTTATTCAGAAAATCAACATTTTAACAAATCTCTGACTTTTTAAAAATGCTTTACTTTTCAGGTAACGCTTCGTTATCCCCCTTATATATTAACTTTATATATTAACTTTGAGTAAACCTCCTGCAGGACGATTTTTTTTAATTTGTCGAAAACATGGTTTTCATGAAAAAAAGAAATGTTTTGGAGACAAGTTTCATGTGCTTGCTGTTTTTGGCGATTGTGAGTCCTGTCCAAGCTCAAAATAAATCCATAATTAGAGGGATTATTGTCGATTCTATAAAGAAAGAAGAAATATCCTCAGCCAATATCATGGTGTATAAGCACGATTCGATATTAGTTGCGAATGCGGTTTCCGGCAAAGACGGGACTTTCGTATTGAAAGGTATTGCCGAGGGTGAATATACGTTGCATATTTCGCATATTCAATATAGTGATCGTCTTCTCCCGTGGACGGTTCGGCATGGCATATCGTCGGCAGATACGCTTTATTTGTCTTCTCGTGACTATGTGCTGGACGATCTGGTCGTCGGGCCACGGTGGATTCGTCGACAAGCGGATCGTTATAAAGTCTCGATGAAAAATAATCCGATTGCCCGAGGTGTCAATATCAAGGATGCGTTAGGTCGGTTACCTGGCGTTTCGTCCCGTAACGGGCTTTCGATCAACGGCATAAGCGGGACGACAGTTTACGTGAACGGACGCAAATTGTCCAGTGAGAAAGAATTGGATGCTATTCCTGCCGCTTTAGTCAAGAATGTGGAGGTCGTTTTTGTTTCCGGGAGCGCCCATGACGCCCGATCGAGAGGAGGAGTTATTTTGATTACGTTGGATAACCCGGACGACAGAGGCGGATATGGCACGATTGCGAACGATCTGAGAGTTCGACCTCGGTACGGTATCGGCGGAGAGAGTGTCAATTCGGTTGTGAATTACAAATACGATAAATGGAATGTGTACAATTATGTCGATTATGATTATTTTAAGACGCTGTCGGACTATGCGATCGATTCCTATTACCCGGAATCCTTCTCCCGGATCGACATGCGAACGCGGGGTCGCGGTCATAGTCACGGACTAAGCGACAATTTGGGAATCGTATACGAAATCAATCCTCGACATAATCTGGGAGCTAATTTCAATTTGAGTCTGGATCGCTCTGATTCCGAAGAATCGTCGCTTTCGTACATATCGACGTATAATAAAAGCGCGCCGTCGGGCAGCTCGTCCGCAACGAGCACTCCCCGCGGACGGAATAATTTGTATCAGATCACCTTGAATTACCTTTGGAAGATCAATGACGACGGCGCTTCTCTCAATATCAAGTCGGATTATTTAAACACTCTGGGCACAAACGACGCTTATCGTACATATCGTTACGATTACGAGGGAGAATTGCCGTATTCCGTTCGGAATAAGGATCATCTGCAAGATCGCATTCATATGTTCGATAACCGGATCGATATCAGTGTCCCTATCCGGAAAAAACATCAATTGCTTTTCGGCGGCCGTTATTATCTGAATCGGACCAACCGAATCGCTCAATACGATTCGTTGCACGATGAAGTCTGGGTGAACGATGCCAAGCTGAGCGATCGTTTCGGCCTGCAAGGTGACGGATATGCCGTTTATACCAGCTTTTCGTCTTCCATTCATCGGTTTTCTTACTCTTTGGGGCTGCGTGCCCAATGGGACAGAATTGATTATACCTCCCGGATCGGACATGAAAATACAGAGCGTCGCTATATGCATTTTTTTCCGACGGTCAGTCTTAGCTATGCATTGGACGATGACGATACGATGCTGGCCAGCCTTTCCTATACGCGAGGTATACAATATATGCCTTTCAATGAGATCTCTTCGACCGTCAGGTTCCTGTCGGAATACTCGTATACGCGGGGAAATCCCGACCTGACCCCGGCGTTTTACAATGCCGTACAGTTTTCCGCAACGATCAAAAAATGGGATATCTACTATAACTACGAATATATTCCCAACATGATCCATTATGTGACATTTGTCGATGATGAAAATCCGTTGGTCAAATATTCGATGCCGATGAATTCCTCCTCGATTACCGGTCATATAGCAGGCTTTACCCGCGAATTCGACATAACCAAGTGGTGGAATCTATCTGCCGATCTGATGCTCAGAAACCGTAAGACCCGGTATGAAGAATCCGGAGTCAAAAAAGCATACCGAAGCACCGCCTATTTTGCGGATATCACCAACTATTTCACGTTCGGTAACACATCCGGGGGCGAAATCAGTTTTTACGGAGAGACCGCGGAGAAAATCGACGATAAGACGGTATTCCCCGTTTACAGTATCGGCGCGAAAGTTTATCAATATATCCTGAAGAAAAAGTTTCTTCTGAAGCTAAGCGCTAATCAGATCGTATCCAAATTGCGATCCAATCGAATCGATAAGGAGATCTATCAATCGCGAAGCAGATTCCTGACCGACCAGACCGCTTTGATTTTCAGCATTCAGTATAACTTCAGATCGGCAAAGGATGTTCGTGTCAAACGAATCCAGAAGATACAGTCGGTCCAAAAACAAGAAGAAAAGGAATAACTCGAAAAGCCTTTAAGTGAGTAGAGAAATCTTAAAAAAAGTTATTATGAAAAAGTTGAAAAAATCGGATCCCGGCATCGATAGTTGCAGAACGGGATAAGCTTCGTAGGGAGTTTATAGAAATTGGCCTCAGATTTTTGCTTGATCTAAAGAAATACGATTGCGTTAAATCATGCGGTTGTATTGTCGATAAGTTAAATAAAATCATATTTTATCATGACCATGAAAAAGAATTTATGGAGCATCGTGCTTTGTTTCGCCGCTCCGTGTTATTTGTCAGCCCAACAACATGTTTCCATTCGAGATTTTGAGTTTCTGGTCGAGAAGATACGGAA
>ERZ857801.3161-NODE-3161-length-12193-cov-6.996457_pt1 | contig 12193 bp, 10 predicted proteins | sample MGYA00519762_ERZ857801 | MGnify/ENA primary metagenome ERZ857801 (study PRJEB31778, sample SAMEA3449368) | human gut metagenome | biome: human gut; feature: human-associated habitat; material: faeces | place: United Kingdom | collected 2010/2012 ...
TGCCCCACATATTGGCGGCGATGACCTTGCCGTCCTTGGCACCGGCGGCCACCATTCGCAGACCGGACACCGCAAACTCGCGGGCCAGAATGATGCAGAGCACCACCGGGCTGCACACGCCGTCCCGCAGCATGTAAATGAAGGCCACGGTGGTCAGCAGCTTGTCGGCCAGCGGGTCGGCAAACTTGCCAAAGTCGGTGACCATGTTCCACTTGCGGGCCAGATGGCCGTCCAGAAAATCGGTAAAGCTGGCCGCGGCAAAGATGATGCCCGCCACCAGATACCAGGTGGGGTTGAAATCTTCCGTGCCGATCTGGGTCAGGGAAACGAAGACCATGAACACCGGCACCAGAATGATGCGGGTCAGGGTGAGCTTATTGGGCAGATTCATACAGATTCCTCCAATTTGTTATTTTGCAACCGTGCCGTACAGATCGTAAAGGTCACTGTCCTCCACCAGCACATCATAGAACTGGCCGGGATAGAGCGGCTCCTCGCTGGAAACGCAGACATTGCCGTCCACCTCGGGGGCATCGCCGGTGGTGCGGCAGAGGTACAGGCCGCTCTCCTCGTCGATGCCGTCACAGAGCACACGGACGGTCTGGCCCACCTTCTCGGCCTGTTTCTGGGCCATGATGCCGGTCTGGATCTGCATCACCAGCTCTGCGCGCCGGTCCTTGGTCTCCTGATCGATCTGGCCGTCCATCTTTGCGGCCACGGTGTTCTCCTCGGCAGAATAGGCAAAGCAGCCCAGACGGTCAAATCTGACCTCCTTGACGAAGTTGCACAGGTCCTCAAACTGCTCCTCGGTCTCGCCGGGGAAGCCCGCGATCAGGGTGGTGCGCAGGGTGATGCCGGGGATCTCCCGGCGCAGCTTGCCGATGACCTCCAGCAGCTCTGCGCGGTTGGAGCGGCGATTCATGTTTTTGAGGATGGTATCGTTGCAGTGCTGGATGGGCAGGTCGAGGTAAGGCACCACCTTCTCGTTCCGCTTCATGGCGGCAATAAAGTCATCGGTGATACGCTCCGGGTAGGCGTACATGATGCGGATCCACTCAAGGCCCGGCACCTTGTTCAGCTTGTCCAGCAGCTCACAGATGCTGCCGGGCTTGCCCCAGTCCTCGCCATAGGCGGTGGGGTCCTGGGCCACCACGATCAGCTCCTTCACGCCCTCACCGGCCAGCCAGCGGGCCTCGGCCACGCAGTCGGCCAGATCGCGGCTGTGCAGCGGGCCGCGGATGCCGGGGATGGCGCAGTAGTGGCAGCGGTTGTTGCAGCCCTCTGCGATCTTTAAGTACGCATAGTGGGCAGGCGTGCCGATGACACGCTTGCCGCCCAGCGGGAAGTCCTTTTTGGCACCGTAGCTTTCCAGATGGTTCTCACCGTGGAACAGGCGGGCCACGATGGTGTCAATGGCCTTGTTGGAGGCACAGCCCACCACAGCGTCCACCTCGGGGATCTCCTCCTCGATCTGGCTGCGGTAACGCTCGGCCAGGCAGCCGGTGACGATGACCTTCAGCTCCGGGTTCTGCTGCTTGTAGGCGCAGGCCTCCAGAATGTTCTCAATGGCCTCGGTCTTGGCGCTCTCGATAAAGCCGCAGGTGTTGACCAGAATAACATCGGCTTCACCCAGGTCGGCCACCGTCTCGTGACCGGCCGAAAGCAGGATGTGCACCATCACGTCCAGATCGACCTGGTTCTTGGGGCAGCCAAGGGAAATACATGCAATTTTCATAAGGGATGATACTCTCTTTCTCTTTTGAGGGATGCTTTTGATTTTTTACGATTTGCTCCGGAAAAGCTCCCCCTTCGGGGGAGCTGGCAAAGCCGCAGGCTTTGACTGAGAGGGTTATTCTCCCTCTTCCACCCTGCGAATGGCTTCCTTAATGACGGAATACGAAAATCCCCGCCGCTGCAGGGCCGCAATGACCAGATCCCTGCGGCCCGCTTCCAGCTTTTTGCGGTAATGCCCTTCCACCAGAGCGGCGGCGGCTTCCAGCTCCGGGTCCTCGCCGGAAACATCGGGGGTGTAAACAGCATCCAGCGCCTGCTGGATCTCGCCTGCGGCCAGCCCCTTCTGCCGTAGATTCTGGGCAGCGGCGCGACGGCTCTTTTTTGCCGCCAGCAGGGCGTGGGCACGGGTCTCAGCATAGCGGGCATCGTTGATATACTCCCGCTGCACCATCTCTGCCACCACGGCGGCACTGGTCTGCTGAGTATAGCGGCGGTTCAGCCGCTCATACAGCTGGCCCGAGGAAAGCTCCTGCCCGGCCAGCAGCTCCATGGCCCGGGTGCGGGCCTTGGCGGCATCGGTGGATTTTTCCTCTTCGGCCAGCGGGCGGCGGCCACGGCTGTAAAAGGCCATTTACTCTTCCACCATGATATCCAGCTCACTCTCGCTGCTGCGGGCGGGAGCCTTGACCACCGGCTCCTTTGCTGTGGCAGGAGCTGCCGGTTCCCCCTCTGCAGGGGCGGCAGCAGCCTTGCCCCCCGGGCGGCGGGTGGCATAGAGCTTGTCGGCATTGGCGCGCACCTGACCCTCGATATCGTTGGCGATCTCGGGGTTATCGCGCAGGAACTGCTTGGCATTGTCGCGGCCCTGACCCAGGCGGATATCGCCGTAGTTGAACCATGCACCGCTCTTCTGAACGATGCCCAGCTTGACACCCAGATCGATGAGCTCACTCATCTTGGAGATGCCCTCGCCGAACATGATGTCGAACTCCGCCTCACGGAACGGAGGAGCCACCTTGTTCTTGACGATTTTTGCGCGGGTGTGGTTGCCGATGAACTGGCCGGAAGAATCCTTCAGGCCCTCCACGCGGCGGATATCGATGCGGACAGAAGAATAATACTTCAGGGCGCGGCCGCCGGTGGTGACCTCGGGGTTGCCGTAGACCACGCCGACCTTTTCACGCAGCTGGTTGATGAAGATGCAGACGGTGTTGGTCTTGCCGATGACGCTGGTCAGCTTGCGCATGGCCTGGCTCATCAGGCGGGCCTGCAGGCCCACATGGCTGTCGCCCATCTCGCCCTCGATCTCAGCCCGGGGCACCATGGCGGCAACAGAGTCCACAACGATGGCATCAATGGCACCGGAGCGCACCAGCGCCTCGCAGATCTCCATGGCCTGCTCACCGGTATCGGGCTGGCTGACCAGCAGGTTGTTGATGTCCACACCCAGCGCCTCGGCATACACAGGGTCCAGCGCGTGCTCCACGTCGATGAAGGCAACATCGCCGCCCTTCTTCTGGGCTTCGGCCAGAACATGCAGGGCCAGCGTGGTCTTACCACTGGATTCAGGGCCGTACACCTCAATGATGCGGCCCCGGGGCACGCCGCCCACGCCCAGTGCCAGATCCAGGCCGATGCTGCCGGTCGAGATGGCATCCACCTGCATGGCGGCGTTGTCGCCCAGCTTCATCACAGCGCCCTTGCCGAACTGCTTCTCGATCTGGGCCAGTGCCGTGGCCAGCGCATCCTTCTTGGCACCGGGATCGGTCTTCTGGGTCGCCGGGGCAACGTTGTTGTTCTGATTTTTTGCCATAGTGTCATGCTCCTTTGTCATCTGTTCCCGGCGCGGTGCGGCCAAACGCAGGCGCGGGCATTCCAATTCTTTCGGTACTAGTATAACACATTTTACAGATATTACAACAGGAAGTTGTAGATATTTTTATTGTTTTCTCGCCATCACACAGCGGTCATTGCCGCCAAAGTCTTTTCTGCACACGATCTCCGTCCACCCGTTGGCGGCAAGCAGGGCCGTTACAGCTTCCCGCTGCTGCCAGCCGATCTCCAGGGCAAGGGCACCGCCGGGGCGCAGAGCTTTCTGGTAGTGTTCCGCAATGGCGTGGTAAAATACCAGCCCATCCTCCCCCGCTTCCAGCGCCATGGCAGGCTCCTGCGCCACCTCGGGCTGCAGCGCGCCCATCTCGGCGGAGGTCAGGTAAGGCGGGTTCGACACAATAAGGTCGAGCTGCCCCTCCGGCAGGGTCTGCCAGTAGGTGAACAGATCTCCCTGCACCGGGGTGATGGTCAGTACCGGGGAGAGATGGGCGTTCTGCTCCAGATAGCGGTATGCCGCAGGGCTCTTCTCCAGACTGGTGACCTGTGCCGCCGGGCAGAAGCGCTTTACGCCCAGCCCCAAACAGCCCGTGCCGGCACAGAGGTCGAGCACCCGGGGTGCCTCCACCCCAGCCAGCATTCCGGCGGCGGCTTCGGCCACCACCTCAGTATCGGCCCGGGGGCAGAGCACGCCGGGGCCGACAGCCAGCTCAAAGTCAAGGAAGGGCCAGCTGCCGCAAAGGTATTGCAAAGGCTCCCGGGACGCGCGGCGGGCCGTCAGGGCTTCCAGCCGCTCTGCCTGCTCTGCGCCCAGCGGAGCATCGGCAAGGCGGACATCCCCGCCCACTGCCAGCCGGAAGAGCTCAGCCGCGTCAAAATCCGCGTCGGGGCAGCCTGCGGCGCGCAGGCGTGCCTCCACCTCCCGGACTGCTGCCCGGGGCAGCATCCCTGCGGTTACCATCTGCCGTCCTCCGGGTCCTCGGGCAGGACCGGTGTGACGGCGGCAATGGCCACCTCGATCATGCTGTCGTCCGGCTCAAACACGGTCAGATGCTGCACCCAGATGCCGGGCTGCCGGATGATGCGGGTCGCAATGTTGTCCGACCGACCGCACCACTTGAGCAGCTCGTAGCTGATGCCCATGACCAGCGGCAGGAGCAGCAGCTTGAACACCACCCGCAGACTGGTGCTGGACCAGGGCAGCACGCTGTACAGGAACACGCTGACGATGACCACCAGGATCAAAAAGCTGGTGCCGCACCGGGGGTGGAAGCGGGTATATTTGCGGACATTCTCCACCGTGAGGGGGTCTCCGGCCTCGTAGCAGGCAATGGTCTTGTGCTCGGCCCCGTGGTACTCGAACACCCGGTGGATCTCCTTCATCCGGGAGATGGCGGCCATGTAGGTCAGGAAGATGGCGACCTTGAGCACCGCCTCCAGCACCACCTTGGCCCAGCGGCCCAGCGGCACCAGATGGTTCAGGCCGCCCACCAGCACCGTGGGCAGAACGGTGAAGAGCAGGATGGCAAACAGCCCACCGATCACGGCAGCTGCCGCCAGCATAATATCTTCGGCCTTTTTGCCCAGATGGTCGCCCACCCATTTTTCAAAGGCGGTCTCCTCTTCGGCGGGGTCGTAGTCATCCCCCATGCTCACCTGTGCCGAGTACATCATGTACTTGTATCCCATGATCAGGCTTTCGATCATCGAGATGGCTCCCCGCACCAGCGGGATCTTTGTCCACACGCCGTGGGTGGGAGTGGGCTCGACCTTGGTCTCAATGGTTCCATCGGGCTTGCGAACGGCACAGCAGATGTTTTTCGGGCCCCGCATCATAATGCCCTCCATCAGGGCCTGCCCGCCCACACTCGTCTTGAAGCGTTCCTTGTTCGGTTGATTCATTGGCTCTCCTATGGGGCGCTGCGGCCCCTCTCTATCGTAAAAACTGCCCCTCTATCTTACCAGATAAATATGGACAATCTCTTATCGTTTGTAGATCGGCAGCCCCAGGGTGACCACCGTGCCCCGGCCCAGCGTGCTCTTGAGGTCCATGGTGCCGTCCAGTGCGGTCATAATGGAATCCACCAGCGCAAGGCCGATGCCGCTGCCCCGCACCGAGTTGCTGCCCTTGTAAAACTTGGTCTTGACGTTTTCCAGATCCTCCGGCGGGATGCCGCGGCCCTGATCGATGATCTCGATGAAGGCTTTGTACTCGCCCTGCCAGATCTTGACCGTGATGCGTCCGCCGGGGGCCGAATACTTGATGGCATTGTCCAGAATGTTGATGAACACCTGCCGCAGGCGGTCGGGGTCGGCATAGACCGGGATCATCTCCTCCGGCTCCGCATAGGCCAGCAGAAGCCCCTCCCGCTGGATGCGCGCTTCACAGAAAAGGACAGCGTCCGTCAGCTCGGCCACAAGGTCCAGGGGGCGGCACTCCATTTTCAGGCGGCCATTCTGCAGGCGGCTGAAATCCAGCAGCTCCTCCACCATGTTGTACAGGCGGGCGGTCTCGTTGTTGATGATCTCCAGCCCCTTGCGGTAGTTCTCATCGGTGGGGTCATCCAGGGTGCGCAGGGTTTCCACCCAGCCCCGGATGGAGGTGAGCGGCGTGCGCAGCTCATGGGAGACCGAGCTGATGAATTCGTTCTTCATCTTCTCCGTCTCTTCCAGCCCCTCGGCCATCTGATTGATGGTGCCGCGCAGGCGGTCCACCTCGTCCCGCTCGTCACCGGTCACAGGCAGGCGGACATCCAGTTCTCCCCGGGCGATGCTGGCGGCGATCCGCTCCACCTGCCCCAGCGGCACCACGATGCCCCGCACAAAGTACAGGCCGGAGGCCACTGTAAAGCCCAGAATGGCCGCCACCACGATCAGGCTGACGATGAAAACGCTCTTCAGCTGCGCCTGCACCAGCGTCAGACTGGTGACAAGGCGCATGGCAGCCACGTCCTCGGCCGCATAGGGCACCAGACTGCACACAGCCATGACCGTTTCCCCGCTGGCGGTGCGGTAGATGGCCACACCCACGCCGTCCGGTGCATCCTGCGCCTTGTTAAAATCGTCCTGCACCACGATGCCGTCCGCACCTGTGCCGCTGGAGGAGGCGATCACGCCGCCGTAGCCGTCCAGCAGCATGAACTCATATTTGTCTTTATCCGCAAACTGCTCCACCATCCGGCGCAGGGCCACACTACGGTTGGCCGCGGTCTTCTGGGCCGTGTCGCCGGTGTACATTTTCAGCTGACCGTTGATGGAGGAAAAACGCCGCATCATGGTCTGCTGGACGCTGTTGTAGTAGCTGCGGCCGAAGTTGTACACGAACATGCTCTCCACCAACAGCACCAGCAGCACCGTCAGGAACAGGCTTCCCCGCAGCCAGCGGTGGGTAATACCACTGCGCATTGCTTTTCCTCCTTTCTGTCAGTAATCCTGGCTCTCCTATCGGGAGAGCAGTCGAGCACAGCGCAACTGAGAGGTTTTTCTTTACTCCTCCCACCGGTAGCCGTAGCCCCACACTGTCATAATGTGGGTGGGGTGGCTGGGCTCATCCTCTACCTTCATCCGCAGGCGGCGGATGTTCACATCCACGATCTTCACATCGCCGAAGTAGTTCTCACCCCACACGCCCTTCAGGATCTTTTCCCGCACCAGCGCGATGCCGGGGTTGTGGAAGAACAGCTCCATGATCTGGAACTCCACCTGGGTCAGCTCGATCTGCCGCCCGGCCTTGAGGAGAACACGGCGGTTCTCATCCAGCACAAATTCCCCGCTGACCAGTGTGGTGGGGGCATTTTCGTCGGCAGCGGAGCCGCCGCCCGAGCGGCCCACCCGGCGGCAGAGGGCCTCCACACGGGCCAGCAGCTCACTGACACTGAAGGGCTTGGTCATATAGTCATCCGCGCCGATGGACAGGCCGCGGATCTTGTCCTGCTCCTGCCCCTTGGCACTCAGGATGATGATGCCGATCTTCTGGTCGGTGCGGCGGATGGTCTCGCAGAGCGAGAACCCATTCATGCCGGGCAGCATCACATCCAGAATGGCAGCATCACAGCCGGGCTTCTGCTCCAGCAGAGGCAGGGCGGCTTCGGCGCTGTCGGCCTCCACCGCCTCCATCCCCGCCAGCCGCAGGTTCAGCGCGATCATCTCGCGGATGCTGGCTTCATCCTCTACCACAAGTACCTTGACCATCTAAGACCTCCATATTTTTCTGCCTTCTCCCTCTGCCCAAGAGCACACGGAGAAGCATTTCACCTCAGAACACCCAGCCTGCATCCGGTAAACTTCTGCAAAACTGAGCGGCATCATCAATTCAACCGGTACAACGACCGGGACAGTCGATAGCTCTGATCCTTCAGCACCACGTCCGGCCCGAACTTGGCCTGCATCTGGCGGGATGCCACCACGCCCAGGCGGGTCCAGCCCGCCGCGCTCTCGCTGGAAGGAACCAGGCGCATGGTCAGCACCAGCTTGCCCTCGTCCACGGTGCGCAGTTCCACGGCCTCCTCTCCCTCAGCGCTGTCGGTGAGCATCAGGTTGCCCTCCCACTCGGCAGGCAGCTCAATGTAGCAGCTGCTCTCCTCGTCCAACAGGCCGAAGCTCTTTTCCGGCTCCGGGCTGGTGTAGTCCATCCAGACGATGAAATCCATTCGTCGGCTCTGGCTCAGGTTCAGCAGACCCGCTTCGTCAGGCTGGGTGGGGATCTCCACGATGCCGTCGCCGTCCAGATCCCGGCTGACCAGCGTGGAGACATTGCGCAGGGACGCATTGTACAGCTCACTGGTGCTGATCTGCTCCGCGGGCAGCATTTGCTGGCTTTCCTCATCGAAGTAGAGCAGCACCGTGGCCAGATTGTTGCCCGAAAGGCCGGTCCAGCCGTCCAGCACCAGATAGCGCTTGCCGTCCGCTCCCAGGCCCGCCGCCACAGCAGCGCAGCCCGAGAACTTATCTGCCGAAAGGCCCATGACAGCCACCTGCTGGAACATCCCGTCCCGGTCAACGGTCAGCAGCTCGATCTGCACCCCGCCGTCCTCCAGCGTGGACATCAGGATCAGATCCTCGTTGCCGCCGCCGGTGATATCCTCCACCAGATACTGCTCATAGGACTGTTCCAGAATGGCATTGACCGTGCCGTTCTCGTAGGAGTACACCGCCAGATAGCTGTCGCCCTGCGCGGCGAGGTACCCCACCACCAGCTGGGTGGCGGCACCATCCTGCAGCTGTGCCAGCCGGACATTGTCCACTGTATCCGCCAGACCCTCGATGCTCTGGCGGACCTGCCACACGCCTGCGGCATCCTTCTGCAAAAATGCAATGCAGACGTTGGAGCTCTGGGCCGTGGTGTAAAGAACAGCGGCATCCTGCTGGCCGTCACCATCCAGATCCTGCAAAAGGAACGGCGAGAGCAGCTCCCCCTGCATCGGGTATTTCAGCTGGGCGCTCTCCCCCAGCCATTCGTTCAGGGCATTTTGCAGTGCACCGTAGTCGCCCGGAAGGCGCGGGGCACGCAGCAGCTCCTCCACCTGCACATTTTCCGACATCGGAAGGCCGCACGCCGAAAGCAGGCCCATCATGCAGCCTGCACTCAGCACCAGAAACCGTCGTCTTTTCAACCGCTGCCCCTCCCTTCTGTGGAAAACTCGCAAAGTCGTGCAGAAATACAGTATAATTATAGCATTCTTGCCCCGCCATCACAAGCCCCAGCTGCTAACGCCCAACCGGGCAGCGCGGCATTCCCACGCAAGTGAAACGGGACATTCCATCGCCCGCCCTACTGCCTGCGGCAGCAGGGTCCCACCCCAGCGGACACTTGCTCAGGAAACTGCCCGCCGACCCTCAACACATCGCCGTAACTGCAAGCTTCCAACCTGCAGTTTTTTCAGCGCATGCTCCGGCGTGCGCTTTTGAGCGCCGGGAGGCGCACAAGGAGTTTTATTATGGCAGAAGAACGTATTCAGAAGATCATGGCCGAGCAGGGCTTGTGCTCCCGCCGCGCGGCCGAGCAGATCATTGCCGAGGGCCGTGTCAAGGTCAACGGCCACCCCGTCAAGGTGGGCGACAAGATGGACCCCAACCGGGATGTGCTGCATGTGGATGACGAGCGCATCTACATCCAGAAGAACCAGCAGCTCTACTATCTGGCCCTGTACAAGCCCCGCGGCTATGTGACCACCGCCAGCGATGAGCTGGGCCGCAAGACCGTTATGGAGCTGGTCAGTGATATCCCCGCCCGCCTGTACCCGGTGGGCCGCCTGGACAAGGACAGCGAGGGCCTGCTGCTGATGACCAACGACGGTGCCTTTGCGCAGGCTGTCACCCATCCGTCGGGCGGCATCTCCAAGCTGTACCGCGTCACCGTGCAGCCCCGGGCCGATGAGAGCCAGATCCTGAAGATGAGCTCCGGCGTTGTTCTGGACGATGGCACCAAGACCATGCCCTGCGCCATCAACGTTGTCACCGATGAGCCTGGCCGCACCGTGATGGAGATGACCCTGAAAGAGGGCAAGAACCGCGAGATCCGCCGCATGTGCGAGGCCGTTGGTCTGGAGGTCGTCCGCCTGAAGCGCAACGCCGAGGGCGTGGTCAAGCTGGGAATGCTCAAGCCCGGCACCTACCGTGAACTGACCAAGGCAGAGGTCAACGGTCTGCGTGCCGCCGCCGCCAAGGGCCGCGCCCAGACCCGCAGCGCATCGCTGCAGTCCAAGGCTGCCGCCCGCCGCCCCAAGGGCCCTGTGGGCAGCGGCAATGCCCCCGCAAAACGGAGAAAGTGATCGGTTTTTCAGCTTTCACGGCGCAAAAACCGTCTGATCCTGGAAAAGATTGTGAAATTTTTCCGCAAAATGGGCCTTTCAGCCCTTGTGAACGCTCTCAAAATAAGGTATAATGATACTAATTTTGAAAGCTCAAAATAAAAAGCTCAAAATAGAAAAGCAGGAGGTCTTACCATGGCTTCAAAGAGTAACAAAGGAGAAATCCTCGCCAAGTTTTTCGATGACGGGGAGTATACCGCACTGTTTGCGGACGGCGCAGTGAGTGCTGCCTGCGGCTATGCGGCTGGTCAGCAGGCTTATGCTGTTTACCAGAACGGCGAGGCTGTCTCTGTCAAGGACGTTGAGAAGAACATCAAGGTCCTGGAGATGGCTGCTCAGACCGGCTGCCCGGTGGTCACGTTCTACAACTCTGTCGGCGCTAAGCTGGCTGAGGGTCTGGACGTTCTGACCGCCAGCGCCAAGCTGAACGCCACCATCGCCAAGGTTTCCGGTGTCATCCCCCAGATCGCAGTCGTCACCGGCGTGTGCGGCGGCACCAGCGCACTGAGCGCTGCCAATGCTGACGTGTGCGTCATGGCTGAGGACGCAGAGCTGTTCTTCACCGCTCCGTTCACCTCCGCCGCCAAGGGCGACAAGGTCCCCGGCGCAGGCACTGCCGAGGCTGCTGCCAAGGCTGGTGTGGCTGCCATCGTGGCTGCCAACGCTGAGGAAGCTGCCGAGAAGGCTGCCCACATCGTGGGTCTGCTGCCCGCCAACAACCTGACCGGCCCCGCCATCTTCGAGTTTGAGCAGCCCACCAGCGTTCTGAGCGCCGGTGCTGCCCCCGAGAAGGCTGCCGCTGCCCTGATCGACAAGGACAGCGCTGTAGAGCTGTACGCAGGCTTCGGCAAGCACGTCTACACCGCATTCGCAACCATCGGCGGCAACGCTGTGGGTATTGTGGCCACCGGCGAGACCCTGTGCCACAACTGCGTGGCCAAGGCTTCCCGCTTTGTCCGCCTGTGCGATGCTTTCAGCGTGCCCGTGCTGACCATCGTCAACACCAACGGCTTTGTACCCAGCGCTACCGATGACATCGCAGGCGGCATCCGTGAGGCTGCCCGTCTGGCTGCCACCTATGCTGATGCTACCACCGCCAAGGTGGCTCTGCTGTCCGGCAAGGCTGTGGGCCCTGTCTACACCGCTCTGGCCAACGCTGACCTGAAAATCGCCGTCAACGGCTGCACCGTCAGCGCTCTGGAGCCCAACGCTGCCGTCTCCGTCCTGTACAAGGCCGAGATCGACGCTTCCGACAACATCATTGCCGCCACCAACGCCAAGGCTGCCCAGTACACCGCTGAGGTGTGCAGCGCTGCCAACGCCGTTGCCGCCGGTGCCGCTGATATGACCTGCGACGCTGCCAACGCCCGTGCAAGCGTGGTTGCCGCCTTTGAGCTGCTGAGCACCAAGCGTGCCGCACGCCTGCCCAAGAAGCACGGCAACATGGCTCTGTAAGCGGTTCCGGAACGTAAACCGTACATCGAATCCATACATTGATTTTGTTCAGGAGGATCCTTCCATGAAGTACTACAATATTACCGTCAATGGCGTTGCTTACAGCGTTTCCGTTGAGGAGACCGCCGCAGGCGCTGCTCCCGTTGCAGCTCCCGCTGCTCCCGCCGCACCCAAGGCTCCGGCTGCTCCCGCTGCCGCTCCCAAGGCTGCTGCTCCCGCCGGTGCTGCCGGTGCCGTTACCGTCAAGGCTCCCATGCCCGGCAACATCCTGGATGTCAAGGTCGCAGCCGGTGCTTCCGTCAAGGCCGGTGACGTGCTGGTCATCCTCGAGGCCATGAAGATGGAGAACGAGATCGTTGCTCCTC
>ERZ857801.3167-NODE-3167-length-12153-cov-3.122500_pt1 | contig 12153 bp, 16 predicted proteins | sample MGYA00519762_ERZ857801 | MGnify/ENA primary metagenome ERZ857801 (study PRJEB31778, sample SAMEA3449368) | human gut metagenome | biome: human gut; feature: human-associated habitat; material: faeces | place: United Kingdom | collected 2010/2012 ...
TCTTTTAATCCTTTAAAATCAATTGTTGTGACATCCCCGTTTTCAACAGTTCCTTCTTTTTCAACCAATTGACTTTTTTGTGATAATAAATGTTGGATTTCTTTTTCAACATCTTCGTCTAATACTTGACGTGAAGTCACTTTGACTTCAATTCCTTTGTAATTTCCTAATTGATTAACTTTACTCATCTTTCTAATCCTTTCTATTTAAAACGCTCATATTCTATCATACAATTGATATTTGACGCAAGTCTTATCAAAAATGTGGTCTATTTTCTTAACTCCTACATAGGATATAGTTAAGGAGGAAATTATGACAAATCAAAACAATGAATATATATCATCACTTCAACTAGATGATTTTCAAGTTCTTTTAAAAGAATTTGATATCGAACTTGATCAATCTACACAACAAAGATTATTAAACATGATTAAAAACAATCAATACGCCTTACAACATGAACAATATCATTTTGTTTTAGAAAACTATATAAAAAAATTGACAAGTGAATTCACTTGTCAAAAAATACTTGTATTATTAAATCATTATTTTAAACCATTATTAAATGTTTGATGAACAAACATATTGATTTCTTCACGATAAGGAGCTTTTCCGTCAATATAAGGTGTTTCAAGAATCTTTGGAACATCTTTTAATTGAGGATGATGAACAATAGTATTGAGTGTATCAAAGCCAATATATCCATATCCAATATTTTCATGACGATCTTTATGAGCTCCTCGTTCATTTTTAGAATCATTCACATGAACAACCAATAAACGATCTAAACCTATCTTTTGATCAAACTCTTTCAACAAGTCATCAAAATGAGTTAAATCATAACCTGCATCATGTAAATGACAAGTATCCAAACAAACACCCAGTAAAGAAGATAACTTTGTATGTTCAATAATATACTGAAGCTGATCAAAAGTTTTTCCAACTTCACTTCCCTTACCTGCCATTGTTTCTAAAGCAATATGTACTTTTTGATCTTCATGTAAGACTTCATTCAATCCTTTTACAATCTGATCCAAGCCAGCCTCATCCCCTGCTTTGACATGAGAACCAGGATGTAAAACCAAACGTTTGATACCAATAGCTTCACATCTTTCAATTTCTTCTTTTAAAAAGCGTACAGCTAACTCAAATGTTTCAGGCTTAATCGTATTTGCCAAATTGATAATGTATGGCGCATGAACAACAACATCCTGAATATCAATATGATGTTCTGCCATCAATGCTTTGGCTTCTTCAACACGTAACTGACTCACTGGTTTTCTGGCAGTATTTTGTGGAGCACCTGTATAAAACATAAATGTCGTTGCATCATAGGATAAAGCTTCTTTCACTGATCCTAGCATCATTTCTTTTCCACTCATGGAAACATGACTACCAATCTTCAACATTACTGTGCCTCTCTTTCACGTTTTTCTCTTTGTGCCTGTTTTGCACGTTCTTTCTTTTGTCTTCTAATGTCCTGTTTAATCATCGCACGTCTTTCTTTTTGAACCATAGCTTCAATTTGTCTTTTACGTTTTTTCTTATATCCAGGTTTCACTTTAGCTGGTTTTCTGACAATAGCTGAGATTTTCTTTTCTAGTTCAGTTTGATGTTTAACACGTGTCTTACGTTTTTCTCGTTCTTGACTTTGTTTAAACTGCTGTCCTTTTAATTCCTTGACTTCAAAATGAATACCTTTTTTCTCCAAGGCTTCAACCATTTGTTGATTATACGTATCATACATATTATAACATTCACCCGTATATTTTCCACGTCCACAACGACCACTACGATGAATATAGAAATCTAGCTCAGTTGGAAATTCCATATTAATAATATGACTGACACCATCAATATCAATCCCTCTTGCAGCAATATCAGTTGCGACAATATATTGATATTCCATATTTTTGATACGACGCATCATCTGTCGTCTTTCTCTTGGTTCCAGGTTTCCATGTATTTCTCCAACCTTATAACCATCTTCACGCAACTGATGACTTAACTGTTCAACTTCTTCACGTTTATTACAGAAGATAATACAAATGTAGGGATCAATGACCTGCATAATATTTTTTAAAACTTCATAACGCTGACGATGTTTCGTTGGAACCAGATAATGTGAAATATTACGTGATGTTGACAGATGCTCATCAATTTCTATAATCTTTGGTGAGTCCATATATTTCTTTAAGAACGGTCTTAACATTTGTGGAATTGTTGCGGAAAAGACAAGCATCTGAAGATTTTCTTTCATCTTTCCCAGTACTGCATCAATATCCTCTAAATAACCATACTCTAATGTCATATCTGCTTCATCAATGACAAATATATCCGCAGTTGTAATTTTAAGAGCCTGTTCCTCTAAAGATAAATCTTTAATTCGTCCAGGTGTTCCAATAACCAAATGAGGTTGAACATTCAACTTTGAAATTGTTTTTTGTTTATCTTTACCACCAATGATTAATGAAACCCTTAAATTCTTATTATAATTTGTAAAAACTTTAGCCTGATCATAAATCTGTTGTGCCAATTCTCTTGTAGGAGCAGTAATGACTGCCTGCACACAATCTGCTGATGTCTCTATCATATCCATAATTGGAATTAAAAAAGCATGTGTTTTCCCTGTTCCTGTCTGTGATATGCCAATAACATCTCGATGTTTATAAACAAGTGGAATGACTGATTTTTGAATTTCTGTTGGTGATTGAAAATTCAACTTTTGTAATGTCTCTTTTACAAAAGGTTGAAATTGATATTGTTCAAATAATTTCATATAATCGCCTCCTTTTAGCCATATGATTATACACTAAAACTTTTAAAAAAGCAAAAAACTTTGATAAAATCTTATATTTTCTTTGATTATTTGTCAAAGCAAAAAGAGGGAAAGACATATTTGACATATATCTTGATATTACAAATGATCCTAGATACAATAATAAAAAGCCTTTTATGAAGCAAAAACAAACAAAGTGACAAAAAGAACGTAAAAGTTGTCAAAATGACCACATCAGTTGGTAGTATTGCTTCTACAATCTTTGTTATAATATAGGTGCCTAAGAAAGGAGACTATATATGAATATTGCTGATAGAATACAACATTTAAGAAAAGTAAAAGGGATATCACAAGAAGAACTTGCCAATCAAATTGGTGTTTCACGTCAATCAGTTTCTAAGTGGGAAAGCGAACAAACTTTACCAGACATTGAAAAGATTATTTTATTGAGTGACTTTTTTGAAGTGACAACAGACTATTTACTCAAAGGTATTGAACCCGCTCCTCATGAGTCTATATCAGTACACGAAAAACCTAATGGTGTCATTTTTACAATTGTTGCAACGACAATGAATGCCCTTGGATTGATTGTTGCTGCCATGATATGGAATGAAGAACAGACTGCCATAGCAACACTCACCGGACTCATTTTGATTATCTTTGGATGTATGATTTATGGTATTGGTATGGTCATATCAGATCAATCTTCTCAGACAAAAGCCAAACAACTATTTTGGTCCATAAATATATGGACATTAACATTCATTCCTTTATCTATGGCATATAACATCATGACAAGTGGCTTAGGAACTGCTCCATATCCTCTTCTTGATGCTTCCTATGTTGGATTTATTCTTTTTTGGATGATTTATATCATGCTTGGCAGTATTGTTAATCTTCTCATTTATAAACAAAGAGCATAAAATATCTCATGACGATTTTGATGATTTCTCTTCAAAGTCGTTATTTTTCTTTATCCAAAACACAAGTATCATCTTTTTTCTTTTAACATATCTTAACATAGGAGGTGTTAATCATGTATCCACAATATCCACCCTATGATTTTTATCCCTATTATCCACCAATGATGTATCAAAAACCATCATTATTACAATCTATGAGATATTCACTTCATCAGATGAATCTTTCATCAACGATTCAGACAGCTCAAAAAACACTTTATACGGCTAATCAGCTCATTCCTATTATCAATCAATTACGTCCTGTTTTGCATAACGCCAAAACAGCTTTCCGTGTTGTTAAAGCTGTGAAGAGTTTTGATTTAGATGACATAGATGAGGATATTGATAAAAATGTTCAAGTGGAACCACAGACTTTTGAGAATATGTTACCAGTAAGAAAGCCTAGTTAGGCTTTCTTATAGCATTGATAATGTCTGCATCATATCCATAAATTTCTAATAATGCAATCGCATTTCCTACTGTACAACGTCCCTGATGTATTTTATAATCACAGGATAATTGATTATTCACAATCGCATCACGGAAACAATACTGATCAATCCAAGGAAACTCTTCAACCAAAGATAAATCATGTGTTGTCACCAAAATCAATGATGAACTTTGAAATAAATAAGTCAAAATAGCCTGAGAAATTATCACACGTTCTTTTTCATTTGTTCCTCTTAAAATTTCATCAATAAAGATCATATAATCCTTTTCTTTCACATCATCTATCATGGCTTTTAAAGTTTTAATTTCTTTTACATAATAACTATCTCCTGATGTTAAATCATCTTTCATATGAATGGCACTATGAATCGTATAATGATAACACTTCCATTCATCTGCAAAACATGTATGCAAAGTTTTCGCCATCAGCATATTGATACCAATCATTTTTAAGAATGTAGACTTACCTGATGCATTGGATCCTGTAATCATACAAGAACGTGTTGTTGAAAAACTATTTTTCACAGGATTAGAAATTAAAGGATGGTAAGCTTCGACAAATGAAAGCTGTTTGTCTTGTGTTAATTCAGGCAAACACGTGACATAACGTTCACGTACTAATCGCACACTTAAAGCAACATCTGCAGTTCCTAAATATTCATAGAAAGTAAGCATATAGCTTTCCATGTCTTCTTGATGCTTTAATAATATGAGATATTGATGTAGTGATAACATAAAGAAGCTTTGGATTGTCTGTGTGAAATAGAAAACATCTATTTTAGAAATCTTATAAATGACACGTGCCAATACTGTATATCTCTTTGCTTTTTTAAGCATTGGCTTTAATTTTTGAATATCTTCTTCAGGAAAAACACGATGTTTAACCAAATGTGATAAAGCTTCAATCATAAAACAATAACTCATTGTTTCCGTCACAATAGTCTTTGTACGTTGACTATAATAAGTATTCAAAAGAATCATCAAAGCTGCATATATACAAAGTGGTAAAAAAATCAGCTCACCTAAGAAAAACCACATGATGATAAATACAATCGGACAAAAACCTAAGCACATGATAAGTCTTCTTTCCCATAACGAAAAGACTTGAGAATGCTGAAACAAGCCTAAACATGCGTCATATTCTTTACTTAACTGATAAAGTTGATAAAGTGTATCAGATAAGATTTGAGGATTCTGATAACGCTGAACCATCATTTCTAACAAACGATGATCACATTGTTTTGATAACATACGACCATACATATATTCTCTACCTATATTCGTATAGGTAAAGTCACATTTCTGTAAAACTTTTAATAACTGAAAATCATCAATTTCCTGTTTAGATATTGCTTTTTCTTTTAAAGTTTCAGCATATTCCTCATTCCATTCTATTTCATCTTTTTCAAGCTGATATGGAAACAGTTGAACTAATCGTTTATGCATAAAAACATTCCATAAGCCTTTCAAAACCATAATCACTATCAATATCAGTAAAATAGCTACCCAAAATATCATCATGGTATCTCACCTCACCTTGACTTTACAGCACTACCCTTGGGGTAAAGCAACTATTTTTTTATTTTTTGATAAATTTCATATAAAAACAGTCTAAATGTAGAAGAAAAGTGAATCACTAAAATAAGTAACATGGCTAAAGAAGCCAATATAGATAAAAATGAGTCATTATCAAATAAAAATAAAGCATAAATAAAAATAGATAAACAAATTATGATTTTTTCAAAGGGTAGGATGGTTTGTGTAGAAGAATTGATTTTTTTCAATTGTTTGGTTTGTTCTAGCTGATGGCTTAAATTATCTAATGTCTGTTTTTGCGTCAAACTCTTTTTCACATCATCAATATATTGTAATGATGTTTCAATATCAAAAATCTGTTTTTCATATTCTTCTTTTTTCAGATCAAAAATATCATATTGATTATTGATCAGTATATCTTTAATTTGAGAAATAGAGAAATCAAGTTGTCTTAAACATTTAATTTGCATTAATCTTTCAATATCTTTCTGTTGATAAACACGATAACCATGAGCATCTTTTTGAGGATGAATGAGCCCTTTTTGTTCATAAATCATAATCGCTTTCTTAGATAAATTTAATTGTCGAGAAACTTCCTGAATATGCATCATCAACCACCTGCTTTCATTATATAAAGATTTCTTCATCATCACAAGAAATTATGATACAATGAAGTGGAGGTGAAAAGGTATGCAAGTGAAAGCTATTACCCCAAGAGGATACTGTAAAGGTGTCGTCCGTGCTATTGAAATAGCTAAAAACGCACAAAATGAACAACAACCTATTTATATCTTAGGAATGATTGTTCATAATCAATATATTGTTGATGCATTAAAAGAAAGAGGTATTCAGACAATTGATATTCCTGGTCAAACACGTCTAGAATTATTAAATCAGATTCAACACGGAACCGTCATTGTCACTGCTCATGGTGCCAGTGATCAGGTATTTCAAAAAGCGAAAAATAAAGGTCTCAATGTCATTGATGCTTCATGTTTAGATGTGATTAAGACACATGATTTAATCAAGGAGAAATTGAATGAAGGATATGATATTTTATATATTGGAAAAAAAGGACATCCTGAAGCTGAAGGTGCCATTTCTATTGATGAAAAACGAGTGCATTTGATTACCAGTAAAAATGATATTCAAATGATGGATCCAAATAAGCATTATGTGATGACGAATCAGACAACCATGTCTTTATACGATGTCTATGATTTATGTGAGTATGCCAAAACGATACTTCCTCATGTCACAATCGAAAAAGAAACTTGTACAGCAACGAAAATCAGACAAGAAGCTATTAAAAACATGGAAGAAGATATTGATATTGTTTTCATTGTGGGTGATCCTCATTCTAACAATACTCAAAAACTAGCAAGCATTGCTAGTGAAAAGAAAGAAGTTCATATGATTGAGAGTCTTGATGATTTAAATATTAACTGGTTAAAAGGGAAAAAGAAAGCTGCAGTCTCTTCAGGTGCATCTACACCAACCTATTTAACAAATCAAGTTATAGAATTCTTACATCAATTTAATGAAAATGATCCTCAGACCTTCTTTAAACAACCGATAGATTTAACAAAAATATTAGACTAAATGCATGTTTTCATGCATTTTTTTATTAAAAAAGTTTTCCAGAAAGGAAAACTTAATCATCAGGTAGCCATTTCACTTTATGATAATAAATAATAAACATAATAGCAGCACTGATCCATGTCACTGGCCAGCCAAAGAAAACAAAGGAAACATCAGATGTCATTGAGGTTACAATAGCTAAATAAATCTGTCTTAAAATAACAAAATTAAATACCATAATATACATTGGGATAGATGATTTTCCAGCTCCTCTTAAAACACCATTATAAATCTGCACAATTGGTAATAACATATAACATGTTAAAAAGGCAAATAACATTTTCCATCCTGCTTCTACTACTGCCTGATCGCTATTAAAGATACGAATAACATCTCTTCCAAAGAAGAATAAAAAGACAGTCATAGCTCCCACAACCGCAAAAGTCATCCATAAAGCTATCTTTGAACCACGTTTGACACGATCATATCGCTTAGCTCCAATATTTTGTCCAACAAATGTTGTAATCGCCATATTAAAACTTTGTAAAGGCAAATTCACAAAACCATCAATACGAATCGTTGCTGAATAACCTGCCACAACATCTGAGCCAAAAACATTGACATAAGATTGCACCACGACATTAGATAAAGACACAATACTTTGTTGTAAAGCCGTAGGCAATCCAATCATAATAATACGCTTTAAAATAGGAAGATGAAAACGAATTTTTCTTATTTTTAAAGCATAGACTTCATCACTTTTCATCAAGACAATACAAACCAGTAAAGCACTTAATGCCTGAGAAACATCAGTCGCAATAGCTGCTCCTGCTACACCCATATGGAAACCTCTCACTAACAATAAATCTAACACAATATTTGTTAAACAGGCTGCTACTAGAAAATAGAGTGGCCTTTTTGAATCTCCAACAGCACGTAAAACACCTGCCCCCATATTATAAATTAATGCAAAAGTGATTCCACCAAAATAAATTGTTAAATATGTTGATGATTCAGGAAACACATCTGCAGGTATACCTATCATATGTAGAAGTGGATTAGTGAATAAAACACCAACAATCGTTAAGAAAATAGCCATAACAATCGTTAAAGCTGCTGAACTATGAATAGCCTGTTTTAATCTTTTAGAATCATTGGCTCCGTAGTATTGAGCAATCACAACTCCTGCACCTGTTGCCAATCCCATAAAAAAACCAATAAGCATATTTGTGATAGGTGAAGACGCCCCAACAGCAGCCAATGCCTGTTTAGAAACATAATTCCCTACGACATATGCATCTACAGTATTATATAGTTGTTGGAATAGATTTCCAATCAATAGTGGGATTGAAAACCAAAAGATAGATTTTGCTATACTTCCATAAATCAAATCTGTAGATTTTCGACTTTGATCCATCCTTTTCTCCCCTTTCCCTATACAAACAATTATTGTACTCCTGTTTTTTATTTTTACAATACTATAAATCTACAAAATCTATGGTTCTTAAAGAATTAATATTTTGAATAAGATCTTTTTGCATTTCTATTTCAACACGATATGGATAAGATGATTGATATGTATCTAATTTTTGATTAATCATTAAAGCTTCTTTTTCATGATGTTCAATCCATCTTTCATAAATAGATAAAGTGCGTAATCCCACTAAATAAGACTGTATATTTTTTGAAAATCAATACTTAATGATTGATATAATGGAATCGCTTTTGAATCATTACCAAAAATCATTTCACAATAAAAAGCACTTCTAAGAGTGCTTCATTTCTTAAATGTTCAGCATTTCAACAAATGTAAATTGACCTTGATCATAATGAAAATGTAAAATACTACAATTCCCTAATTTTTGACCATTCAATAATTGTTCAGGTTGCCCTAAATGTGATAAAAAACAACGACAAGCTCCAGCATGTGATACAGCCAAAACAGTCTGACATGCATCCTGTTCCATAATATCCTTTAGCGTTGTTACCATTCTTTCCATAACCTGTAATCTTGTTTCTCCCCCATAAATAGGAAAGAAATCATCATATTTATCAACAGGAGGATTTAAATCTTCACTTTCACCTTCAAACACACCAAAATATCTTTCTTTAATTCCCTTTAATCTTTGATAAGGTTGATGAGTCACAAGTTCAAGTGTATCACAACATCTTTCAGACGTAGAGCTATAACAATGATCAAAATGAATATCTTTTAATAATTCTCCTGCTTTTTGAGCTTGTTCTATTCCTTTTTCAGTTAATGGAGAATCACACCATCCCTGTATCTTTCTTCTTTGATTAAATAATGTTTCACCATGCCTCATTAAATATAAATCTTTCATATTCCATACCTCCATAAATATTATAGATGAAACCTTGACCACACTCAAGACAAACGACACTATAAAGAAAAACACTCCTAAGAGTGTTAAAATTCAAATTGTTATTTCATCAATTCATTTTTCTATAAATTCATCTTTATATTCTTGAAGATATTGAACAAGAAAGTGATAACATTCATCTTCTGCATGATTATAGTAACACTCATCTATTTTATTTAACTGTTCAGATAATTTTGAATCACTATCCATTTCTACAATCTCACGAGGATAAATATTCTGTGCTTCCTTTAAGTATTGATAACTATCATTCAAGTGTAAAATCTGTAATGTATCAAGTGTTGGTTCAATAAATTCACTACCATTATAGAAAAATTGTTCAATTCCACCATTCCTGTTTCACCTATAAAATAAGAAATCAGCCAAAAGTTTTTTTGATATTCATTTAACTGATTCAAATCATAACCATAATCACAAAGTTCAGATATGCGTAGCCAAACTTCATCAACTGACTCTTGCGTCATATCCTGATGAAGAATATCTTCTAAGGGCTTTTGTGGAATTTCATGAAAAATATCTGTTGCAAGTTCCTTTTCCAGTACTGATGCTCTTTGACCAGTTACATAAAAATAAATACCTATAAAAAAGAAAGCAGCAATCAATCCAATTACAATTTTCTTCATTTTTAAATCTTAATAGCAGCTTTCCTGATATTCTATAACATGATCATTTTGATAATAAATTTTAGCACTATGAAAACGATCATCTTGAATCCATTCAAAGAAATGATAATCTCCTTCCCACATTGGTAAATGAGGAATTTTCTCATTATCAACCCATTGAAGATCACCTTCATCACACTCATGAAGTTCACCACTAAATTCAGAACATGTATAAACAAACATGCCCTCATCTTGTCCATGATACAATTGTGGAAACACAACAAATCCATGAAGCTGAAGCTTTAGCGCAGTTAAACCTGTTTCTTCATAGATTTCTCGTCTCATGCATTCTTCAGCACTTTCACCCTCTTCGAATTTTCCACCAACACCAATCCATTTTCCACCATTGATGTCATTTTCTTTTTTTATACGATGGAGCATAAGTGTCTGATTTCCTTTTTGGATATAGCACATTGTTGTTAAAATCATTTAACGGTAGTGATAATAATCAGGAGAACTTCCCTCTATTATCTCTACATTCACTTCCTTTTCTAATAATTCTTTTAATTTTCTCACCATAATGTTTTCTGCATGATGATGAATATCAACCAATAACATATGATGGTCAACTGCATTTTTCGCATGACGATATTTGGTATCTCCAGTTAAATAGGCATCTGCTTTTCCATAGAACTGTGACATAAAATCTGCTCCACTTCCCCCACATATCGCAACCTTACGAACCATATCAGCATGTCCAGCATATTGAAAATGCTTTAAATGATAAGTTGTTTGTACATGGTCAAGAAAATCATCCATTGTCATAGGCTGATTCAAAGTGGCTATACGTGTGATTCCATCTTCACCACGTTCAATATCATGAACCCCTAATGCTTCCATGAGCCATTCATTCATTGCCACATTATCTAAAGCCGTATGTGAGCTATAAACAACGATATGATGTTCAATAGCTTTAAAAATAAATGCGCCCATAAAATCATCCTGATCAATATTCACAATGGGATCTAATAAAAATGGATGATGTGTAATTAACATCTGACATTGATTCCTAATGGCTTCATCAATAGTCTGTAAATCAGCATTTAACGCAATCATTATCTTAGAAACTTCTGTTTCAATCTGACCAATCTGTAATCCACATTTATCCCATTCTTCCTGTAAAGAAAGAGGAAAATGCTTTTCCATAACTGCAATAATCTCTTTAGCCTTCATTGAGCTCACCTTCTATCATTTCAATCATATGTAAAACTTCCTGATAACGAGGATGGTTTTCCTCTAAAGAAGTCAATATATTTTGATAAATATGTAATTGTCTTCTCCATTTTTCATAAAATAAAGTATTTTTCTTTTGTCTTAAATAAGGTCCAAAATAAATATCTTCTTCCTGATAAGAAAGTTGTTTTGATGTTTTCTGACAAACCATAATTTCATAAATATGATGTGCATCTTTCACAATATCTTCATCAATAATTTCTATCTGATGTAAATAAAGATACTCACGTAAAACTTCTAAACCTACATTAGCCTGTAAAAATAATCGTTGATCTTGGATATATTCAGGAAATTCATCTAATATATCCACAATTAACTTACCACCCATACCACAAATACTAATCATATCGACTTGTTGATCTAAAAGTGGATGAATACCACTGCCAAGCAGTGGTATGACTTTATTCTCTAAATGATAACTCCCAATCGTTTCTATAGATGCTTGGATAGGTCCCTTCGCTATATCACAGGCATAAGCCTTTTGAATGACATTTTCATTCACTAAATAACAAGGTAAGTAAGCATGATCAGTTCCTATATCGGCAAGTATT
>ERZ857801.3171-NODE-3171-length-12145-cov-11.837055_pt1 | contig 12145 bp, 13 predicted proteins | sample MGYA00519762_ERZ857801 | MGnify/ENA primary metagenome ERZ857801 (study PRJEB31778, sample SAMEA3449368) | human gut metagenome | biome: human gut; feature: human-associated habitat; material: faeces | place: United Kingdom | collected 2010/2012 ...
TTCCCTTTTTATATAAAGTTTTGTCCGTTTTTGGGGTTAAAATATATACCCTCCTATAATTATTTTAATTTTTTTATATTTATCTACATTCATCAATAAAGTCTGTTAATTCTAGTTGTTCATATTTCTTATTTTTATCATCAGCTTTGTTTTTTTCTTTATAGAAATTACAACAGTCTGTAATAAAACAGTTTTCACACTTGCATTTAGATTTGCATATATGTTTGCCTTGCAATAAAATCATTGTATGTGCAATCTGATATGTCAAATAATCTCGCGGTAAACTATTTTCTAATCTATCTTTGACAGTCTTTATTTGCTCTTTATTCGTGAAATCTGGATTTTCTGCCCATTTTTCTCCAAAAATCCTTGATGCTACCCTAAAAACATTTATATCGACAACCATACTTGGCATATCAAAGCCTAATTCTAACATACAGTCCGCACTTTTATCTCCAACACCAGGCATTTTTAATAATTCTTCTCTAGTTTTGCTTACGGATTCTTTTTTTACATTCCAAATATTACCATTATAATATTTTTGTATATATTCAGAAAGCTTAATTATTGTTTGAGCTTTTTTTTGTGGCATACCCGCTACTTTTATAACTTCTATCATTTCGTTTTCATCTGCATTTAATACTTCACTAATAGACTTATATTTGCCCATAAAAGATCTAACTGCTTTTGTTTCATTTTCTAAAGTTGTTCTTAACGACAAAATAATTGCAATTAAAGTATAATATGGATCCTTTCTTTTTTCTTCTATTGGATGAGATGGCCTAGGATATGTTTGATTTTCCACAAAAGAATACTTTTCACATAATCTTAATATTATAGTTAATAACTTCTTTGCATCTTCACTTTTATTATACATCTCTATGTTCTCAATAATGGCATTTTTAGCTTGTTCATCATTTTCTATCATTTAAAAACCTCTTTTATTTTTTTCTCCGAATACTTCAAGTAATATTGATTGTTTTCATTCTTATCCATTTGAGCAACAGTTTTATCAGAATCAATCGGTCTTAAAACATTACTTAAAGGATAGCTATTTTCTTCTATTTTTAAATTTCCATTATATTTTTGATATTTAAATGGAATTTCAGTTGTTACTGTCTTATATTCTCCTTTTTCATTCATAAAGCAATATGCTCTAACAATTTCAACTTGTTCTCCTTCAGATAAATATTTATCATTAATTATATCTTCTATATAATCTTTAACATTCTCTCTAAGAATTCCTCTCATTTTAATTCCATCATCTATACCGATTATATATTTAAAATCATTATCTTTAATGCTTGAATATATTTGATTCGCTTTATTATAAGCTCTCACTTCAATATTTCCTTCTTCTTTATCACTTTTTTCTAAATTTTTAATATCATACAAGCTATAATATTCATAACTCAAATTATTTATTTTATTCAATATTTTTGTTACAATTTCAAATTTATCTTTGTTCTTGGTCGCTATTAATATCTTTTCCATTTATTTCTCCTTCTAATACTAGATTATAAATTTTTTTGTCCATAGTATAAATTCTTCCTCTTAATATTTCTTCTTGTTTTCTTTTGTCCATACATAGAATAATTTCATTCAATGGTAATACATTAAATTGATTCTCAACATACTCTAAATTATTCCTTTCTATTTCTCTTCTTGTCATATATTCTGTTGTATTTCCTTGTCTTCCATATGTAAATTTAGCAGGTCTTAGAGCAAAAGGAATAAAATTACATCCCAAGAATGATGATGCTTTAAAGCCTAAATTAGGATTAATCGTAGTTGTTATCGCTTGTAAGTTCTTATTTACTTCTCTTTGCTCTTTTAGTTTTTTCCACTCTTGTTCTACTTCATTTATTGAATATTGAAATAAAGAACTCATTATATTTTGTGGGGCTGAATTTGAACACCAAGCCCTTGTCATTTCTAATGTATTTTGAGGTTCAATTCCTAAATAATATAATAACTGTTTCTTATATTCTCTATCTTGTTTAGAAAATGATACCCATGCTATAGGCAATGCTTGTCCTTCAACAAATGCACCATATGATACAAATTCGTCGTCTCGTGGTGTATGTAAATAGTGACAGTTTCTAGCTATAAATTGGCTAATTTCTTTATTAACTTTTTTATAAATAATATTTTCTAATAATATATTTCCTTTATTTTCGGAGTTATTCAATGTTGCCATAATCTGTTTTGTAGAATTATTATCATATAAATTACTTAATCTATCAATTTGATTTCGTATTTCTGTATTGACTAATTCATAATTTAAGCTCACTCTTTTATCTGTTAAATACTTCATAAATATATCTAATTTATCTGTTCTATTATTTATTCCACTATTAATTTTTCTAAGTAATGCTATATCACCTTTAAATAATTCTTCTATCTTATATGAACACATCTTTATTAAAACTTGATATTCTAAATCTGTTTTACTTATATATTCTTTTCTTTTTAAAAATTTATTTAGATTTCTATCTAAATATGCTTTTATAACTTCTAAAAACGGATTAAAAATCCATTCAAAATGCTGTCTATCTATTGAATCCACATCTTGTAATTGTTTAAAATTTTGGCTTTCTTTTTCAATTCGTTCTAGCTCTTTAGTTACTACACTTGCTACTTCATCTTCTGAAAGTTCAGTTGTGTCTATATAAATTTCATTGTAGACTGAACCTATCAAACTTCTAGTTTTATCAATACCATCCCTATTATTTCTTTCTAATACTTCCTTATATGCATCTAATATACTTTCATAAGATTCAGGATTTCTACTATATAATCTTTCAGCTGCTTTTTCATTATTTATATCTAAAAAAATTGTTGTAAATTGTGCTGTATCCATTTCACTAATATTGTGACCTGTTAAAGCATAACATCCTTCTCTTTTTACAATATCATTGTTTATAAACTGTAATATTCTCTTTCTTATCAAATCAGATTTAGCAATTATAGCTACAATGCTATTGACCTCTTTGCTGTACAAACTATCTTCTCTCAGTATTTGCCCGTCTACATTTAGTTTCCCATCTAATATTTCTAATTCTTTTAAAGATTTTTCAATAGTTCGATTCCATTTGAAAACTTCTTGTAATATTCTCTTTTCTTCTATAATATCATTTTTATATAAGCTTTCAAGATTAGGATTTATAGTTGTTTTTTGAAATATACAAAATGCTATATATCTATATAATTGTCCCGTATCTAAAACATTAATATTGTACTTTTTCTTTAGATTATCCAACAATGTATTTTTTCCAGAAGCAACTGGTCCAATGATAAATAAATTTTGGTTCATATTTTCCTCCAACTAATTATTATAATAGATTATTTTCTTTAGTTGAATTGTTTATTGTGTTATGACTATAATATAGATATGGAAATAAATTCCATATCTATATTATAGTACAAAAACATATTAAATTCAATATATCTACAGAAAATTTAAGCTACACTTAATAACTTTATGTAATGTATTTTCTATGTGAATTCTTAACATTACTTTGGTTTACCATAGCATACTCCATTGTTGTATCTATTTTTATATGTCCTAATAATTTTTGAACTTGCTCTATTGGCATACCTTTGTCAATAGCCATAGTTGCCATTGTTCTTCTAAATTTATGTGGATGAACTTTATTTATATTCGCTTCTTTTCCTAAATTTCTAATTAAAATTTCAATTCCTGATATTCCCAACCTGTTATAAGGTTTTATAAGAGATACAAATAGTGCCTCGTTGTTATCAATTCTTGTTTCTAAATATTTCTTTATGTACATTTTACTTTTAGCACTGAAATAAACCTCTCTTTCACTATTGCCTTTACCAAAAACGATACAACTCCTTTCTTGAAAATTCATATCTGATATATTTAATCTTGTGATTTCTCCAACTCTCATACCAGTTGAAATTAATAGTTCTAATATTGCTAAATTTCTTACATTTGAACAAGTATCTCTTAACTTTTCCAAGTTTTCATCTATTAATGTTTTTTAAATCTTTTGAGTAATAATACATATCTATACAATGTACATCTCCATCTATAATTTCTTCATCATAATTATCTACAAAGTAATTTTTAATTGTCTTTTCATATTTATCAAAGCCTTGTTTTACATAGAATGGAATATTATTTTCTGATGTTCCAACTAACATCTTGTTGTATTTCTGTTTATAATTATCTGCTAAATATTTTAGCATTTTCTTTCCATATCCTTGTCCTCTATATTCTTCTTTGATTGCTATATTCTTTAATTCTATTGTTTCATTATCTATTTTTATAACTACTGCAACACATGCTACCTTCTTTTTATATGTTAATACAAATAATTCTCCATCTTTCAAATAATCATTTATCATATCTTTACTTGGATCTGCTTCAAGTAACAAATTCATATATTGCTCTTTATTATCTTTTTCCTTTTTTATTACTATACTTCTTTTTACTGGAAGAAACTCAAATCCCTCTGGTAATACTGGCTTTGGTGGATTGGGGTTATTATATCTACTTTCCTCTGAATAAATATCATAACCCCACAAAATGATATTTTATTTCAATCTTTTTATATCTTCACCCATTATCTCTATATAATTCTTTTTCAGATAAATAATTTTTTGCTATTTCTGTTTCTGCTTTTGTTGGCATATTTCCTTTAAAATTAGTAAGACCTATATTTTCTTTATTACTATCAACTTTTTTCCGTCTTTCGCAGTTGTCAAGTTTTCCTTGACAACTGAATTTTCATTTAATTCATTTTCATCAAATATATTTTTTATATGTAAACTTATATTTTGCTTTGTTATATCAAATAGTTCTGCCATTGTGTTTTGTGTAAGCCAAACATTTTCATCTTCTAGTCTAACTTCTATTTTCACTTGTCCATCATCTGTTGTATAAATAATAAATTCATTATTATTCTCTATTAATTCATTACTCAAGCCAAGTTCATCTCCTTTAAAATAATAACTTGTAATTTATCGCTCCCATTGTCTATCTATAATATCTTTAAGTATATCTCTAATATATTCTGGTCTAACATTTTCTTCAATGATTCGATTTTCATCAATTTTTATATCTCTTACTTTTATCCCATAAGTTAATTCTATAAATTCAGCTAAAACATGTCTATGACAAAATTGTTGTCCTTTTTCATAACACAATAATATTGGGTCTTTTTCATTTTGTAATAATTCTTCTATATTTACTTTAGATAAAACTGAATTATAGTATTGTTCTATATAATATCTTGTATTCTCCTCTTCTGAAATCCTACCAATATTATTATGCCAAATCTCCCAAAAAGCTCTTTTAGGTGCTAGCGAAGGAATTGCTTTGCCAACAAATCCAACTTTTTTTCCTCTATCACCTGAAATAGATATTAAATTTCCTATCTTGCATTCTTCATAATTACCTGTAAAAATTCTCGTATTCATTTTTTCTCCTCTCTGACTAAAAATTACTATTTTTATTTTATTTTTTTCAAGTCTTTTGAATAGTAATACATATCAATACATCTTGTATTTCCATCCCATATTTTTTCATCATAATTATCTACAAAGAAATTTTTTATTGTCTTTTCATATTTATCAAACCCCTGCTTAACATAGAATGGAATATTATTCTCTGTTGTTCCAACTAACATCTTTTTATATTTTTGTTTATAATTATCAGCTAAATATTTTAGCATTTTCTTTCCATAACCATTTCCTCTAAATTCTTTTTTAGTTGCTATATTTTTTAACTCTACTATATCTTCATCTATTTTTGTGACTACTGCAATACATGCTACATCATCTTTATATGTTAATACAAATAATTCTCCATTTTTTAAATAATTATTTATCATATCTTTACTTGGATCTGCTTCAAGTAATAAATTCATGTATTGTTCTTTGTTATCTTTTTCTTTTTTTATATTTATGCTTCTTTTTACAGGAAGAAATTCAAATCCATCTGGTAATTTAGGTTTGTTATTTGTGTGGGCTAACATGCTTTGCTCTTCAGAAAAAACGCATCCACAATATTTTTGCATATATAACCCAACTTCTCTAGCCTTTGCTTGTCCTTCTCTGAATCCCACTCTAAAATCTCTATATAAAAAGTCGATTTCAAATTCCTTGCTAAGTTTTTCCATATATTCCTTTATAAAATCATGATTTTGATATATGCTATATAATAATGTAGTTGTTATAGCATCATAACCATTTTCTTTTGCATATTCAAAAGTTTTTCTTAATCTTACTGGATAACAATAATTTGTACATCTATTTTTTAAATCTCCTACAACATTTTTGCAGAATTCATCTAAACCGTAATCCTCTTCAAATATTGCATTTATATTAATTTCTTTTGCATATTCTTTTAAACAATCTCTCCTTGCTTTGTATTCCATATATGGATGTATATTAGGGTTATACCAGTATAAGGTTGGTTCTATTCCTTCTTCTCTTAAACTATCTATGCAGTACACACTACATGGTGCACAACAAGTATGCATTAATAATTTCATTTTTTGCCTCCATTTATTTATTTTCTATTACTACATATTTTTCAAATTCTGTTATTTTAAATTCCTCTTGATTAATTTGATATTTTTCTAAATCTTCTTTTCTTATTACATAAGCATTGTTTTCTTCATTTTTTATTTCATCTATACTTTGCAAATAATAATTTCCAAAAGAATTTACTTGTCTAAATTCAACATACTCATCTTCATAATCAACTGTTTTAACATAATCATTTGTATCAAATTGTGTATAATATAATACAAAAATATAATTTATTTTATTTGTTATATAAACTTTTTTATTTGGTTCACTTGCAATCTCTTTTGTGTATTCCATTACTTCTTGCAAATCACTTGCAAAAGTTCCGTATGTATCACAATCTTGTTTAAAATATTTGCTAATAAATAATCCAAATGATATTGTGTACAATATTACAATTCCTATTGCTACTTTTTTTCTGTTATTTACAATCAAGTATATTCCAATTATTGTATAATATATTATTGGTATCATTATTATATTGATTCTATTAATATTAGGGTCACATATACAAGTTAATATTATTGATACTATAAACCATATATTAAATAAATAATTATATTTTACTTCAGCCTTTTTGTCTTTCTTGAATGAATCTATTATTCCTATTATTGTAAAAAATGTAGAAAATAGATACATCGTTCCAAATGGCATTATACTATTCCATGGAAGTCCATCATATTGGAATATTAAAATTTCAAGTCCATGCATTAAGTTATTTGTACTTGTTTTTAAAAATTCTCCTGAAAATATTGATGTTAGTTCTTTATATCTATTTACTTTTAATTTTGGAACTGTTAAAAATGGTAAATTGATTTGTTCTAAATTTAAGGTGTTTATTACAACATATAAAATTACTGGTAATGATACAATTCCAACAATTACTATTGATAATATTGCTTGTTTTATTGTTATTTTTTTCTGTTTTATTAGAATAATTAGTAATGGTATTAAAAATACTGGTAAAAAGTAATATGAAGTTCCATATGCATATGCTGATATTCCAGCTACTACAAATGATAAATAATATAATATTTTATTTTTATCTTCTATTCCTTTTATTAACATATATGCAAATATCAAAATCAAGTCTGGAAATAAGTTTGATTCTAATCCCCATCTGCTTTTCATTATATGCCATGGGCATATTGCAAAAAATGCTAATCCAATTATTGCTAATTTTTTATTTGATATTTTTCTTAATAGTAAATATAAAATGACTAATGAAACACATCCAAGTATTGCCATTGGTAATCTTATTGCTATTGTTTTTAATCCAAATATTTTTATAAGTGGAATTATTAAATATGTAAGTAAAGCATTTTGACCGCTTCCCCATGCAACTAAAAATGATGGATTATGATTTCCGTTTCTATCTATTCCATAATTTAATAATGAAAAAGCTTCATATCCTGCAGATGCTTCATCACAGTTTAATGCATTTGGCATATCTGTTATTCCTACTATTCTAATCAATATTCCTATAATTAAAATTAGATATACTGCATATTTGTATAGTTTTTCTTTATTATCTATAAACCTCATATATACTTACTTCTCCCATAAATTCTAGATTTTCTCTTACATAATTTACAACCTCTGTTGGTGTTTGCCAATTTGATTGTAAATTTCTTTTTCTTATTAAGATTATTTCATTTGTTTCTTTTTGTTTTATTTTTTGAATTTGACCTTCTTGTCCATCTTTTCCAATATTTCCTTTTAAAAACATATCATAATCTTTATTATAATTATTTATTGGTATCATATATATTGCAGCTTCTGCATCTAATATATATACTTTTTTATTTTCTTTTTCTTGTTCTAATATAAAATTATCTATTTCATTAATTCTTTCTTGTAGATATTCAGAAATTTGTATATTTTTATAATGTTCTATTGTTTCATTTTTTTCTTGTTTTATATATTCTGTTATATTTTCAATTCCTCTAACTGCTATAAATGCAATTAGTATTATTGAAATTAATAAACTTGTTATTTTGTATATTTTTTTCTTTGATTGTAAATTTATTTTATTGTATATTGCTATTCCTAATAAATATAATATATAGGCTAAACCAATGAATGTTATTGTACCTGCTATTAAGAAATGTATCTCATCTGATATTGGGTACATTATAATTATTGTTGATAAACTATATATTAACATTGTTAGTATTTTATTGTCTATATTACCTATATTTTCTTTTTTCTTTTTGTTTTGAAGCACTATCGTTAATACTGCCATTGCTAATAATATAAATGGCATTATTCTTGATAATATTTGTATCTCTTTTTTATCATTATTCATTAATTTTGCATATGGTATTTTATTAGAAAATGTACTTATTCCTAATACAGCATAATTTATAAAATCTTGTAAAGAATTTGTTGCTATTAAATAAATACATACTAATATTATTGGAATTAATATTCCTATAATTCTTTTAAATGCAGTTTTTAAATATTCTATAAATTCTTTTTTATTTTGTACAAATATTATTTTATATCCTACAACTATAATTGCTAAAATTGCTCCAATGCTTTGTTTTATACAAACTGTAAGTCCTGCTAATATTCCTATTAAAAAATCAGTTTTATTATTTTCAAAATGTGGTTTATCTATATTTTTCAGTTCTATATATAAAATTATTAGTGAGAACATTAATGATAATATATTATAATCTATACAATAACAATCTCTAAACAATAATCCCAATAATGCTGTTATGATTAAACAAGTATTTTCTTCTTTTATTAGAAGTTTTAAAATTTTAAATATTGAAAATAAAACTCCTCCCCATAATACTGATGCCAATACTCTTGAAACGATAACTTCATTTGCTATTAGTTTTAAAAATAGTGCAGTTATCATTGGTAATAGTGGTGTTGTTATCATACTTATATCTTTATATGGTATCAAATTTTGTGCTATTGCTCTTGCTGTGTTATAATTCCATATTTCATCTAAGTTCGAAATTGGATTTATAGCAATAATGGAAAATACCATCACTGCTATAAAAATAAATAATATAAAATCTTTTGATATTGCTTTAATTTTTTCTTTTTTCATGCTTTTTATTCTCCTAAATATTCATAGCCCATATGTTTATATGCTGCTGGTAATACTTGTCTTCCTCTTAAGGTCCTTGCTATAAAACCTATTTGGATTAAATATGGTTCATATACATCTTCTATTGTATCAACTTCTTCTCCAATTGTTGCTGATAAAGCTTCTATTCCAACAGGTCTTCCCATATATTGATTAATCATTGTATCTAGTATTTTTCTATCTATTTCATCTAGTCCAAGTTCATCAATTTCAAGTTTGTTTAATGCTAATTTTGTTATTTTTAAAGTTATATCTCCATCACCTAAAACAATTGCATAATCTCTTACTCTTTTTAACAAACGGTTTGCAATTCTTGGTGTTCCTCTTGACCTTCTTGCTATTTCTTCTGCTGCTTGTTCTTCAATTCCTACTTGTAATATTTTTGCTGACCTTTTTACTATTTTTACTAGATTTTCTACTGAATATAATTCTAATCTGTTTACAATTCCAAATCTATCTCTTAATGGTGTTGTTAAAGAACCAGCTTTTGTGGTTGCACCAATTAATGTAAATTTTGGTAAATCTAATCTTATAGACCTTGCTGCTGGACCTTTTCCAATCATTATATCTATTGTAAAATCTTCCAAAGCTGGGTATAAAATTTCTTCTACATTCTTGCTTAATCTATGAATTTCATCAATAAAAAGCACATCATTTTCAGCTAAATTTGTAAGTAAAGATGCTAAATCTCCAGGCTTTTCAATAGCTGGACCAGATGTTATTTTTATATTTGCTCCCATTTCATTTGCTATAATATTGGAAAGTGTAGTTTTTCCAAGCCCTGGAGGTCCATATAATAAAACATGGTCTAAGGCTTCATTTCTTTTTTTAGCAGACTCTATATAAATTTTCATATTTTCTTTTACTTTATCTTGCCCTATATATTCATCTAAAGTTTGAGGTCTTAAAGTATTTTCTAATCTTTCTTCTCCAATATCTTCTAATTCAGGATTAATTATTCTATCTTCGCTCATTATTCAACTTCCTCCTTAGGGAATTGGGGATGCCCTTTTTTTCCCTATCTGTTTTTTCCCTCTTTATCTTTCTATTTATCAATAAATTCTTGTATAATTTTCAACATTTTTTCGTTATTGTGTTTATATTTCACAGGTTTAAATTCTTTTGCTTTTAGTATTGCATCTTTTAATTGCTCTACATTTTCTATTCCAATTATATAGCCCTTATCATTGAAGTCCTTTACTATTTCTTTTTGATGATTGTTAACGTGTTCTCCAAATTCGTGTAAACGTGGAACTGCTATTACTTTTTTATCTTTTTCAATTGAAGAAATAATTGAGCCAACTCCACCATGTGTAATAATTAGATTTGCCTTTTCTTGCAATTCTTCTAATTTTTCTTTTGGTATTAAATCAAATATTTGCATATGTTTTGATTCAAATTTTGTATAACCTGCTTGTACTATAACATCTTCTTGTATTATTCCATTTTCTATATTTTTTTCAACTTCTTCTAATAGTCTGTGAAAACTATTATTTTGTGTTCCTAACATTACTAATATCATTAATAAATCGAACCTCCATATACTGCTTTTGGGTATAATTTCAACATTTCTTCCCATTGGACTATAAATAAGTCTGCAATTGGGTATAGTAATCTTCCTGTTGCAGTTTTTTTATTTCTATTTGCAAAAGTTTCTATATATATTATCTTACTTCCAAATAGTTTTCCTAAAATGCACATTGGCCCTGCTGTGTGTGTTCCTGTTGTAACTATTGCTTTTGGTCTTATTTTGAAATATAAATATATTGTTTTTAAACATAGATAAAAATATTTGAATATATATGTAAAGAGTTTTGCTCTTGTGCCATATGGTAAGAAATATAGTTTATCTCCATATTTTTCTTTTAGTGGCTCATTTGCTTTGTCTTTTTCTGTTATTATTTTGTAATCATATTTTTCAAATAAAGGAGATAATTGCATTAATTCGTTTAGATGTCCTCCTGTACTTGATATGAATAATACTTTCTTTTTTTTCATTTTTTCACCTTTTTTGTTTTGTTTTTTTCTTTGTATATTATATAGTTTTTTGTGGTGTATGTCTAGTAATTTTTGGATTTAAATTAAAGAAAGAAATAGAAAAGTTTTTTAACACTTTTTTCTATTTCTTTTTTTCTTTTTTATTTTTATTTTATTTCAAGTTTTGAATTTCTTCTTTTGTTAGTTTTGTTAATTTCATTATCATTTCTATAGGCATATTTTCTTTTAATATTTCTTTTGCTATTTCAATTTTTTCTTCTCGTCTGCCTTCGTTTTTCCCATCTTCAAAAAAGTTATGCTCACTCACTAGTCTATTATATTCTGCCATTACTATTGAATTATGTCTCTCCCTCTCTTTGGGGTCTTTGCTTAAAAAGTCTAAAGTGTTTATTGCTCTTTTAATTTCTTTATTTTCTTTCTCTGCCAACATAATCCCCTCCTTATTTTGTGTGAATATACACATCCACTGATCTA
>ERZ857801.3176-NODE-3176-length-12121-cov-3.974557_pt1 | contig 12121 bp, 6 predicted proteins | sample MGYA00519762_ERZ857801 | MGnify/ENA primary metagenome ERZ857801 (study PRJEB31778, sample SAMEA3449368) | human gut metagenome | biome: human gut; feature: human-associated habitat; material: faeces | place: United Kingdom | collected 2010/2012 ...
GCAGCGGCTGCATTGGCTGGCTGCTGCCGCTCCTGCTGGCCCTGCTCCTGCTCTGGCTGCTGCTGGCGGCCCTGGGCATCCTGCCCTCTCCCCTGCCCGCATCCTGCCTCAAACCGGCGGCCGATCCCCGTCTCGATCAGGCCACCCAAGCAGCGGAAAAGCAGCGTAACGAGCTGGAAGAGCTGCTGCGCCAGCTACGGGAAAAAGCCCTGCTCTGCAAACCGCCGCAGCCCAAGCCGGAACCGAAGCCGGAGCCGCCAAAGCCCGATCCTGAAGTGGTCACGCCCCAGCTGGTGCCTGACAAACCCATCGAGCCTGCGCCCGAGCCCAAGCCGGAACCGAAGCCCAAGCCTGAGCCCAAACCGGAACCCAAGCCCGAACCGAAGCCCAAGCCCCGCAAGAACGAGGATCTGAACATCCCCGCCGATGCGGCCAAAAAGAACGACCTGAGCTTCCTGGAAGGCTGCTGGCAGAGCGATACGGGCCTGTTCTCGCATCCGTCCAATACGCCCATCATCGCCGAGTACTGCTTCGACAAGAAGGGCCAGGGACGGCGCTTCGTGCGCGAAGAGAACGGCCAGGTCTGCAGCGGCCCGGCCACGGCCAAGTTCGAGGGCAACCGCCTTGTCTGGCGGGCCGGGTCGGCCCCCTGCCCCAAGGGCAACCAGTATGTGCCCCAGCAGGTGCAGTGCACCGGCAACGACAAGAGCACCCGCTGCCAGGGCGTGGAACAGAGCAAGCGCAACCTGCGCTGGAAAGCTGACTTCAAGAGGAAATAAGCATGGATGCCATTCCCCACTACCTTTCGCCCGTGAGCATCATCCCCGGCGGATGTCCCCAGTTCCTGGACTTTGCCCTGCCGCTGGAAGCTCTGGGCAAGCACGTCCGCTATTTCTATGAAGAGCTCAAGGGAGAAGGCAGCGGCGGCCGCTATACGCATTTCCTCCACTGTCTGGAGAACCGTGACAACGTCTTCACCGACCAGCTGACCGGCAAGGAATACACGGGCGACACCTATTCCATGCAGGCCGCCAAAGAGCTCAAGACCTGGGACGGCCAGTGGCTGCCCGTGCCCTTCCTGCGCACGCTGGAACAGTGCTGGCCCGACGGCGGCAAATACTTCGAATGCGGTCCCTCCAACTGGGCCCGGGCCCGGGTCATGCCTTCCAGCAAGGACCCGAACATGCTGCGCGTGGTCATCATCTTCGACACCACCGTGGAAGAGCGCCCCGCCGGCGAGGACCGCTATCACGCCCTGTCCCCCCAGGATGTCGGCGCCCACGGTCACTTCATGCTGGCCCACCATGTGCGGGACAATTCCTGGTTCCTCAACGAGGCCTGGGTGGACCAGTGGCTGCTGGAACTGTACACGGCACGCAACCAGGGCAAGCGCCGCGGCGCGGCCTGGGGCGAGGAAGACCCCTATGTGCTCAAGCATCTGGCCAGCTATCTCACCTGGCTGGACATCGTGCGTCTGGCCGTCAAGGACGTGGCCGTGCAGGTCATCAATCCTGCCCGGGACACGCCGGTGGACGTGGACCTGATCCTGGACATCGGCAATTCCCGCACCACGGGCATCCTGGTGGAAACACCGCCCCAGTGCAGCACCGACCTCAACCAGAGCTACGTGCTGCGCCTGCGCGATTTGAGCCAGCCCGATCTGGAATACGCCGATCCGTTCGAGACCCGGGTGGAATTCGTGGACGCCACCTTCGGCAACGATACCCTGAGCCGCCGCTCCGGCCGCCAGACCCCGGCCTTTGCCTGGCCCTCGGCCGTGCGCATCGGTCCCGAGGCGGCACGTCTGGCCACGCAGGCCGTCTGCGCGGAAGGCACCACCGGCATGTCCAGCCCCAAGCGCTACCTGTGGGACGAGCGTCCGTGGCAGCAGACCTGGCGCTACAACACCAGCGGCAACACCGAGCCCATGGTCAACCGCGGCCTGTTCGCCCGCCAGCTCAATCCGCAGGGCACGCCGCTCTCCTGCTTTGACGATCCCCTGTTCCGCCGTAGCCCTTCCCTGAAGAAGCAGCAGCCCGAACCGGTGTTCGAGTCCCTGTTCACGCGCTCCTCGCTGATGATGTTCATGCTGGGCGAGATCCTCACCCAGACGCTCATCACCATCAATTCGCCCGCCACCCGTGCCCGGGGACGGCTGCCCAACCTGCCCCGGCGTCTGCGCCGCCTCATCTTCACCGTGCCCACGGCCATGCCCGTGGCGGAAAAACGCATCTTCCGGCGCTGGGTGCTCTGGGCCGTCAAGGTCATCTGGGAAGGCCTCGGCTGGTCGGAGTGGTATGTGCCGCCGCAGCAGCAGAACAGGATCCGGTCCGGGGATTACCGCACCAGCCCGCTGGTGCGCTGTGACTGGGACGAGGCCAGCTGCTCCCAGCTGGTGCTGCTCTACAACGAGCTCACCGTCAAACAGCACGGGGACGCCCACCACCTGTTCCGCCTGATGGGCAAGAAGCGCGCCCGCTACAGCGATCATCCCTGCGTGCGCATCGCGTCCATCGACATCGGCGGCGGCACCACGGACCTGTCCATCACCACCTACGAACTGGCCAGCGGCGAGGGCGACACGGCCCGCATCGTGCCGCATACCGAGTTCCGCGACGGCTTCAACATCGCCGGTGACGAAGTGGCCCGCGAAGTGGTGCTCCAGCACGTCATCCCGGCCGTTTCCGACGCCCTGCAGGCCCGGGGCGTCCAGGAGCCGCGCCTGCTGCTGGCCCAGCTTTTCGGCCGCGATACCATCGGCATGTCGCAGGAGCAGCGCAACACCCGTATCCGCCTGGTACGGCAGGTGGCCCTGCCTGTGGCCCTGGGTTTGCTGCGCGTGTGCGAGCAGGACAGCGACGTCCATCTGGACCAGACCTGCACCCTGGGGGACTTTTTCGAGCCTGCCGTGGGCGATGCCCCGGCAAACGGCCGGACCGGGGAAGAAGAGGCCCCGGCGGAGAACGGCACGTTCCGCCCCGCCATCCTGGCCCTGCGCCCGCAGCAGTCCACCCTGGATGCCGTGACGGCCCTGGTGCGCGACACGGTGCCCGGTCTGGATGACTTTTCCATCATGGATGTGCCCATCACGGTCAGCCCGCAAAAACTCCAGGCCACCATCCAGCGGACCTTGGCCCCCACGCTCTCGGCCCTTTGCGAGCTGGTGCACCTGTACGATACCGACATGCTGCTGCTGACGGGCCGCCCCAGCGCCTGGAAGGTGGTCGCCTCCACGGTCATGGCCAAGCTGCCCGTGCCGCCGGACCGCATCATCCCCATGCGCCGCTATCATGTGGGCAGCTGGTATCCTTTCCCCGATACGCTGGGCCGCATCCAGGACCCCAAGACCACCGTGGTCGTGGGCGCCATCCTCTGCGCCCTGGCCGAAGGGCATATCGAAGGCTTCTCCTTCGATTCCAACGCGCTGCGTCTGACCTCCACCGCCCGCTATATCGGCGAGCTGGACATCAATACCCAGTTGCGCGCCCCCAAGGTCTGGTTCAAGGTGGATGTGGACGCCAAAAGCGGTGTGGAGCTGAACCGCACCGTGGCCTTTAACGGCCAGCTCGGCATCGGCTACCGCCAGCTGGGGGCCGAACGCTGGCCCGCCACCCGCTACCACCTGCTGACCTTCGCCAGTGAAGACGCCCGCGCCCGCGCCTCGGGCCGTCTGCCCTACAAGGTGGACGTCACCCTCAACGTGGCCGAGATGCTGGACGATGAGGACATGCCCGTCAGCAACGGCGAGCGGGAAGAACGCAGCGAAGGGGAATTCAGCATCACCGCCATCACGGACAATGCCGGCAACTTCGTCTCGCCCCGGGATCTGGAGATCCGTCTGCAGACCCTGCCCACGGACGAAGGCTACTGGCTGGATACCGGCGTCGTGAACGCCGCCAACTAGCGACGGACAGACAGGAGCATCATCATGCAGGAACAAGACATTCAGCTGGCAGCGCGCTGTGCCCGTCTGGCGGAACAGTCGCGCCATGCCGCCACCTGGCTGGCCGACAATCGCGAGACCGTGGGCAGCGAATGCACCACGCTGCAAAAAGAGATGCGCCGGGCCGCCCGCTTTTTCGGCAAGTGCGAACAGGCCGCCCGCCGCAAGATGTGTGTGGGCGTCTTCGGCCCCAGCCAGTCCGGCAAATCCTACCTCATCTCGGCTCTGGCCCGCGACAGCCGCGGCGATCTGCTGGCGGACTTCTGCGGCCGGACGTCGGATTTCATCACCGAGATCAATCCCGAAGGCGGCAAGGAATCCACCGGGCTGGTGACCCGCTTCACCACCACGCCGCCCCAGGGGCTGACGCCGGACTTTCCCATCCGGCTGCGCCTGCTCTCCGAGATGGACGTGGTCCGCGTGCTGGCCAATACCTATTATGCCGACTGCGAACACAAGCAGATGCCCGATGCCGACGCCATGCGCTCCGCCCTCGAGCGACTGACCCAGACGGCCCGCCAGTCTTCGCCCGGCGCCAGCAGCGTCACCGCCGATGACGTGGAAGACCTGCGCGAATACCTCAACCGCAACTTCCTCTCCAAGCCGCGCGTCCAGATGCTGCAACAGGGTTACTGGGCACAGGCCGTCAGCCTGGCCCCCCTGCTGCCCCTGAGCTACCGGGCGGAACTTTTCGGCATCATCTGGAACAACCAGCCCAAATTCCAGCAGCTCTTCCTCGAGCTTTGCCAGGCGCTGGAGGCCCTGGGCAATCCGGCCGAGGCCGACTGCCCGCTGGAGGCCCTGCTGCCGCGCCAGACCAGCATCATCGACGTGGCCCTGCTGGCCGGGCTGGGGACCAACAGTGCGGAAGACCGCCTGACCCTGCTGGGCAAGGACGGACGCAAGGCCGCCCTGCCCCGTGCCGTGGTCACGGCCCTGACGGCGGAGATCACCATCTTCATGCGGGAACAGCCGGACGACTTCTTCTCCTACACGGACCTGCTGGACTTTCCGGGCTATCGCTCCCGCCTCAAGATCTTGGACCTGGACAAGGAACTGGAACGCGAAGGCGCGCTGCAGAACCTTTTCCTGCGCGGCAAGGTGGCCTATCTTTTCGAGCGCTATTGCGAAGAGCACGAACTGACCAGCATGCTGCTCTGCATCGGCCCCGGCAACCAGGAGGTGCAGGATCTGCCCCGCGCCGTGTACGACTGGATCTGCTCCACCCACGGCGAGAACCCGGCCCACCGTGCCGGCAAGGCGCCCTCCCTGTTCTTCGTGCTCACCAAGATGGACATGGAGTTCGAGAAAAAAGCCGGCTCGCCTTCCGTGGAACAGCGCTGGAACACGCGCCTGCAGTCCTCCCTGCTGGACTTTTTCGGCAAGCAGCATGACTGGCCCACCAACTGGGACGGCGCGCATCCCTTCCGCAACATCTTCCTGCTGCGCAACCCCAATTTCCGTTGCGAGGCCATCTTCACCTTCGATGCCCAGGGCAACGAGAGCGGTGTCCGTCCCGACCAGATCGCCTATGTGGAAGAAGTGCGCCGAGCTTTTGTGGATTCGCCGCTGGTGCGTCGCCATGTGGACGACCCCGAAGCCGTCTGGCAGGCGGCCATGACGCTCAATGACGGCGGCATCAGCCTGCTGCGCCAGCGTCTGCGCCCCCTCTGCAATCCCGAGCTCAAGCGGCATCAGATCGGTGTGGGGTTGGACGAACAGGCCGAACGCGTCCTGACGGCGCTGGGCGTCTACTACCAGAGCGACGACCGCGAGGAACTGCGCCGCCAGAAAGAGACCCTGGCCCGCAATCTGGCCGTTTTGCTGGCCCGCGTGGCCCAAAGCCAGACTTTTGGCGAGATGCTCCACCGCCTGCAGGTCAGCGATCACGATCTGTACGCCCTGTGTGCGCAGGTCACCTCCGCCATGCCTGAAGCGGAAAACGGCGGGGCCGCGCCTGCCTCCATCGGTGTGCGCGTCTCGCAACAGGACATTTTGGACGACCTTTTCGGTGATGAAGCCCCTGTGGCCACCGAGATGCCCGGCACAGCACCCGTCACAGGCAAGGACAGCGCGGCCGAACTGGCCGAAGCCGTGTTCGATGCCTGGGTGGAACAGGTCCGCCAGTTCGCGGCCGACGCGGAGACGCGCACCTTCTTTGCCATGCCCGCGCGCGAGCTGGACCAGTTCTGCCACGAGCTGCTGCTCTCGGCCCAGCGCTGCCGGGTGCGCCAGCAGATGGAAGAGGATCTGCGTGCCTGCTCCGCCTACAGCAACCTCGAACGGGAGCGTCTGCTCTGGAAACAGGCCAGTCTGGCCGCCGACGCCATCAACGCCTTCGTGGACTGGCTGGGCTTCGACCCGCGCCATCACAGCGAGCAGGAACGCACCATCATCTTCCGGGACAAGCCCGTGGTCCTTTTCCCGGCCGTCAGCGATCCCGTGGGCGAACCAATCATCGGTGAGGTGGAAGCTCCCTACGACCGGCAGTGGTATACCGACTGGCTGCGCGCCCTGATGCACGGCATCACCGCCAACGTGGACTTCGACGGCCAGCAGATCCGCAACCCCCAACAGAACAAACGCCTGTATGACATCCTGCAGGCATTCAAAGGATAACGATGAAAGCCATCATTGCCCCCGATGCCGCGCGCACGCCCGGCGTGGCCGTCATCTGCGTGTACGATGCCCCCGGTGCGGGCCCGGCCGATGTGGCCATCTATTCGGGCGACGGCAAATACCTGTCCGCTTCCGGCTGGCAGGAAAGCCGCGTCTCCCTGCCCGTGGACGCCCATGATGATGACAGCGGTTGCCTCCGCCTGCAGGTAGGTGCCGCCGTGGTGGACAATCTGGACAAGCTGGAACGCTATCTGTTCATGGCCGGTGACCAGAAGTGCGTCCTCCAGATCCAGGATCTCGTCTATTCCCGCATGCAGGGCGGGGACGGCATGGGACATGCGGCTTCCCCTGCGGCAGCGCCCGCGCCGCAGCCCATGCTGCTCCCCGATCCAGAGCCGGAACCGGCCCCCATGCCAGCACCGGCCCCCGATCCCGAACCGGAAGCGGAGCCTTCGCCGCTGCTGGCCGGAGCGCCGCTGGAGATGGATCAGCCCGCCGCGGAGACGGCGAAAGAAAAAAAATCCTCCGGCAGTCTGCTCTGGATCATCCTGGGCCTCGTCGCTGCCGCGGTCTGGTGGTTCTTCCTGCGGGCCACGCCCCCGCCGCCTCCGCCCATGGCGCCACAAACTCCGGCGACCCGGCAGGAGGCGGCAGCGCCCCAGCAGACGGCACCGGCCGGGACGGAGAAAGCTCCGGCGGCTCCTGCCGCAGTGGCGCCGTTGCAGCAGGCCCGCGAGCATCTGCGCGGCACGGCTGATCCCGCCACCAGCCTGGAGCTGGCCCGCCCCCTGCGTACGCCCCAGGCCGGCAACGATGAGAGCGACGCGGCCTTCCTGCTGCTGGAAGACGCTGCCCAGAAAGGCAATGCCGAAGCCATGTTTTTGGTGGGCCAGTTCTATGATCCGCAGTCGAAGCTGCCGCGCGGCAGCATCCCCGCGGACATGAGCCAGGCGAAACACTGGTATGACAATGCCAGGAGCAAGGGCTATGCGGAAGCGGACAAGGCGCTGGCGGCCCTGCGCCGTCATGTGGAAGGCGAGGCCGCCAAGGGCAACGCCGAGGCCTCGCTCCTGCTGCGCGAGTGGAAATAAGGAGAAGACCATGCCCAGAACCTGCATCCGCTTTTTTGCGCTCCTGCTGCTCCTGCTGGTGGCCGTGCCTGCCCTGCAGGCGGCCCCCCTGTTGCAGGAAGGCAAGAAGACCCTGTACCAGCGCGTGGTCTCCCACCCCGGCGCCATGCCCCTGAAAGAAGCCCGCGACGGCGCTCCGGCCGCGCGTGAGGCCCTGGTGCCCTTTACCGTGCTCTATGTCTACGCCCGTCAGGGCGACTGGCTGCAGGTGGGCCTTGATACCCGCGCGCCGCTGGGCTGGCTGAAAAAGGATCAGGCCACGGACTGGAACCAGTCCCTGACCCTGCTGTTCACCCCGCGTACCGGCCGTGATCCCGTACTCTTCTTCAAGACGGAAAAAGATTTGAAAGGCCTGTGCGAAGCTGCCGACATGGAAAAGCAGCTGGACAGCCTTGTGGCGGCCGCAGCCGGCGGCAAGGATACGGCCGGACTGCCCATCCTGGCTTCGGAACCGGCGGAGCAGAAAGGGGCCGTGGCCCAGAAGCGCTTCTACCTTATGCCCATCCTTGGCATGAACCGGGCCTTTGAAGGCGTGAACCTGCTGCAGGTGGCCTCCATCGATCCCGGCAGCAGCCAGTCCGGCGCAGTGGCCGGGCCGCCCAAGACCGGCATCGCCCTGGTCATGGACACGTCCATCTCCATGAAGCCCTATATCGACCAGAGCCGCGACATCATCCGCCAGCTCTATGACCGTCTGGAAAAGGACAAGATGACCGACAATGTGGGCTTTGCCGTGGTGGCCTTCCGCAGCAGTACGGAAAAAACCCCCAAGCTGGGCTACACCTCGCAGGTCATCAGCGATTTTGCCACGGCCAAGGACCGCAAGGCTCTGGAAAGCCGCCTGGCCAAAGTGGAACAGGCGACGGTCTCCAGCCATGACTTCAACGAGGACTCGCTGGCCGGGATCTATACGGCCATCGACTCCCTCAACTGGGGCCCCTATTCCACCCGCCTGATCCTGCTGGTCACGGATGCCGGCCCCCTGCGCGGCGATGACCCGTACGCCTCGCAGCGTCTCGGCGCTGCGGAGATGAACGACCTTGCCCGGCAGAAAGGCATCTGGATCACCACCATGCACGTCAAGACGCCCGGCGGCAGCAAGAACCACGCCTATGCCGAGCAGTCCTACCGGGCCCTGAGCCGCCTTTCCGGCGATCAGGCCAACTATCAGGCCGTCAACGCCTCCAGCCACAAGGAGGCCGCCCGCCAGTTCGGCATCGTGACGAAGATCCTGACCACCTCCATGGTGGACATGGTCAAGAACACGGCCAGCGGCAAGATCATGACCCGTCCCAAGGACGAGGCCGTGCCCGCCACCGAGGAAGCCCAGGCCCGCCAGCTGGCGGAACGGCTGGGCTACGCCATGCAGCTGGACTATCTGGGCCGCAAGAACGAGAACCGCGCCCCGTCCGTAGTGGATTCCTGGATCGCGGACATGGACCTCAAGCGTCTGGCCCAGGGCCGTCAGGTGCCCAGTGTGGAAGTGGCCGTGCTGCTGACCAAGAACCAGCTCAGCGACCTCAGCACCCAGCTGAAGAACATCATCGACAACGCCGAACGGACCAAGAAGACCGATTCGCGCGACTTCTTCCAGGGCATCCTGTCCGCCTCGGCCCGTATGGCCCGCGATCCCAACATGCCCACTCAGGGCAAGAGCCTTGCCGAGCTGGGCGTGCTGGCCGAATTCCTGGACGGCCTGCCCTACAAGAGCGACATCATGCTGCTGCGTGAGGAAGACTGGTACCGCATGAGCATCGGCGAGCAGACGGCCTTCATCAACCGCCTCAAGTCCCGGCTGGCCCGCTACGAAGAATACGACCGCGACCGGGAAAACTGGGAAAGTTTCGGACAGAGCAACGCCGGGGACTGGGTCTACCGCGTGCCGCTGTCCATGTTGCCGTAAGCCGGGGGAAGCATGGAAAATACGGTCTTCTCCCTGCGCGATCTGCATGTCGTCCGCCCGGGCGCGGGCGCGTTCCGCCTGCATGTCCGCAGCCTGGACGTGCGTCAGGGGCAGCTGCTGGCCCTGACGGGCCCCAGCGGCTGCGGCAAAAGTACGGCCCTGGACGTGCTGGCCGGCATCCTGCGGCCCGACAGCGGCGACGGCTCCCGCTTCCTTCTGCGCACCGCCGATGGCGAGACGGACATACTGGCCCTGTGGCGGGCGGGCCGTCTCGATGCCCTGGCCCGTCTGCGCGGCAAACATCTGGGCTATGTGCTCCAGACAGGCGGTCTGCTGCCCTTCCTTTCGGCCCGCGACAACATCCTGCTCCCCTGCCGCTGTCTGGGGAACATGGGGCGCCGTCTGGAGGCGGTCTGGAACATGGCCACGGCCCTGGGCATAGACCGTCTGCTGCTGCAGATGCCCGCCAGCCTTTCCGTGGGTGAGCGCCAGCGTGTGGCCATCGCCCGCGCCCTGGCCCACGGGCCCGCCATCGTGCTGGCGGACGAACCCACGGCCGCGCTGGATCCGGACCAGTCCCGCAAGGTCCTGGGCATCTTTGCCGATCTGGCCCGACAGCAGGGGACCACGGTGATCATGGTCTCCCACGATCCGCAGATGGCCCGGGAGGCCGGGTTCACGCTGGTGCCCCTGGCCTGCTCCACTACGGAGGAGGCCCCCCTTTCCGTCATCGACCATCCCCAACGGTAACGCCATGCATACCCTTGTACAGATCTGCCACCTTTCCCTGCGGGATTACCTGCACGAGCGTCTGCTCTCCGCCTGCGCCGTCCTGGGGCTGGCGGCCGTCCTGGCGCCGCTGCTGATCCTTTTCGGCGTCAAGTTCGGCGTGGTGGAGACCCTGACCGAACGCCTGCGCAACGATCCCGCCACGCTGGAGATCTCCCCCGTGGGCAGCGGACACTTTTCCGCCGCCGATATGGACCGGTGGCGCGACGATGGCCGGGTGGCCTTCGTCATGCCCCGAACCCGCACCCTGGCCGCCACGGTGGAGCTGTTGCCGGAGCGGGGCACGCCCCTGCACGTCTCCATGGAGCCCACCGGCCATGAGGATCCCCTGCTGGCCCGCCATGCCCTGCCGGTACCGGCCCTGCTGCTGGACAGCGAGGACGATCCCGACCACCCGGGCCGCCTGCGTACGCGGGCCGCTGCCAGCGGTGTCGTGCTTTCCGCGCCCGTGGCCGAACGACTGGGCCTGCGGGCGGGCGACCAGCTGACCGGCAGGCTCGAACGCACCCGCAACGGCAAGGTGCAGGCCGTGCGCCTGCCACTCAAGGTCATCGGCGTGCTGCCCCTGGCCGCCCAGCAAAAAAATGTGGCCTATGTGCCCCTGCCCTTCCTGGAAGCGGCGGAAGATTACCGCGACGGGCGCGCCGTGCCCCTGTTTGGCCCGGAACATGCCGCGGACGGCGACCAGCCGCCTGCCGAACGCCTGTATGCGGGCTTCCGCCTGTACGCCCGCAGTCTGGATGACGTGACGCCCCTGCGGGACTTTTTCCGGCAGCAGGGCATCACCGTCCATACCGAGGCCGAGGCCATCGATCAGGTCAGGCGCCTTTCCACGTCCCTGGACATCATTTTCCTGCTCATCGGCGGCGCCGCTGCCGCGGGCTTCACGGCCTCCACGACCAGCAGCACCCTGGCCGCCGTCCGGCGCAAGCAGCGGCTCCTCGGCCTGCTCCGTCTGGGAGGTTTTTCCACGCTGGAGCTTTTGCTGTTCCCCCTGTTGCAGGCCCTGCTCACGGCCGTGCTGGGCACGGGACTGGCGCTGGGCCTCTACGCGGCTGCCCAGGGCGTGGTCAACCGCATCTTTGCCGCCGGTCTCGGCGATATGGAGCATGTCTGCCGCCTGTTGCCGGAACATGCCGTCGTGACCCTGGTACTGGTCTGCCTGCTCTCCCTGCTGGCAGCTCTGCTGCCGTCCCTGCGCGGTGCGCGTACCGAACCTTCGGAGGTCATCCGTGAGATCTAGGCTGTTCTCTTCGCTCCTCTTCCTCCTGCTGCTGGCGGCCCTGCCGGCAGCGCCCGCCGACGCCGCCCTGGCCAAACGGGGCGGTGAGGTCTCCACGGCCGATGCCTGCAACCCGCACCCGGACAAGGACGATATCGTCCTGCCCATGCCCGGCGGGCTGAGCATGGCCTTCCGCCTGGTAGCCGTTCCCAGCAAAGGCCTGCTCTGGGACATGTCCGCCCGGCCCGGCCGCGATGATGCCGCCAACAGCGACCGTGCCTTTTACGACCGCCGCTACCGGGCCTTCCTCTCCGCGCCCTTCTCCCGGGCCGACCTGCCCGCCCAGTGGCGTGCCCAGGCCCCGGCAGGCGACTACTTTTTCTATCTGGTGGCCAAATATGAAGTGAGCCGCCTGCAATGGCAGAGCATCATGGGCAACGGTTCGGGAGAGCCTGTGGCGGATGCAGCCCGGCCTGTGACGGACATCAGCTGGTATGAGGCCGTGGAGTTTACCC
>ERZ857801.3181-NODE-3181-length-12095-cov-3.038621_pt1 | contig 12095 bp, 8 predicted proteins | sample MGYA00519762_ERZ857801 | MGnify/ENA primary metagenome ERZ857801 (study PRJEB31778, sample SAMEA3449368) | human gut metagenome | biome: human gut; feature: human-associated habitat; material: faeces | place: United Kingdom | collected 2010/2012 ...
TGATCCCAACCGCTTCTTTTTCCCACGGCGTATGCCCTTCAATGCGCCCTAGCAGCAACTCTGCTGCCTTCACCCCTGCATGAAATTTTCTGATGTGGATAGTAGATATCGCCGGCTCCATAACACTAGACACAAACACATCATCATATCCAATCACTTTAATTTCTTCCGGAACCTTTTTCCGATATTCCATAAGTAATTTCAAAGCACCTACCGCCATTTGATCATTCGCACAAAACACCCCGTCTATATCAGGTACATTATCCAGAAGCTGCTTCATTCCTTTATAACCGCTTTGGTGAGAATAATTGCCATATACGATCTGTTCTTCCAATCCTTCAGCCATTCCATAGTCTCTAAGAATATCTTTATAACTTTCTGTACGTTCCGCTGCTATCTCTATATTCATTGGTCCTGCAATATGCCCTATCTTTCTGCAGCCACAATCAATCAAATGTGTAACTGCTCTTCTAGCATTTTCGTAGCTGTCAAAGTAAACTGAATCAATTCCAAATGTGCTCATATTTCTTTCGACGCTGACAAGCGGTATCCTTTTATCTTCCTGTGACATCCTCAGCAATCTTGCACAGTAATTCTTTCGTTTCTCTGTAGGGACAAGTGTTACAAAAATAATTCCATCTACACGGTTAGATAGCAGATTTTTAAAAATTTCTTTTTCTCTGTCCAACGCTTTTATATCGCCGTATTCTCCCGCTGCATCACATACGATCATCTGGTATCCGGCTTTTTCGAGTACAGAAGCCGCCCCCTTAATAACATAAGGATAAAAAATACCACATAAATCTTCTGTTATAATTCCTATTATTCCTGATTTATTGCTTTTCATACTTCTGGCAATTGGATTGACTTCATAGTTCAACTCTTCTACCGCTTCTTCTACTTTTTTTACAAGATCAGGACTTACAAATTTTGTCTTATTTAAAACATTTGAAACGGTAGATATAGATACTCCTGCACGCCTTGCCACATCTTTAATATTACTACTCATCTTCCACCCGTTATCGTGGCAACTGCCACTGCCTTTTCTTACTTCTGTCCATAATAAGCATTTGGCCCATGCTTCCTGTAATAATGCTTGTCCTGCAGCTCCTGCGGCGCTGGTTTTACATCTGGATTTATCAGTTCTGTCTGTGCCGCCATCTTTGCCACCTCTTCTAAAACAACCGCATTATGTACCGCCTCGTGTGCGTCCTTTCCCCAAGTAAACACTCCGTGATTCTTACACAGAACCGCCGGCATCGCCATATATTCTTTTTCTTTGAAATAATCTACGATTAAGACACCTGTATTCTTTTCGTATGCCTCGTCTATTTCTTCCTTTGTCAGATTCCTTACACAGGGGATTTCTCCATACATATAATCTGCATGTGTCGTTCCATAACATGGGATGCCTCTTCCTGCCTGTGCCCAGCTTGTCCCCCAGGGCGAATGTGTATGTACGATTCCAGTCACTTTTGGCAGCCCTCTGTAAATTTCCAAATGCGTCGGGGTATCGGAGGACGGATTGTATTTCCCTTCGATCTTATTTCCCTCCAAATCCATCACTACCATATCTTCCGGCTTCAGTTTATCGTACTCTACTCCACTTGGTTTAATTACAAAATATCCCGTCTTTCTGTCAATCTCACTGACATTGCCCCATGTAAAAGTCACAAGCTGATATTTAGGCAAAAGCATATTCGCCTCATATACCCTCTGTTTTAATTCTTCCAGCATAATTTTTCTCTCCTTTTCTATCGCTCTTTGTATCCTTGTTTCTCTAAAACATTATTCCTGTCTGTCCAAAATGGCACACATCTTTTGATTGGACTGCGCCAAATCCTGCTTCCAGTTTTCCCCGCCCAGATACCAGAATTCTGTCACATACTTGCGTATTCCCATTTTCCAGGCCTTGTCAATGATTTCTGCAAACGGCACGTGCCCCTGTCCATACAGCAGGTCTCGGAAAACCCCTGGTTTTGTCTCTTTTAAATGCATTGCCGCCATATGTCCTCTTCCCGTTTCTATGTCATCTAATACATTTTTTCCATAAGAAACGGCTGCATTCATAATATTTCCGCAGTCTGGATAGACATTCAGATATGGCGACTCATTTGCCTTTACATATGCCATAGCCTTTTCGACCGTATTCATAAATTCTGTCTCCATCGTCTCAAATCCCATCACAATTCCAAGACTGGAGGCCATCTGTACCGCTTTTGTAAGATTTTCTGCAAAACGTTTTCTCGTTGCTTCACTGCCTTCCTCATAGTAAACATCATATCCGGCGAGCTGAATGATACGGATCCCTAAGTCGTCCGCAAGCTCAAGTGCCTTCTCCATAATCTCCATACCGCGTCTGACTGTCTGCTCATCATTGCTTCCAAGGGGATATTTCCGGTGTCCGCTTAAACACATCGTACGGACAGGTATGCCCACTTCATACATGGTCTTTACTAATTCCAAGCGTTCTTCTTTCGTCCAGTTCAGCCGCGCGAGTTTTTCATCCGTCTCGTCAATGCTGATTTCCACAAAATCATATCCTGCCTCTTTTGCTGCCTTAAGCTTCTCTTTCCACGTCAGAGTGGAAGGCATTGCCTTTTCATAAAGTCCTATCGTATACCTTTTCATAGACTGACACTCCATTCTCTCTTACTTACACCATCTTTTAAGCCCAACAGTGTCCAACATAAATATATACTTTTTTTCAAAATTCTTCAATTAATTCTTAAAATACTTCCATGCAGAATTGAGTCCGTCGATAACCGCCCTGTACCGCTGATACTTCTTGGCATAAATCAAGGCATATTCTGCACGCGGATAAATTGTTTTGCTTATCTTTACGGTTCGTTCTATTGCAGTCTTATAATCCGGATAAATTCCTGCTGCAATCCCCGCTGCCATCGCTGCTCCCTGTGCACCCAGTTCCTTATCTTCTATGACATCTATCGGAATCTGAAGAACATCCGCAAAGATCTGCACCCATACATCAGAATTTGCGGCCCCTCCTGACAGACGGATCGATTTCGGTTTTTCTCTATTCACAAGAAGCTTCTGCACATGTGTATAGTGGGAAAACACAATGCCCTCATATACTGCCCGCAGCATATACTGCTTGTTGTGGTAAGCTGTCAGCCCTACAAAGGTACCCTTAGCCAGAGGATCTTCATTAGAGCCATTTAAGAACGGAAGAAATACAATATCACTGTCCGAAGGAGCGATCGCTTCTACCCATTTATTTGTAATATCATAGACAGATTTCCCGCTTTCTTTTGCTTCCGCTTTCTCATAGGACATTAAGTTTCGGATAAACCACTCCATATTTCCCGCAGAAGTAGGACTGCTCTCCTCTACCAGATAATACCCTGGTATACAGAACATAGAATTCAGTGCGACGGTTCCGTTTGTCACCGGACTCTTCCGTATAAATTCGTTGATGCTCCATGTTCCCGCCACCATACACATCTGTTCCTCGTCCGACAAACCTGAAGCAATTCCACAAGCGTTGACATCAAACATCCCTGCCGCTACAGGGATACCTTCCGGCAGCCCCGTCTTTTCTGCCGCTTCTTTTGTCACATATCCACATATATCAGAGGAATATCTAAGCGGAGGCAGTTTATCGTACACATCTTCCAGACCAAAATATCCCAGCAATTCCTTATCATAAGCCTGCGTTGTCAAATTCACAAAATTTGCTCCGGAAAAATCTGTATACTCTGCATATGCTTCTCCAGTCAGCATGTAACGGATATAATCTTTTACGGCAAAAATATATTTCGTATTGTCAAGCACCTCTGGTTTATTGTCCTTCAGCCAGGCGAGAATGCTGACTGGCTGGCACGCCAAAATATCCTGAAAGGATTTCTTGTAAACTTTCTCTTTCGTCCCGTCTTTTTCCCACTTCTCTACATACTCCCAGGCGCGGGCATCTGTAGAAATGATACCGTTATATGCAGGACGTCCATCTTTTCCAACCAGATAAAGCCCCTTGCCATGTCCTGAGAAAGACACGCCGGCGATGTCTGTCGGATCAATCCCACTTTTCTCAATCGCCGTACGCACCGCCTCTACATTTACATTCCATAGCTCGTCCATATCTCTCTCTGTATAACCCGACTTGGGAGTAAGTGTAACCGTCGGCACACTTGCCACAGAAATCTGCGTACCCTCCTCATCAAACAGCGCAGCTTTGGAAAAAGTTCCTCCGTTGTCGATTCCTATTAAGTATCTCATACCTCCACACCTCCAAAAAACGTTTTTCTATTATATCTAATGTATCATGCTATCCTATAAATGTAAATATAAATCAAAAACAGTAATTCTGTTGACTTTCCGCCACTTAGCTTTTAAACTCTTAAGCTGACTGCCGGACTTTGAAACTATTATAACATGAAATCCGGAATGATACACAAAAGATTAAAATATCCCAAAGCCCTGCCTTTGGGCGGCATTTATATTTCTAAAGTGCCGGGAAAGGAACAAAAGCATGAAAAAATTTATTGAAGAATTTAAAGCCTTCGCGCTGCGCGGCAACATGATGGATATGGCTGTCGGTGTTATTATCGGAGGTGCGTTCTCCGGAATTGTAACGTCTCTTACTGACAATTTTATTAATCCTGTCTTAAACCTTGTAACCGGAGGGAAAGTATACTCTCTTCAGGATTGGGCTGGATTCGCTTCCGCATTCTTATCCTCACTTGTAAATTTCTTAATTATGGCGTTTGTCTTGTTCTGCCTTCTCAAAGCCATAAACAAATTAATGGCATTTGGGAAAAAACCAGAAGTGCCTGCTGCTCCAACTACAAAGGTATGTCCCTTCTGTAAAACAGAAATTGCACTGGAGGCAACAAGGTGCCCTCACTGTACTTCTACACTGGAGGAAACAAAAGCCTAATCAAGTATAGGGAAATAAGAAGTCCAAAACAAAGTGGGCAAGCCCCTCAATCTTGAGGGGCTTGCCCACTTTGCGCGCCGCCGCAATACCGCAAAGCGGTAAAATTTCCTTATTGCGGCGTGTGCATACTGCCCGAAGGGCTTTTATATTATTTTTGCTTCCACAGAACAGGGGCTTTTAAAATTCCTGTCTTTTTGAGCTGATATTCATAAGACCAGCTGTCCAGAGTTGTTCTCCACGCATTTGGATCAAAATAGATTTCCTGTTCATCACAGTCGTGAATCGCACCGAATGTATTGACGCGGTTTCCGTAACTTACAATTTCTATAAGATGTTGTCCTGGTTGTTTTGTCTCAAAAGCCACCCTGTATGGAGCTTTAAAAATTTCTCCTGCTTCTTTTCCATCCACTCTTACTTTTAGAAGCGGTGCGCGGAATTTTGAAACCTCCAGCACATAACTGCCCGACTCTAACTCTACCTCTGTTTTATATACTGCATTTCCGCCATAGAACGACATTCCTTGTTCTGTAAGGCTGCCCCAGAAAAAGTTCTCTCTCTCTTTTTCCAGAACTGCACAGCTTCCTGTCACCTGAACCAAAAAATCTCCTAAAAGATACATGGATTCCAGGTTGACCTTCCCTGTAAACGCTACCTCCAACTTCAATTCATGGAGCCCTTCTTTTAAGTCTGGAAGTGCTATTGTGTGAATACACGGATCTACAAAATATCCTGTTTCTTTCTTTGAGATTTCTTCTTTGTCCAGCCAAATTCGGGATTCCTCTAATGCCTCCAACCCAAGCTGTATGTCTTTTACCGCATCTTGGCAAAAAATCTCATATTGAAGCATAATTTTATACGGTTTTTCTTCCTTTTTCTGCGTCCATGGCTGAGCCAGCGCTGCTCTTCTAAGCGGCAGATGAAGCAGTGTGCGAAGCCGATTGTCCGCCCTTAGAATCTCCTCCGGGCCTTCTAACGTCTTCCCGTCAAAGCAGTATCGCGGCATATCCAGCACAAGAACATTCGGCTCTTCTCTTTCTATCTTTACCGGACTGGCAAATAAGTCCTTTGCCTCCCATTCTTTTCGTTCTGTCGTATAATAGGTTTTTTCTTTTCTGTTTTCAGATCCTCTGTAAATATCCCCACTGGTGCTCGTTGTCGTTTCTGCTTCTTCTACGGGTTCCAGATACAGCAGAAGACTATCATGCCCAAAGAAACGGCGGAAAAGCACTGTCTTATCTCTGCAAACTTCTGTTTCCACCTTTTGATTATCTCCAGTCATTGTGTCAAACTCTGTCACTTTCCATCTTCCGACAAGTTCTATTTTCACATCATCCGGCAAGATCAAGTCCGGATTGTCCTGCGCGCGCCCATTTGCAATAAACAACCAGCGTCCGTTTTCCTCCTGCCTCATCTGATACAGATATTTTTCTGTTCTCTCGCCGTTCCAATTCTTCTTGTGATTCGGCTTTTTCAAGTGTTTTTCTCCATGAAAACGTATATCCAGCAGGCGATATGGTTCCAGCTCTGTAAGAAGCTCCAGTTTGGAAAATCCGATTTGCGTACAGCGTGAAGCAAATTCTTCTCCTGCTATACTTCTGCATGCATCAATGTACTGCGGTGCTTTTCCCATGAATACGATCTTTTTCCCTGCTTTCTTCATCTTCTTTAAGATTGAGAGCGTAGTCCCGCGCAGGGTCAGACAGCCTGGAACAACAATCGCGTCATATTCCATTTTCCCTACCTTACGCCCGTCCCATTCTTCTGGAAGAAGGCTTTCTGATATATAGTCGAAATCCAGATTATTAAACAAAAGCCATTCCGTCACATCCGCAAATCTTCTGTCTAGCTCCTGCCGCTTCTGTCCTGTCTGCTGGTTCGGCCCAAACAGCAGCCAGCAGGATTCCACCGGATGAATGACGCCGATTTTCACAAACGGTGTTCCTCTTCTAAGCGCTGTATTTACCCTTGCAAAATGTGTCTCTATTTTCCCATATTCCTTATACCATGGGGACTGGAAGCCGATTGCCGCCGGATAGTCTCTTTTTGCCTCCCCGCCCATGCTCATCCAGTTTAGATGATGTACGCGGTGTGTAATCCCCAGAGCCGCCTGCCAGTCTCCCTGCAACTTATGCCTGCGGAAATCAAAATCCCAGTTTGTAACGCCATACAACTCGCTTGCCACGCCGTCTTTCTCATACTGATGACACACGCTTTCCGCCTGTTTCGCGGTTGTATACTCCCGCGCATCACAAAGCATGTCAATTCCCGGGAGAGAAAAGCCTCTTAAGCTTCTCATAACCTCTCCCAACGCCTGCGTCTGAGATTGCAGTGTGGGTTCTTCCATCATATGACCTGCAAGCCGGATCCCATTTTCTTTACACCAATTCCCAACCTGATCGGAAAATGCTTCTGCAAACCTCTCTGTCACATGATCGTGATACCAGTAACGGTATTTAGATACCTCTTCGTTTGGAAGCTCCCACAAAAGCTCCGGAATGTGATCCAGCAGATCCTCTCCATAGGCTTTTTTATAGCTTTCTGCGAAGTCCTCTGTAAAAGGCAGCATCACCTCTTCTTCCGATTCTGCCGTTCCTAAGGACTTCTTTCTGCCAAACTGTGGTTCGTCTGTAAAGATAGATGGAATCGTCTGCCCAAACTCTTCTCCAACCACTTTTTTATACGCTTCATGTGTTACCTCTATAAAATACCGGATCGCTTCTGGATTTAAGGAATCTACATAAGACTGGTTATTAAACCAGGGACTATCATGTGCAATTTCCAGATATACATACCATATTTTAGCGCCAGGGCAAGCTTTTGCATTTTCATCACATCTCTCATAAGAAGCAAGTGTCCCGTCTGTATTCAATCTCACATAATATGCTGCAAGAAAACGCCCGTTCCCCTGCGGAGAGGAGGAGGCCATGGAGTCTGTGCTCCTGTGATTATACGTTTTCGTCCCTTTCTTGTATGTGGTAATCAGTATATTTCTGCTGCGGTACTGCGGATGCACTGTCACTTTTCCCCCGCCATAGCCGGATGGCCACCGATCCTCGTCGTACAGGCAGCTGTACAAATCCTTCTCTTTCGCAATCTGCACCGCCTTTTTTACGCACTCCATATACTCTTTTCCCATATACTCTGTATCGAGCCCTACGCGGGTATGCATATAAAATCCGCCCATTCCCATTTCCCGAAACTGCTCTATCTGCTTTTCCAGGCAATCTGCATCCAGTTTTGTATTCCAGGACCAAAAAGGAGTGCCCCTGAATTCTTTCCCTGGATTTTTAAAGGCTTCTTCAAATTCCTGAAACATACTTGTCTTTTCCATCTTTGTCTCTCCTCCATATAAGTAATGCCGCGCCTCTTTCCAGGCACGGCATGCTTTCTTAACCCTTTACAGCGCCTGCGGTAATGGAACGCACGAATGTTTTCTGTGCGAACAGATAAATAATGACAAACACCATCGCGCTGACAGTAAGTGCTGCAAATACCGGAGTATATCCGATCGTCGCAATCTTATCTCTGATAACGGCAATGCCGACAGACAATGTGTATTTTGATGTATCGCTGATGGATACCAACGCCCACATGTACTCGTTCCATGCATTCATTCCTCCTAAGATAGCCAATGTCACCAGCATTGGTTTTACAAGAGGCACCATGATCTTCCACAGAATACGGAAGGTTCCGCAGCCGTCAATTTTTGCAGATTCTATAATTTCATCAGGAATATTGTCCATATACCCTTTGATCAGAATCAGGCCCAGCGGTGCAAATCCCTGGTAATACGGGAATACAATCGCTGCAAGTGTATTCTGGATGCCTAAGTCTACCACCTGCAAATACATAGGAAGAAGAATGATCGGTGTCGGAATCAGCATGTTGATCAAGATCATATAGTAAAAGAACTTCTTGAACTTCATTTTCAGCTTGGAAAATGCGTATCCGAGGCAGGTTACCAAAACCAAATCTACCACAAGGGTTGCCCCCGTATTGATCACTGTATTTTTTAAATACACTGCGAGATTCGCTTCCTCAAACGCCGTAATAAAATTATCAAAATTTAAGGAGGTAGGCAAAGACCAAATGCTCTGCAGGAACTGTCCTTCTGTCTTAAATGACTGGATAATTACCCAGAGCAGAGGATAAACGGAAATCAATGCTACCAGCAGCATAATGATAAAGGTAATGATCGAAGTTCCGCCCTGATCTTCGTTTCCTTTTTTCCTGTTCCATCTCTTGCTTATGCTTTTACTCATTGTTCTTTCCACCTGCCTTTTTTACCACTTGTAAAAGAATCGTAATTCCAATCATAACAACCATCATAATAATGGATGCCGCTGTTGCAGGGCCGAATTTCTGTGACTGGAATGCATTAGAATATACATAGGACGTCAGCACATCTGACGCTCCTCCCGGTCCTCCCTGTGTCATTACCCATACCATATCGAATGCACGCAGGTCGTTCGTAACTGTCAGGATTCCCAATGTTACAAAGGTAGGAATCATATGTGGTATAATGATATAGCGCAGTCTCTGTAATTGAGAAGCTCCGTCCATCTCCGCCGCCTCCAGCTGGTCTTTCGGCAGCGTCATAATGTTCGCATAGCAGATCAGCATGTTAAACGGTATCGTTCTCCATATCCATGTCACGATAATAGCGGGCAAAGCGGTTCCTACCTGCGACAGCCACGGCTGGGCAAGATTGCCAAGACCGATCATTTCCAAGATCTGATTCAATGGCCCAATTGTCGGATCGTAGATAATTCTCCATATACATCCAATGACAACCATTGATATCAGATAAGGAATAAACAATGCTGTGTTAAAAAACCGTTTCAGACGTATTCCTTTAAATAGTATGTATGCAAGAATAAACCCGATTGTAATGGAAAAAAGCAAATCACATGCAATCAGTTTAAATGTATTTCCAAACGCACGGTAGAACTGTTCATCCTGCAAAACCTTTACATAATTATCCAGTCCTACAAAATTTCTTAATTCTCCATATCCTTTATATTTATAGAGACTGATGCGGAATGCGTTTGCGAACGGAATAAACAAAAAAATAATCAATATGGCTATGGTAGGAAGAATTAATATATAAGCCGGTATGCTTTCTTTTAATTCCTGTAAAAGCCCTGCCTTTTTTTTCGTTTTCACCATGCTCCCTCCTTCTCTTTGCACTGCACTGTATTCTTTCTTACTTGATTTTTGACAGAAAAAGGGCGGCTAACTTCCTGATAAGCCGCCCCTGTCCTGCCTTTTCTTATTCTTTATCTTCCAGATAGGTATTGTATATATCCTGAAGCTCTGTAGTCATATCCTCCAGGCTCACCTGTCCAAGCAGATAATTTGGAATCAAGTCTTCCTGGAACGCTGTCTTAATTTCTGTTGATACAGTTACCGGCACAAATGTCTCTGGACAGAAGCCATTTTCTGCCGCTGCATTGTAACCTGCAAGAATTTCATCCAGAGCCGGATCGCGCTCTACATTTACGAGTCCGGAGCTGGAATATTTCAGTCCTTCATCTGTTGTAAAGTTTGTCTTAGATGTCAGATATTGTACCAGCTTCACTGCTGCGTCCGGGTTCTCTGTATCTGCACTTACAGCAAAAATATTACTTGCTCCGCCCAGTGTTCTTGAAGGCAGCCCGTCAATTCCCGGCAGTACGTATGTGCCAAGCTCCATTGTATCCGGCGCATTGTCCATGATGTATTCCAATTTGTCAGGAGCGATTAAAACCTGTGCCAGTTCTCCCTGCAGGAATAACTGTGCTGTAGTATCCAGATCGGATGTCATAAAGTTTTCTGGAAGGTATCCCTTGTCCCAAATCTCTTTATATGTCTCCAATCCTTTTTGTACGGATTCAGACTGGAATGTCATTTCACCATTTTCAAAGGATTTGCCTTCTTCTTCAATCTCATCGCGGCAGAACTGATCCCAGAATAATCTCGGAAGCCAGTCGATACAAGTATTGGACTGTACAGACAGCGGTGTGTATCCAGCCTCTTTGAGCGCCTCACAGTTTGCCATGAACGCATCCCATGTCTCTGGTACAGACAAGCCCAGCTTTTCATACATTGCCTTGTCATACATTACCGCAACGGTTGTCATCGTAAACGGCACACCGTAATCGTAGGAGTCCATCTCTCCGCAGCCGCTTTGTACGATAGACTGTAGGTTTTCAAGCAGCGCCGGCACATATGTATCTCTCCATGTCGCATCGCCTTCATAGTTGTCTCCATCCAGATATTCAGAAATATCAAGCAAAAGTCCTTCATTAATCTGGTCACAGTAATAGCCTGCCTGTGTCCAGAACACATCCGGCACTTCATTAGAAGATGCAAGCGCTGCAAATTTTGCAGAATAGTTTCCGGAATCCACATAGTCAAAATCTACTTCAATGTCTGGATTTTCCTTCTCAAATGCCTCAATCATGTCCTCATCTACCAGTTCCATTGCAGATAAGAAACGAATTTTTGTTTTTCCGTCTTCTGTTTTTGAATCGCTTCCGCTTCCTGATCCACAGCCGGCAAGCAGCCCGCCGATCATAGTCGCTGCAAGCAATACGGAAATCACTTTCTTTTTCATGTTTTTCCTCTCCTTTTCTACTTACGTCTTTTTTGATGGTCTTATTGTAACACAGGGTAAGTGGACTTTTTTTAGCACCTATGGTATACTTTTCTTAGATTTTTGGAAGGAGGTATATCTGTGAAATTACGTCAAAAGCTATTTCTGATTCTGTTGTTCATGGCGCTCCTTCCTACACTCTGCATCACTGCTGTTTCCTATTATCGCTATGAAAAGACCTCACAGCAACAAATGAAGGAATATTCTGCCAATCTCTTTTCCAAAGCAGTGCAGCAGGCAAATGCTTCCCTTACGGAGCTGGAAAACGCAACAAATCTATTTGCGTCCTACTCCTCCGGCGACTATTCTCTGACACAGAATTTACGTCCTTTCGCGAATGCCGATAAAGAACCGGATGACTTAACTGTGTATAAAACCCAGCAGAACATCCGGTATCTATGCCAAAATATTATCAATACCTATGATTTCATTTACGGTATTTATATCTTTACGCCCTCCGGCGTGAAATTCACCTATGAAAACACGCAAAACGACCGTTTGAATTATGGCTATACTCCGGAAGATTCCACATGGTATGAACGAACTATGGAAAATTCCGGT
>ERZ857801.3192-NODE-3192-length-12061-cov-3.333916_pt1 | contig 12061 bp, 9 predicted proteins | sample MGYA00519762_ERZ857801 | MGnify/ENA primary metagenome ERZ857801 (study PRJEB31778, sample SAMEA3449368) | human gut metagenome | biome: human gut; feature: human-associated habitat; material: faeces | place: United Kingdom | collected 2010/2012 ...
TCGGTAGAGATCCATGCCGAGATTTTGTCGCTGGTCTTTTTGCCGGTTCTGTCATAGAATCGGAAGCGAAGTTTGTAGGTGCTGTATTCCTTTTTGTTTTGTTTGAGGATTTCCTGTCCCAAATATTCTATTTCGAGGTATTCGAGGTTTTTACCGGAGAAAATTTTGGTGTTATAGATTTGATACATTTCCATTGCTCGGAAGTCGAAGGTGCGAATCACGTAAAAGATACTCAGCATGTCGTAGACTATACCGGGTTCGGTGAGTGTATGGTCCTCTATGGCGTTACGCTTGGGACGATATAGGCGGATATTTCCCGTGGTCGAGTTTCCATCGTAGGTATAATTTACTTCGTCTTTCCGGTAAGTCCCGTTTTCGTCAGCGAGTTTGGCGTAATAAATGGGTAGCAGTTCTTTGTTTCGCTGCATATCGGATACCAGTGTGTCGCGTACCTTGAATATGTTGTCGGCAAAGGGGAGTGTACGAGCTTTTAAAACAGATGTATATTTGTCGGGGTATTCGGTGAGTTGGAGCGTAGCTGTCGCTGCCCTCTTCCAGAAAAATCCCAGTTGGTATATGACATCGTAGGATAGCCATTCGGGTTGCATACCCGGAGTCGTTTGCGCATAAATTCCGTTCGCCATACTCCAAAAAAGAATCCCGAAAGCAATACGGCGTAACGACCCGGTGTTTTTCATATGACGATGGCGTAGCATGCGGTTTGTTATTAAGATTGTCAGTAATTGCGTTTTTTCTCTTTGGGTTTGTTTTTCTTTATTTTGTCGGGTTTTTGTTTATCGACCGGTGTCGCATAGATGTCCCAATCCTGTTCTATATCCCAATTGGCTTTCAGTTCGAGTTCCTGTGGGTAATACGAAACTTCTTCGGGCTGTCGTTTCTCGGAGTAGTTCCCGGTGTCGTATTTCCCGTTTCCGTTACGGTCGATGAATAAGCGGGCGTAGTAAGTACCCGGATTCATATACATAAACTCGGCTCCTCCGTTGATGACCGGGGCCGTTCTTACGGGTTTGTCTCCTGAATCGAGAATTTCGACAAAAGCGGAATCGGATACGCCCGAAATAGAGAGATACAGATTGGCGTAATCTTCGAGGGCTTTGACTTTGAATTCTTGTTTATAGGTGTTCGTGAATAGTCCGTAAATATTGGTGAATGCCGTGGAGTCCATAACGATGCGATAGGATTCTCCCGGAGTCCATTTGTAGGTGAGTGTGTAGTCCCGGATAGCAATGGAGTCTTGGAGGAATGTGTACAGGGAGTCGGCAACAGGTATCCACAAGGTGTCTCTTTTTTGTTCCAGATGTATTTTCCCTGCATCGTATGTTTGCAATGGTTCGGCAAAGGAAAAACGAAGCGGTTTATAAACATCGAGAGAAGAGCTTATCTTGGCGTTCATTTGCATGAATTGGATTTCGGGAACTTCGATGGAGTCGTTGTCCTTGTCTTTCTTTTTTTCTTTTTTCTTGGGCGCTTTGACTTTTTTCATGATGAATTTGAGCGTATCGTTGTAGAGAGACAATTGTCTTAACGTGTCGGTACGGAGATATTCGGCCGTGAATAAAAGTGTATCCATGTTGTAAATGAGCGAGTCTTTTATCCAGTATTGCAGCGTGTCGTTATGGAACGAGCGTTCGAGAATGGCCCAGTCTTCTTGCTCGAAATTCAGCGGCTTCAGCTTGGGCAACGAATCGGCGGGAGCTTTGAAATAAAGGTCGATTTTACGACGGTCTTTTCTTTCGCTTTTGTCGAGATATTGAGATTGGAATCCTTCGTTGAATGCCGTGAGCAGAATATCGTTCGGATAGAAATGGGTGTGGTTGTATTCGATAATGGTGTCGATGGTGACGCTGTCTTTCCAAATGGTGTCGACGTGTAATTTAACATCGGCCGAAGGAATAACGATAGAATCGAGAAAAGCGATATCTTCCGACGGGTTGTCGAAGCGGTAGTCCCGGTTCATGTCTTTCAGCGCGAATAGACGGTATTTGCCGGGTGTTACATTTCGTATCGTGAAATGACCTAATTCGTCGGAACTGGCAATTCTTTCTAATGGGAGTTTCTGGAAAGCCGAGTCTTCGAGGTCGCTGTGTAATCCTACCAACATGCCGGTTATGGGCTCCAAATCCCGGGCATTGAGTAGTATTCCCGAAACTTGCAGAGAGTCTATCTTGGGGCCGGTCGAAAAGGAGTAGGCGAATCCATAGAGCGGATTGCGCTCGTTGTTGTCGATGATGGCATCGGAAAAGTCGATAGTATAGGTCGTGTTGGGTAGTAACGAGTCTTTAAGAATCACGGTTATTTTACGTCCCGAAGTACGAATTTCGGGCATATCTTTTTGGGGGGGGGAGACGATTACTTTTTCGGACGGTTTGTCTACTTGAATGATTTCGTCGAATTCGATTTCGATTTTCTGTTTCGAAACGTTCAATGCGTTAGGAACCGGCATGCTCTTGATGAATACAGGCGGTGTTTCATCGCGGGGACCACCGCCGGGTCTCGACATGTTGGCGCAGGAATATAGGGAAATCGCCAGAATGAACGAGGCGACCAGCCGATAGACTGTTATCGTGGAAAGGGGGTGTTTCGGATTCATCGTCGAATATTTTATGTAAAGATAGTACAAATAAGAACAGAAACAAGTTATGTTCTGTTTTGCCGAATCGATCTATTTGCGACAAAGATAGTGCAAACCGAGACCAAAAGCAAGTGTGCCTATTTTTACCGATGTGCAGCCTATTTTCAATTTTTTCGTCACAGGGGGTGAATCGAGTTCCTAAGAAAAGGGGGGGGCTAAAAAAGATAGTATATAGGATTTTTTGTAGAGCTAACCCCTTCGTCCTACGGACCCCTCCCCTATATTTTGCGTTGCAAAACACCCCGTAATGCTACGGGACACGGCAAGGGAGGAGGGTGGTACTTTTTATTTTATAGTTTAGCATTTTTGTGCAGCAAGTAGGAGTTATATAACCTTCTCCCTTTTTGCTTGCTCTCTCCCACACCCCGACGGGCGAGGAGAGGGTATAATTTTTTTATTTTAATAGTTTCAATAGCGTATGTTTGTATATGAACAGCCGGACTTTATCTGCCATTACCGATACGATGAATACTCCCACCATAAACAGCAAGGCATACGGGAATGATGGAGTGTAACGCGCTTCGATATAGTCGCATGCTGCGCAGTATAGGGGTTTAATGGAGAGGTCGTTATGGATTAAATATACGGCGAACGAGGAAACTGCGATATAGTTGATCCATTTTATGCTACCGATATTTAGTTTTTTGAAGAACAAGAACAGGGCTATGGATTCGAGAACGATAAGGGGGTTGAGGTAGCTATAAGGGGTAATCGTGAATCCTGCTTTCAAGATGAGGGCGGCGATGGCTACCATAATGAATCCGGTAACGAGGTAAACACCTAAATAGACGTATTTCGAGAGATCGAATATGCCGTCTTGTTTCCGGCGGAGATAGGCTCCTATCAAATATAGCCCCACGAGGCTGATGATGCTCATGCCTTTGTTGAAGTCATAGGCTTTTCCCAAGTAGCCGAACAAGGTGCTGAACAGATAAAAAGCAAGAATGAATATACCCAACTCCCGATGTGTCGATTTTTCGATGAAGCGGTTTATCATCGGGGCCAGTATGTACAGTCCGATGTACGCTTCGATAAACCAGCGGGAGAATGTGTTGTGATATAATGTCTTGAATAGGTCGGTCATGTTGAGGGAATCGGTCGCGGCGAATACGATAACAGGGCATACGATCGCCCAGAACAATATTTGAAAAAGGAGGTTGGAGAAAGATTTTAATTTCCAACGGATACCGAAGTACCCGGAGATGAGAATAAAACAATTGACACAGACGAAGCTGATACTACGCAATTCGAGATCGAACAGTGTGCCGAGCGTATCGTGGGCCAATGTGTCGTGTGTCGGCAGTGTTCGGGAGGGGATATAATGAATCATCAGAACCAAGAACATCGAAAGTATTCTCAGAAGTTCGATATTTGAACTACGCTCTTGTGGCTTTCCTCCTATTTTGTTCATATAATTGGGCATAACTTATAGGGTTAATAATCGATTTGCCGTCACATCGAAATATAGGAAATGCGGCACTTCGATCGGGGCATGAACCTCGGGTTATAACCGAAGTACAAAAATAATATTAAATCTTGAAAAAGATATAACCGTTTTCTTTTTCATGTTTCTTTGGGGGATTGTGCTTTATCGGTGTAAAAAACGCTAATAATAAATAAATCGAATAATTTTGGGCTTCTGTGAAAAAATAATATATCTTTGCACCTTGATAAAAATACGAAATTCATTAAACAAAAAATAAAGTAATAGTCACATGCAAAACAAAGGATTTATTAGAGTCGTTGCGGTTTTGCTTACACTTATCTGTTTGTTCTATCTTTCGTTTTCGGTTGTAACCGCTATTTACAATAATAAGGCGAAAGAGTATGCTGCGGGCGATGAGGCTAAGTATAAACATTATATCGACTCTATCTCTACGGAAAAGGTGTATTGGTGGTATTACACGTATCAGCAATGCCGTGAAATGGAAATAGGTTTGGGTCTTGACCTGAAAGGAGGTATGAACGTAACGCTGCAAATTTCTGTGGCAGACGTGCTCAAATCTTTGTCGAATAATAACCCGGATCCTAACTTCAACGCAGCTATCGCTGCCGCTCAGGCTGCTCAGGCCGGGAACAACGACTTTATTGTTTCGTTCTACAACGAATACAAAAAGATAGATCCGAATGTGAGACTTTCGGCTATTTTCAGCACTTTCCAGTTAAAAGATAAAATAACCCCCAGATCGACTAACGACGAGGTAATCTCAATTCTTCGCGAAGAATTGAATAGCGCGGTGGATAACTCGTACAACGTATTGCGTACTCGTATCGACCGTTTCGGTGTGGTCGCTCCCAATATTCAAAAGTTGGAAAAGGACGGTCTTATTCTTATCGAGCTGCCGGGTATCAAAGAACCCGAGCGTGTGAGGAAATTGTTGCAGGGTAGTGCTAACCTCGAATTTTGGGAGACGTATAAACTGGAACAACTTGCTCCGAAACTCGATGCCGTAAATAACGCTATCGCTGCGGCCAATGCTGCGCAAGAGCCGGCAGAGGAAGAAGCTCCGGTCGTTGCCGAGGCTACGCCCGATACCGCAGCCGTTGCAGCTGACAGCACGGCTTCGTCGTTGAAGAAAAAATTACAGCAGGAGGCATCGGAAGCCGAAACTATGGAGCGTATCCGTAAACAGAATCCGTTGCTTTCGTTGATGAATTATACACAAAGTTACGGAGGATCTCCGGTTATTGGTATTGTCAATAAGAACGATACGGCAGCGGTGAATGCCATGTTGGCAAGCAAAATCGCCCGCGATATTCTTCCGAGCGACCTCATTCTCCGCTGGACGGTAAAAGCCATCGATGAAAAGCAAACCATGTATCAGCTTATCGCATTGAAAGCCGGTAAAGGCGGCAAGGCTCCGTTAGGTGGCGATGTAATAACCGATGCTCGTGACGACTTCGATAAGATACAGGGTTCTGTGGTGAGCATGACCATGAATGCCGAGGGAGCCAAAGTATGGGAAAAACTTACTCGTGACAATATCGGCAATGCGATTGCTATCGTGTTGGATAATCAGGTATATTCTTTCCCCAATGTCAACTCGGCTATTTCGGGCGGTAGTTCGCAGATTACCGGAGGTTTCTCTCCCGAAGAGGCTAAGGACTTGGCTAACGTGTTGAAGTCGGGTAAGATGGCTGCTGCCGTGACTATTGTTCAAGAGGATATTATCGGTCCTTCGTTGGGACAGGAAGCTATCCAAAGCGGTGTGATTTCGTTTGTCGCCGCTATCATCTTGCTGATGATCTATATGATCATGATGTATGGGGCTACTCCGGGTCTTATCGCCAGTTTCGGTGTTATATGTAACTTGTTTTTCACGATGGGTATTTTGGCCTCGTTACAAGCGGTGCTCACGCTTTCGGGTGTTGCCGGTATCGTTTTGTCGATGGGTATGGCTGTCGATGCCAACGTGCTAATATTCGAGCGTACCAAAGAGGAGCTTCGTTTGGGCAAGAGTTTGAAATCTTCTATCGCCGATGGTTACAAGCATGCTTTCTCCGCGATTTTCGACTCGAACTTGACTACGATTATTACCGGTTTCATTCTATTGGTATACGGGACAGGTCCTATCAAGGGTTTTGCTACGACATTGATCGTTAGTATTCTTACTTCGTTCTTTACGGCTATTTTCATTACCCGCCTTATCTTCGAGGCCGGTTTGAATAGAGGTAAATTCAATAATCTTACATTTACGACCCGCATATCCAAGAATTTGCTTACGAATACGAGAATTAATTTCCTCGGTATGCGCAAAATCGGATTTACGGTTGCTATTGCTATCATTGTAGTTATGGTAGGTTCTTTGGCAATCAGAGGTTTGAATCAGGGTATTGATTTTTCGGGTGGTCGTAATTATGTAGTTCGTTTTGATAAACCGGTGAAACCGGTTGAAATCAGTGAGATGCTGAAACCAGCTTTCGAGGGTAGTTCTCTTTCGGTGATAACTATCACGAGCGACGATCAGGTGCGTATTTCGACCAACTATCGTATTGCTGATCAAGATGAAAATATAGATAAAGAGATCGAGACGAAACTTTATGAGGGAATGAAGAGTGTTTTAGGGGATGCTTCTTATGAAGAGTTTACCGAAAATATGATTCAAAGTCGTCAGAAAGTAGGACCGAGCATTGCCGATGATATTAAGGTGGGGGCATTCTGGGCTGTCATTCTTTCGTTGATAGCGATGGCTCTTTACATCTTGTTGCGATTCCGTGATATTTCGTTTAGTGTGGGTACGTTGGCTTCTGTGGCCTTTACTGCGTTCTCTATCATTGGGCTGTATTCTTTGCTGTATGGTATATTACCTTTCTCTATGGAGATGGATCAGTCGTTTATTGCAGCTATATTGACGGTAATCGGTTACTCGGTAAATGATACGGTGGTAGTATTCGACCGTATTCGTGAAGTGAAGGGTTTATATCCGAAACGAGACCGTGCACTCGTTATTAACGATGCTTTGAATAGTACGTTGACTCGTACTCTTAATACTTCATTAAGTACGGCTATCGTATTGTTGTGTATCTTTATTTTGGGTGGCGATGTTATTCGTAGCTTTACATTTGCTATGTTGTTCGGTGTGATTGTCGGTACGGCTTCGACCTTGTTCGTGGCTACTCCGATTGCTTACGAAATCCAACGACGTAGTATCGCTAAAAAGGCTGCCAAAGAAGCCGCTGCAAAATAAAGGTAAGCGTATAAATACAAAAAAGGAATCCGGATTCGGATTCCTTTTTTTGTACCCTCGCCGAGAATCGAACTCGGATTTAAAGTTTAGGAAACTTCCGTTCTATCCATTGAACTACAAGGGCATTTCGGTCGACAAAAGTAGTATAAAATTTTGTAATAGTCAACCTTTGCAGCATATTAGTCGAATATGGCTCGTAATATTTCGGGAGACCGGAGTTCCGAAATGTCGGGTTGGTGTAGCCGGTAGTATGTTAAGATTCGGTCGAGTATGGCGTTTCTCTCTCCCCGATTGAATTTGAAGTGGCGAAGATTATTGAAATCCATACGGGTGAGACGGGCGAAAACTTCGGCTTCGCGGGCATCGAGTGTGTAGGTGTGAATGGGGCGCGAGGGGGAAAAAATGCCGTTCAACATGTCGAAAAAATATCCGGGTCGATAGGTTTCCATGTTGGGGCTGAACCCGAGAAAACTGCATAATTGCAGCAGGAAACAGAGATGAAAATTGGCTTTACCTTCTTCCATTATATTAAGGACTTGAATGGAACGGGCGATGAAGGCGAAAAGCGGGAGATTGGGTTCGGGTTCTTTTATGGTTTGACAGAGGACTTCGGATAAAAAGAGCGCTTCTGCATTTTTTACCGGATCGGAATAGATGTTTTGAAGAGGTAAAACCGTGCGCGCTTCGATGATTTTTTGCAATTCCCGGCTGTTCCGGTAGTCTATATCAAGTTCCAAAATAGAGAACGGCATGAAGAGGGACCGAAACATGCGAGCTTTTTTCCCACCCCCTTGTGGAATAAGATAGGAAGATCGGCCATATTGTTCGGTGTACAAATGGGCTACCGATATTTTGTCGTTATAGGGAATGATGTGCAGTACTATTCCTAATGTTTTTTCGAGCATTCTCCCGGTAAATTTTTCTACAAAAATAGTTGTTTTATCCAAAGGCCGGTACTGGTTCGGCGCATTGATTTTATTTATTCGGGAGCAGTGGTTGTATCGGGAGTGTGAAAATTGAGCTTCACAGCAAATATTGTACAGATACAATGCATTATATTTGTCCATATAAAAGGCTGATGATATGGAACAGTTAGATGTATTCGATTGCTCGAATGTGCTTATAGCGAGTTATTTTGCCGATGATCGGGAGTGTGCTCATGAAAATCGGGAACATACGCTCATTTATCAGTGTTCCGGTAGATTGGAGATCGAGGAACGTGGAAAGAAAACCGTTTTGTATCCGGGAGATTGTGCCTTTATGCGGCGTGATAACCGAATGTGGTTGCAAAAGAGGGTCGGGAAGGGTGAGCCTTATCGTTCCATTGTGTTGAAATTTTCGAAGGCTTTTTTGAGGGAGTTTTACCAAACACTCGATCGGCAGCAGATTCCAATCGACTCCAAACGAGAGAAAGCGAGCTTGCTCCTCTTGCCGAAAAATAGACCGGATATCCGCTCTTTGTTCGAGTCGGTTATTCCGTATTTCGATGCTGGGGAGAAACCCTCGGAAAAGATTTTGAAATTGAAGATGATCGAAGGTGTATATGTCTTGCTCAATACCGACCGTAATCTGTATGCATCGTTATTCGATTTCGTGGAACCGTGGAAAATCGATATTCTCGATTACTTGAACGAGAATTATATGTGCGATCTCTCGATGAAAGAAATCGCCAGTTATACGGGGCGTAGTTTGGCTACTTTTAAACGGGATTTTGCCAAAGTGAGCGATTTGACACCTCAGAAATGGATTATCAGACGACGTCTTGAAGCGGCGCATGATTTAATTCGGTCGGGGAAAAAGAAAGTTACGGAGGCTTGTTTCGATGTGGGCTTTAAAAATCTGTCGCATTTTTCCAAAGTGTATAAAGAGACCTATGGGGTCGCACCATCGTGGCAGGGTGAGCTTTATGGCAAATAGATTTGAGCTTTATAGCAAAATCGTTGCGAGATCTGTTTCGTACCTTTGTACATCTGTACATCGTGCGGAAATAGACGATGATCGATATAGCCTGATGTCTGTCTGTTTCCGATTTCCCATTTGCCTGATTTCTATATGATGGGTTGGAGAACTGGTATTTTGTAGTGTTCAATTAAAATCATAGGGTATGAAAACAAAAGTAGTTTTATGGGTTTTATTGTCAATTTTAATATTTCCGATTATGACAAAATCACAAGAGAAAGTCCGACAGACAGCCGGACATGATGCGCTTGGTGAGTTCGCTCCCGAGTTTGCGCATTTGAATGACGATATTCTTTTTGGAGAGGTATGGAGTCGTAGCGATTTGCTTTCGCTTCGTGACCGCTCTATCGTGACTGTCGTTGCTCTCATGTCACAGGGGTTGACAGATTCTTCGTTCAAGTATCATCTTGAATCGGCCAAGAAGAACGGGGTGACCAAAACTGAAATCGCTGAAATTCTTACTCATGCTGCGTTCTATGCTGGTTGGCCCAAAGCATGGGCGGCGTTTCGTATGGCCAAAGAGGTGTGGGTAGACTGTGCGGATAGTACTACTGCCTGTTCGCTCGATGCGTATGCTCAATCCATTATTTTTCCTGTCGGCAAACCTAACGATGCGTATGCCAAATATTTCATCGGTCAAAGCTATCTCGCGCCTGTCGTGACAGAAGGTATTCCCATTTCGAACGTTACTTTCGAGCCCGGTTGCCGTAATAATTGGCACATACACAAAGCTACCAAAGGCAGCGGTCAAATACTTGTGTGCGTGGGTGGCAGAGGTTATTATCAGGAATGGGGAAAAGAACCGGTGGAGCTTTTCCCCGGCGATGCGGTTTATATCTCGGCTGGTGTGAAGCATTGGCACGGTGCTGCGCCTGACAGTTGGTTCTCGCATCTCGCCATAGAGGCTCCCGGCGAAAACAAGAGCAATGAGTGGCTCGAACCTGTGAGCGAAGAGGAATATTCGGGCGTTGTCCGTCATCAACGCTGAGCCTCGAAATAGCTCGAACAAGTTTGTCTTTTTCTCGGCTTGTAGTTTATTTCAAAATGAATATAGTATGAAACAGATAGTATTGATACTTATGAGTATTCTCAGTTTTAGTTGTTCGTCGCAAACTCAACGACAGGCGACAGATGTCACCGAACCGGTGGGTAAGAAAATTCTTGTGGCCTATTTTTCTTGTACCGGAACTACCGGGAGGGTGGCAGAGTCCATTGCCGGTGCGGTCGATGGCCAGCTTTACCGGATTACTCCTGCCGAGGCCTATACTTCGGCCGATCTCGATTGGAATGACAAGTCGAGCCGGAGTTCGGTCGAAATGGCCGACGAGGATTCTCGCCCCGAACTGGGTGGGGAGCCTCTCGATATGAAAGATTACGATATCGTATTTCTCGGCTATCCTATTTGGTGGGACTTGTGTCCGCGTCCGGTCAATACGTTTCTTGAAAAATACGATTTTTCCGGTAAAACCGTTATCCCGTTCGCTACTTCCGGAGGAAGTTCGATAGCCCATAGTGTAAGACAGCTCAGGAAACTTTATCCAAACGTGACTTGGAACGACGGCAAGTTACTCAACGGAGGCGTTGCGGTGGCTACCGAATGGGCTAAGCAGGTCGTTGAAAATGGTAAAAAAGAAAGTCGATGAAAGCCGTTATCTCGATGTATCGAGCTTTATGACAAAGAGTTTTGAGCCCTGTGGCAAAGTCGCCACGGGGCTTTCTTTTTAACTTTGTAACGGATATAAAACAGATTATTATGAATACTCATACTATTTTTGAAAGAGATCTGAACGGAGAGATGGTTTCCCCGTCGGATCCGGGATACGATGAATTGATAAATGCCATTTGGGATACTATGAAAATGGCGACCGAATTGAATGCCGGTTATCATACACCCGATGAGGTTCGTCGGATATTGAGTGTAATTCTTGGGTGTGAAGTGGACGAATCTATTACTTTGTTGCCACCGTTTTATGTGGATTATGGGAAACACATAAAAAATAGGGAAAGGTTGCTTTATTCAACAGTGTTGTACGTTTTTCGGACGAGGGGGTATTACTCTCGGAGAAAATGTCTTTTTGGGGCCGAAAGTGAATATTATTACCATTAACCATGATCCCGACCCGGAAAACCGGGATGCGACTTATGGTCGTCCTGTTGTTCTTGAAGATAGAGTTTGGGTCGGAATCAATGCTACGATTCTCCCCGGAGTGAGAATAGGATACGGGGCTATCGTGGGGGCGAACAGTGTGGTGACCAAAGATGTGCCGCCTATGACAGTTGTCGCAGGTAATCCTGCTCGGATTATAAAAGAGTTGAAAAAATAATCGATATGAAAGAGGTCAATAAAACGGAAATCGGTCGTCGTGGATTTCTTAAAACAGCGACATTAGAGGGGGCAGCATTGACTATGCCCGCAGGATTGAATAGGGCTGGCCGCTAAAATGAAAAGGGAGGTCGGAGGCTATTATAATGCAGGGTAACAGCGGTAAGTAGTTTTTTAATATGGGGTAGAGCCTATAATAAAAATTACTAATGTAGATCGTAGTAGTTTTTAGGGGTAGTAGTTCCTGTTCGAGCGGGAAAGTCTGTGTAGATTGTATGCGATAGAAAGGTAAATGAAAGATTTTTAGGTAAAAATTTTGTCAATTCAAAAAACAGCTCTATATTTGCACTCGCATTTGGAAAGGGCGCCTTACTTTATATATCTAAGGCGCATTTTTATCAAGGGCCCATTCGTCTATCGGCTAGGACGCAAGATTTT
>ERZ857801.3200-NODE-3200-length-12019-cov-3.794717_pt1 | contig 12019 bp, 13 predicted proteins | sample MGYA00519762_ERZ857801 | MGnify/ENA primary metagenome ERZ857801 (study PRJEB31778, sample SAMEA3449368) | human gut metagenome | biome: human gut; feature: human-associated habitat; material: faeces | place: United Kingdom | collected 2010/2012 ...
TTTCTATTTAAATTTATTTTTTTCATGAATTTTTATGATATTCCTGCCATAACTCATCTGCAACACTCTGCCAATTGTGAGCGTATGATTGACACTTATCACACAAATGATCAACACTTTCATGAGATTGTAAATCAGTTGATTTAGCATTTGTACGATGAACCATCTCTCTTAATTTTTCTGGATTTTCCAGCATTGGACGTGGGCGAAGATGATTGTCATTAAATGGCTGACCTTCTTTATATGCCATAAATAATGGTGAACATAAAGCTTCTAATAAACTCTTTTCTCTAATATTAGAATCTGAATAATGAATGAAGACACATGGTTCAATATCACCATGAGGATTAATATGCAAATAATTTCTACCTGCTGCAATACATCCACCTACATATTCACCATCATTTTGGAAGTCAATAGTAAAGATTGGTTTTTCATTTCTGAATTTTCTAATTTGTTGATACATCAAAACACGCTGTTCAGGTGTACATAACAGATCTGTGACTGCATCATTACCCACTGGCATATAATGGAAGAACCAGGCAAACTTCGCACCAAAATCAATTAATGAATCCATAAATGCTTCACTGCTTAATACTTCAACATTTTGACTTGTATAACAACATGAAACACCAAATGGCAAACGATTGTCTTTTAATAATTTCATGGCTTTTAAGACTTTCTGATATGTTCCTTGTCCACGACGTAAATCCGTTGTGTATTCATTTCCTTCAATACTGATAGATGGCACAAAGTTTTTCACTCTCAACATTTCCTGAATAAATGCTTCATCAATTAATGTGGCATTTGTAAAAGCTAAAAAGACACAATCATTATGTTTTTCACAAAGCTTGATTAAATCTTTTTTACGCATCATAGGTTCTCCACCTGTATAAATATACATGTACACACCCATTTGCTTTCCTTGTTCAATAATGTTATCAATTTCATCATAAGTTAAGTTTAACTGATGACCATATTCACTGGCCCAGCACCCCACACATTTTAAGTTGCAGGCACTTGTTGGATCTAACAATATAGCCCAAGGCACATTACAGTGATAAGTATTCATAGTATCTTCTCTTTGTTTCAATCCTAAAACGGCTGAATGAATGATAAAGTTTTCAAAAAGTTTAACTCTGACATCGGCATCAATATCAGTATATAAACTATTTACAAGTTGTGTCCAGTTATTATTGGGATCACTTAAAACATCTCTGACGACTGTTAATTGTTTGGTAATCATACCTGATGTATCAAATTTATCTAACCAGTCTAAAATCTTTGTGATATTCTCTCCTGGATTCTTTTCAATATATTGAATGACTTTCTTTAATGCTACTGATGTTGTTTTATCTTTTATTGTTCCCATATTCTTCAATCCTTCTTTCTTTAATGCGCATGTCCATATTGTGTATCTTGATATTGATGTGGCTGAAAATCAGTCTGAGCTTTTAATTTTTTCACTCTTTCCCAAGTAAAGATATCTTTACCAAAATGACCATAACAGCTTGTGAAATGATAAATAGGCTGATATAAATCAAGTTCATCTATCATGTTTTGTACTCGAAAATCAAAATTTATTTCCACTATGTCCTTGATTTGCTGATCTGAAACATGACCCGTTCCAAAAGTATCTACCATCAAGGAAATAGGTTGAGCTTGTCCAATGGCATAAGAAACCTGGATTTCACAACGATCAGCTAATCCATTAGCGACAATATTTTTCGCAACATATCTGGCATAATAAGCACCAGTTCTATCAACTTTACTTGGATCTTTAGAAGATAAGCATCCGCCTCCAACTCTTCCCATACCTCCATAAGTATCACAGATGATCTTTCGACCTGTTGTGCCAGAATCACCAAAACTTCCACCTACCACAAAGCTACCACTTGGATTGATATAATATTTTGTTTCTTGATCCAGCAAGTCATCAGGTATTGTAGGATGAATGACTTCCTGCATCACAACTTCTCTGATTTGATCCTGTGATGCGGATGCTTTATGTTGTGTTGATACGACAATCGCATCAATACGTGCAACCTTTCCATCTTTATATTCAACAGAAACCTGTGTCTTTCCATCCGGTCCTAAAAAAGCATGTTTCTTTTGGGCCTGACTTAATGCAAAAGCTAATCGATGGGCATAATAGATTGGCGCTGGCATATAGGCTTCTGTTTCATTGCAGGCATATCCAAACATGATTCCCTGATCTCCAGCACAGACTTCATGATCTTTTGATACTGCCTCATGAATTTCTCGTGATTGTTCTGATATTTTTAAAATAATATGATAATCTTCTTTATAACCAATTTTTCTCAAGCATTGTCTTGCTATGTGTTCATAGTCAATTTGAGCTCGTGTTGATGCTTCACCATAAATAAAAACAATTTCATTTTTAATTGTCACTTCAACAGCCATTTTAGAATATTTATCCTGTTTTAAGGCTTCATCTAAAATACTATCTGCAATAAAATCACAAATTTTATCTGGGTGTCCTAATGTCACACTTTCAGATGTAAAAATATAATCTTTCATGAACTATCACCTCATTTATTCTTTCTACAATTTTCATTATAAAAAAGTCATTTTTAAAATGTAATAGACAAAAAATGAGTTATGTATACAATTCCAAACAAAAAAAGAGATACGAATCTCTTACAAATTTTCAATCAAATCTGCTTTGTTCATATCTCTTATAAAAATGATTCAGCCCATGTTTTTAATGTATCCACATCAACCTGACTATCAAAGCGACGTCCTTGACATAATTTGGCATTGCCACAAGAAACTTTTAATTCCTGAGTGGTATTTCCTATACCACTGCCTCCTGATGTTGCAAAAGGAATAATTGTTTTACCTGATAAGTCATATTGTTCTAAAAATGTATTGATAATCGTTGGTGCCACATACCACCAGATTGGAAAACCAATAAAAATCACATCATAATCATCCATATTTTTAACTTCATTTTGAATAGCTGGACGATATGCTTTATTTTTCATTTCTTGACTGCTGCGACTTTGTGGATTGGTCCAATCTAAATCTGCTTGACTATATGGTTGAGCTGGTATGATCTCATGTAAATCCCCATCAATAGCTTGAGATAGTTTTTGAGCCACTTTTGCAGTGACTCCACTTGCTGAAAAATAAGACACTAAAATTTTTTTCATTTCCATCACTCCTATTCTCCAAAATATAAGGCAATTTCTTCCATTCTTTGCATTTGATCAACATGGAAAGGACAACGATGATTGCAATGCCCACATTGCACACAGGCACTTGCTTTCTTTTCTAAATGGTGATAGTGATCTTTAGCTAAATCATCACCTAATAAAGATAGATCATAATATTTATTAATCAAAGCAATATCTAAGCCCATAGGGCAAGGATGACAATGTTTGCAATAAACACATTTTCCTTGATGTTCTACAGCATCAAATGTTGAAATAACAGTATAATCCTTATCTTTATCACTGGCCTGTGTATATTTTAAAATTGCTTTTAAATCATCACGATTTCTAACACCAGGTAAGACAGTCACAACACCTGGCTTATCTAATGCATATTGAAGACATTGAATACGTGTTAAAGCCTGCGGGAAAGGTGATTTGTTTGCATCCAAGAGCTGTCCTGCACTAAAGGCTTTCATAACTGAAATAGCGACTCCTTCTTTTTCACAGCGCTGATATAAAGCCATTCTCTCATCAGTCTGTCCAATGGCATATTCACCATGTTTATAATCATAAGCGGGATTAATACTAAACATCACCATATCTAATATATGCATATCTAAGACTTTATGCACAATTTCAGGAGTATGTGATGATAGTCCAATATGCTTGACAATCCCCTGTTTTTTTAATTCTAGAATATAATCAATAACACCCGCTTTTTCAATCGCTTTTAAATCTGCTTCTTCATCAATACAATGAATAAAACCAAAATCAATATAATCTGTCTGCAACATTTCTAACTGCCATTGAATAGATTGTTTGATCTTATCTAAATTTGTTGTCCATCCATATTCACCTGTTTCATAATTAGCTCCAAAATGAATCTGTAAATAAACTTTTTCTCTTTGTCCTTTGATAGCCTGACCAATTGCCCGAAATGTTTTAGCATGTCCACTTGCTAAATCTAGATAATTCACACCTTGATCAATAGCTTCTTGAATCGTCGCAATGATTTCTTCATCACTTGATTCTCCAAGTGAACTGGTTCCTAAACCAATCACACTAATTTTTTCATTTCCATGTGGTAATTGTCTATATTCCATGGATTTCAACTCCTTTGCATATAAATAAATTGTAAAATCATCATCTCCTCGATATTGATCTAATCGTTTCATTTGATGATGATCATAAAATTCATAAGAACAGCTTGTATCGGTATACAAAATATAATGGGAACAGTTTTCTTTTTTAAATAAATATTCTGCATACTCATAAAGCTTCGTTCCTAATCCCTGATGCTGATATGTCTCATCAACCATAAATAAAACAATCTCTCCATCATAGTTTTGATGCATCTTGGGTAATAACTGTTCACAGTTTTGATGATAGTTTTGCATCATTTGACGATAGGAAGAAATCAAATGGAAATCATCATGTTGATGATAGAGAAGATTTTGATATTCTTCAGGAATTAAAATTTTCTCTTTTTTAGATAAAGATAATGCTAAAAAACCAACAATACGCTGTTGTTTGGTTGCTATAAATAAATCTGTGGAATGCAATAAAACATCATAAAAATATTCTTGTGAGAAAATCATGCCATTTTTTAAACTTTTAAACATGCGATCTAATTTCCAGACCTGACAGATCATTTCTACGATTCTTGATGTCTCTTTCCATTGAAATCTTTCTATTTGCATAATGCCACCACAACTTTCATCTTTATTTTATATCAACCCTTTCTTCTCTTCAAATACTTATATTTCATATTCAACCATGCTTATAAAGCATAATAATAAAAGAACCACTTATAAAAGCGATTCTTATTCTAAATATTCTTTAATTGAACTCATTTTATCATCTAAATCATTACACATCTGTGCACATTCCAATAACTGATAAGCTATGTAACTTTCTTTATCGTCATCAATGACTTTTTTATATCTCAATTTATGTTCTAGACTGGCCCAAAAATCCATCGCTAAAGTACGGAACTGAACTTCGACTTTCACCCATTTTTTCTCATTCTCTAAAAAAATCGGAACTTCAATAATCAAATGTAAACTGCGATAACCATTGGCTTTAGGATTTTGAATATAGTCCTTTTTCTTGACTAAACGAATATCATCTTGTTGTAATAAACATTGAGCCAAATGATAGATATCCTGTTTAAATGAACAGACAACTCGTAATCCCGCAATATCATAAAGATATTTTTCCATTGTTTCAACATTAATCGGATAGCCCTTTAACTTCAGTTTCTTTGTAATACTTGCATTAGATTTTAAGCGAGAGTGAATAGATTCAATAGGATTACGGTCATAACAAAGAGAAAGTTCTTCATTTAAAACTCTAAATTTTGTTTCTACTTCCATGATGGCACAACGATAATAAGCCATCATTTGCTTAAGTGGCAGAATTTCTTCCTGCCACTCATCGCTCATCACTTCATCAATAAATGCATCTTTAAACTGTTCAATAACCATGTAACTTTCCTTTCTTATGACTATTTTGTTTGCATTTCTTTCATCTTATTTTTCATTTCAAAATAGAACATTGTTGAGGTTGTTAAAACAGCAATTGTATCAGCAATAGGTTCTGCTAAAAAGACTGCAAAAACCTGATCTGATATAAACATTGGTAAAATATAAATCAAAGGAATTAAAACCAAGATTTTTCTAAAGACTGCCAAAAATGCACTCTTTTTTGAATTTCCAAAGGCGATAAATGTCTGTTGACATGAAATTTGGATACCCATTAATAAGACTCCAGCCATATAAATTCTTAATGCCCAAATTGTGATTTCTGTTAATTGTGGATCACTTGTAAAAATCGCAACAAATAAACTTGGGAAAATCATAATTAACAACCATAGTATAGATGAATATGAAAAACATGAAATGGTTTGAAGTTTAAATGCTTTTTGAACACGATCACCTTGTTTAGCACCATAGTTATAACTGATAATGGGTTGTCCACCTTGTGTTAAACCTTGTAATGGTAACATGGCAAATTGCATAACACTTGATAAGATTGTCATAGCGCCAACAGCTAAATCTCCACCATATTTTAATAATGATGAGTTAAAGCACAATACCAAAACACTTTCTGTAGCCTGCATTGCAAAAGGAGCAACACCTAATGCGATACATGGTAATAAAATATGAAAATTGATTTTTAAATATTCTCTTTTTAATTTTAAAATCGTATTTTTTCCTGATAAGAACCAGAATGCCCAAATGGCACTTAAAGCTTGTGACATGACTGTCGCAACTGCTGCACCTTGTACCCCCATATTCAATCCAAAAATGAAAATAGGGTCTAAAACAATATTTGTGACAGCTCCAATAACAACAGTTAACATACTAATTTTTGAAAATCCTTGTGCTGATATAAAGGCATTTAACCCTAATGTCAATTGTACAAAGATTGTTCCAATCGCATAAATAGTCATATAATCCATGGCATAACCAATTGTATTTTCACTCGCTCCAAAAAGATATAATAATGGTTCTTGAAAAATCAAAACCAAAACTGTCAATAAAACAGCAATAATCATGAGTGATGTTGTACAATTACCTAAAATTTTTTCAGCCGTATCATTGTCTTTTTTCCCCATGAAGATACTAGCTCGTGGTGCTCCTCCCATACCAAATAAGTATGCAAAAGCAGAAATAATCATGATAATAGGAAAACAGACTCCTACCCCTGTTAAAGCTGCAGAACCAACTTCTGGAATATGTCCTATATACATACGATCGACCATGTTATATAAAGCATTGACAACCTGCGATGTAATAGCTGGTACAGCCAAAATAAACAATAAATGTCCTACGTGTTCTTTTCCTAAGTCCACTTCTTGTGACATTTTTAATTTCATAAACATACCTCCTCATTTTTTTCTTTAAAATGATTTCTTATTTTTATTAGCGTTTCTTCCATTTTTTGAATATCTTCTTTTGGAATTTCTGATAAAATATCTTCATTAATTTTTCGAATTTCTTTTTTTAAAATCTTTATCTCCTCAATTGCATCGGCTGTTAAATAAATATGTTGAATACGTCGATCAGTGACATCACTTTCTATACGAATCAGCTCTTTTTTCACTAAGCTTTCTACACTACGACTAATGAGTCCCTTAGAAACTCCTAAAAAGACATTTAACTGTGTACTTGTTGTAATACTTGGATTATTTGATAATAAAATTAAGATATTCATTTCATTAGGCGATAATTTCAAATCTTTCAATCTCTCATTTAAAACACGTGCATAATACTTTCTAATCTGTATTGAATAATCTAATAATGTTTCAATGTTCATTTTCATATCTCACCTCATTAGTTTACTTGTATATTGTTTGCAACTAAACAATATACTCTTATTTTATGAAAATTGCAACAAAAAAGGTGTAACATTTCGTTACACCAGTTGCTTTAATAACTGTTCAAATAAATCAATATCATCTTTTATCATATCAATAGAGTTTTGCCAGAATGCTGGATCCTGTAAATCAATATCAACACTCTTACCCACATCTTCTAAACTCATTTTTCCTGTTAATGATAAGAAATGTTCATACGTATCAGCAAATGTAGCACCTTGTTTTTGATATAAACCATATAATCCTTTTGCAAGTAATAAACCAAATGCATAAGGAAAATTATAAAACGCATAATCAGCTTCATAATAATGTGGTTTCCATGTCCACATATAAGGATGTAGGTAACGATGATCCAAACCATGACCATAGGCTTCTTTTTGAGCTTCTAACATTAAATCCTTGATTTCTTCAACACTTAATGGTCCTTCTTGACGCTTTTCAATCAATCGACTTTCAAACAAATAACGTGAATAAATATCCACAATCACCTGTGCACAATCACAGAGTTCATTTTCTAAAATAAACAATTTGTCTTTTGCATCAGCAGATTTGAGCGCTGCCTTTTTGATAATTGTTTCGCAAAATGTTGAAGCTGTTTCAGCAATAGGCATTGGATAGTCAGCATTTAAAGCTGTTTGTGTATTTAAACATTCACCATGAAATCCATGTCCAAGTTCATGACCTAAAGTAATAGTATCACCAAACTCATTTCCATAATTTAATAAGAAACGACTTTCCTGAATACAATGTAAATTACGACAGAAAGCACCTCCAACTTTTCCCGCTCTTGGATAAACATCAATCCATTGATTTTCAATAGCCTTCTTGGCATAATCTCCTAAATGCTTTGAAAAAGTATAAAACTGTTCTACAACAAATTGACTACCTTTTTCAAAAGGATAAGACATATCACTTTCTACAATTGGGGCATATAATTCATACCAAGGCAATCCATCCGTATAACCTAACGCTTGAGCCTTTAATTGAAAATATCTTTCAAACATAGGTAAAGCTTTTTTCATCGTAGAAATCAAAACATCCAATGTCTTTTGTGACATTCTGGAATCTATCAAAGTACGCTGTAAAACAGAATCATAACCTCGAAGATTGGCACTTGTTATGGCTTCACCTTTAATTGCATTCAAAGCACTCGCAACACCTTGTTCTACTTGTAAATAAGATGCTATCTCGGCTTCATATGCTTTCTTTCTCACCTCTTTATCCTTTGAATAAGCCATATTTAAAACTTCTGTCAAAGGATACTCCTTACCATCCATAGATACTTTCATAGAAGCAATTAACTGATCTTTATATTTCAACCAGGCACTTGAGCCAGTTGTTTTCATTTGAGCCAAAATCTTTTCTCCCTCATCACTTAATAAATAACGATTATGTTCTTGTGTTTCTTTTAAAACAAAAAGATGTTCTTGAATATAAGAATCTTGAATATGATTCAAATCAAACTGACCAATCCAACGATCAATTTTTGCCTGTGCATCTGCAAAACTTGCTAAAAGATTTTCAATAACAGATGAATATTTCAAAGCATCCTGATTCGTTGTATCACTACTCATTGTCAATGATATAAAAGCATATATTTTTTCTACCAGATCCGAAAATTGATTGGATTGTTCTAAATATGACTTTAAATTGTCTTCTGTTTTTTCCTTTTGAGAATATTCCTGCATATCTTCTAACATTTGTTTTAATGTTTCAATATCATTTAAAAATGATTGATCTTGAAAAGATAAATATAATTGATCTAAATTCCAACGTTTCTCCATAATAACCTCCTTATTTATATTCATTATATACTTTTTTCATATTTTTTTTCTATAAAAACTTACTAACTTTCTGATTATCTTTTCATAAGCTGGTAAATGTCGGTATAGCCTGTATTTTAGGGCTTTATCGGCATTTTCCTTTGGGAAGATACTCTGCATAAACTGTCTTTTGAAATGAAAAAAGCACTGAAAAACCAGAGAACTATCTAATTGAATATTTTCAGATAGCAGTCTTTGTTTCCAATGCATCGTATACTGTTTCTTTATGTAGGAAATATTGGATTCATCTATATTTGGATTTTCAATCATAAGCTGATTCAAATCCTGCATAGAATTTGAGCGAATAATGGATAGAGTGTCATGAAATAGAATTTGACTATAAGGAATAATGACAGATAGTAAAAATGCATGTGTATGATGACAATGCTTTCATATTCTGTTTTATATCATTTGATGGCTGATCAGAGGATTGCTGTAATCGCTCCCACTGCAAGACAGGCGGGCAAGCCAAGAAGCATACCAATACAGGACTGCTTAATATGAAAACAGTAATCCTTATATTCTTCCATATCCTCTGTGCCTGGTATCCTGACTTTTTTCGAATGGCAAAACCAGATGCAATCAAGTATCAGAGCGTCATACCAATCAATGATCAGCCAGATCATGTAGGAATCCCGAAACCCTTTCCAGAATGTATCCGCTCCATTAAACTGTTTCAGGACAACAGCGAAGATGAACACAAAAGCAAGCAGGGCGATCCCCTTTCGGAGGATATCTGCCCTGGTAAAGCGTTGTTCTCTTTTTTCGATCAATCCTAATTCCATACATTTCTCCCGTATGGCCGGGGATAATCTCCCACTGAGGTAAGGGGATTTTTCAGCGTCAGTGACACAATCAGAACTGTGAATAATAAGATATCAATCAGACTTTCTATCATGACCGCCATATTCACTTTACCTCCGATATCCATTTTATCGTTTTATGGAAAGCGTCTTCACGGCTGCGCCTGCAATCTTCCGGATATTGTCTCTCAATTTTAAACATTTTCAGCTTAGATGGATTTAATGGAACAAGAATGTGGCTTGCTTTTTCATATTCCAAGACATCCACCCGGAAAGCAAACCGGTGTTTTTCCAGGCGGTTTACCATATATGCCACTGCCTCTTTGCTGGGCCACATGAGATCTTCCTTTGCGTAAATAAATAAAATGTTTCCCTGAATGTTCTCCACATGAATGGCTGTATCCTCATCAAAATGTTTCAGCGGTTCTTCGTAGATATAGGATAACTCGAACTGCTGATGGAGGATGAGGTTCCAGATTGCCGGCCCATATTTCAGATGCGCTGTCATACACGGAAAATCTTTCCCCCTGTATGTAAATTCGGAGGCAGATGAAAAAGTTTTCGATGCCATGCTTTTATTCCCGTGCATGCCTCCCCATATACAGTGCATCGGGGAGAGTGCGACAACGCCGCAGATATCCGGCATAAGGGAGGCGCAAAGCAGCGCCAGTTCAGCGCCTTTTGAAATGCCGTACATGATAATCTTCTCATGTCCCTTGTTTTTCAGCCACAGGATTGCTTTTTCAAACGGATCGACAGGCACCCGAACCAATTCTTTCGGCAGCCCGTCTACGTTCCAGTAACAAATGCCTAACGCGGCGATGCCGCACCTGGCAAACATAGCGCCCACATTCATCGGGATATTTTCATTCCCTTCGCTGCCGCCTACTACGATGACGACCTTTTTGGGATCATGATCCTTAACAGGGACATGATAAAGTCCATAGAAGCCCTCCTGTGCAACCGTCACATATTCCACTTTCCCAACTCTCCCTGTTTTTGCAGCTTGGATTGCTGTCCGTATTTTCTTTCTTTATCCCATTTAGAGTCCTTTTTGCAAACATAGAAATCACACTTTTCTGCGCCCTCTGCAAGTGTACCTGTCCTGTATAACACGCCGCCCATGAGATCAGCAGAAATAAAATCCATGGCACACATATAGGGTATCAGTTCTTCCAAATGCTCCTGTTTTCCAAGCGCACACAGGCCGCACCTGTGATAGTTGATGGTGTATTCGTCTGCATCCCTTCCGGGAATCGTCTCCGTCATCCAGTTGAATTCGCTGTCGGATATGGCATTTGCAATTCTGTCCTTCTTGACTTTCTTTTTTTGATATTCCATATCAAATGGATTTTTACTCCCGAAAGCTTTTTTAATGAGCGACGCCTGCATCGTGGCTGTCACCATTTCCCCGAACTGCTCATGGCTCATCGCCCCATCCATTGCCTTATAAACTGCCATCCAGACAATTCCGCCGGAAAGACAGATTCGCAGAGGATTTTTCGTAAAACCGCCTATGTCGGGTGTCCTCGCCAACATATCTTTAAAGTTTTTACGCGATTTCTTCTTCACCCTGAATGTATCCGTATTTTTGCAATTGGCTGCGATATATTTGAAAATAGCAGGTGTCATCGCTGACCACATCAGTTTTTCACAGATGGTGTTTTTCATATTCTATTCCTCCTCAAACGTACTCATAAACGAGAGATTTCCTACTGAATGCGAATCATATTCTGTTTTATATCATTTGATGGCTGATCAGAGGATTGCTGTAATCACTCCCACTGCAAGACAGGCGGGCAAGCCAAGAAGCATACCAATACAGGACTGCTT
>ERZ857801.3204-NODE-3204-length-11999-cov-4.150285_pt1 | contig 11999 bp, 8 predicted proteins | sample MGYA00519762_ERZ857801 | MGnify/ENA primary metagenome ERZ857801 (study PRJEB31778, sample SAMEA3449368) | human gut metagenome | biome: human gut; feature: human-associated habitat; material: faeces | place: United Kingdom | collected 2010/2012 ...
CTGCTGTTACGACTTTTTCGAGATGGCGACGCTGAACATGGCCTCCCGAGGGCTGTTCGGCGAAGTGATGCACGTCGAGGGAGCCTATATCCACGACCTGCGCTCGCTGAATCTGGATACGACCGACCGCACGGGTTATCAGGGCATGTGGAGACTCGACTACAACACGCGGCACACGGGAAATCCCTATCCGACGCACGGACTCGGCCCTGTCTGCCAGATTCTTGGCATACACCGGGGCGACCGCATGGAGCGCCTCGTTTCGCTGTCGACGGCCCAGCGCGGCCTGACGCTCGCCGCCCGCGAGAAGTTCGGCCCCGACTCTCAGTGGGCGCAGCGCGACTACCGGCTCGGCGACATGAATACGACCTTGATCCGCACCGCCCGGGGCAAGACGATCCTGATCCAGCACGACGTGACGAGTCCCCGGCCGTACAATCGACTGCACACGATCAGCGGCACGAAAGGCTTCGCGCAGAAATATCCCGTCGAAACGATCGCGCTCGATCCGAATGCGCACGCTCCGCTGCCGGAACGGCAACGCGACAGCTTGCTGTCCGTCTACGAGCATCCTATCACGCGGGAGATCGGCGAAAAGGCGCGGCAGGTGGGCGGCCACGGAGGAATGGACTTCATCATGGACTATAGGCTGATCTACTGCCTGCGCAACGGACTGCCCCTTGACATGGACGTATACGACGCGGCCGAGTGGTCGTCGCTCGTCGAGCTGACCGAAGCATCGGCCGAACACGGCGGGATGCCGGTCCTCGTGCCCGATTTCACCCGGGGCGCATGGGACAAGGTCAAAGGCTTCTCCCACGCGGTAAAATAGACAGGCAGGACAGAAGCCGACAGAACGCGAGGCGCGCCGAGCGACTCCAACGAACACGAGAGAAACCGAATGCAGACGGAAAGAATCAGAGAAATCATCGGCCGTTTCGATACGGCGGGGACCGTAGCGGATCTGCGGGCCGTAGGAAACGGATGGATCAACGACACCTATCGGGTCATGACGGTCTCGGACGAGACGCCCGATTACATCCTGCAGCGAATCAACCATCACGTTTTTAAAGACGTCGAACTGTTGCAGCGCAACATCGAGCGCGTCACCTCGCATATCCGCCGCAAGCTGGCCGCCGCCGGGGCGGACGACCTCGACCGGCGCGTGCTGCGCATCGTACCGGCTCGCGACGGGAGGCTCTACCATTTCGACGGCGAAAATTACTGGAGAATGACGCTGTTCATTGCCGGCTCGGTCACCCACGAGACGATCAGCGCCCCGCTGGCCCTGCTTACCGGCCGGGCATTCGGCGAGTTTCAGGCCATGCTGTCGGACATGGAGGACGGAGCGCTGGGCGAGACGATCCCGGACTTCCACAACATCGAGTTCCGGATCGGGGGCCTGCGCGATGCCGTAGCCCGCGACGAAGCGGGGCGTCTCGGGAAAGTGCGCTGGATGGCGGACGAGCTGCTCGGCCGCAGCGACGAGATGTGTCTCGCCGAACGGCTCCACCGCGAAGGCCGGCTTCCGAAGCGCGTCACGCACTGCGACACGAAGGTCAACAACCTGCTTTTCGATGAGCGGGACCGTCCGCTCTGCGTGATCGACCTCGATACGACGATGCCGGGCTACGTGCTTTCGGACTTCGGGGACTTCATCCGCACAGGCGCTAATACCGGAGCCGAGGACGACCCCGAACTGGATCGGGTCGGCGTCGACATGGAAATTTTCCGCTCCTTCTCGAAAGGTTATCTCGAAAACGCGGCCTCGTTCCTGACGGACGTCGAACGCGAGACGCTGACCTTCGGAGCGCAGATGCTGACCTACATGCAGACCGTGCGATTCCTGACGGATTATCTGGACGGCGACCGATACTACAAGATCAGACACCCGGACCACAACTGGCAGCGGTCGAAGGCTCAGTTCCGGCTCTTGCAAAGCATCGACGCGCACGAGCGGGCCATGCGGGACTTCATCGCCGGGCTATAACCGGACCGGAGAGACGACGAACGAAAGCAGGGGGAAGCCCGAGCATCCGTCTTTCGCATGCCAGGGCCGTCTTTCGCCGGACGGTTCGGAAAAATCGGACCGTATCCCCCGAAGCGGAATTCCATAAAAGAGACCGTTCGCGGCATCCGCCGGACAGCCGGACAGCCGGACAGGAATCGTCCGGAGTACGGACATCGTTTCGGGCCGAAACGAAAAGTCTTTCTTTTTCTCTGAAGCGGCCGTGTCGCGCCTTACAATCCACCGCCGGTTCATGCGAACCGTCCCGCAACGCCCCGAGGATGCAACAAGCCGCCATCAGAAGAACCGATAGCGCCCGGAGTCCGGATTCGTGCGGGAAGCTCCGGGAGCGCACGCCGCCCATCGGACGCATCCGACAATATGCCGTCGGTCCCGGATTCGGCACGCGTCTCCGGAAGCAAGCCGACGCGAGGGGAAGCAGGCTATGACCGCAACCACGTCTTCCCCGGTCGGACGATTCGCTTTTTTTCGTAGTTTTGCATCGGATATTCCTCTGCCTCGTCCGACGACCCGTATCGCCCGGGCGAGGAGGAAAGCGTCTCAAAATCCCCGAATATGATTCCGCTCTCGATCGTCATAGCCACTTTCAATCGCTCGGCCTACCTGTTGCGGACGCTCGAAAGTCTCGCCGGGCAGACGCTGCCGGCACAGGAGTTCGAGATTCTCGTCGTGAACAACAACTCGACGGACGACACGCCGGCGGTCTTCGCCGGCTTCGCCCGACAGCATCCCGAGCTCAGGCTACGCATGGTCGCCGAGCCCGTCCAAGGCATCTCCTACGCCCGCAACCGGGGAGTCGCCGAGGCAGAGGGAGAGTGCATCGTTTTTATCGACGACGACGAGGAAGCCGTACCGGACTTCGCGAAAAGCTACCGCGACTTTTTCCGGTCCCGACCGGACTGCGACGCGGCCGGCGGGGCGGTCGTCCCGGTGTACGAGGCTCCGCTGCCCCGCTGGTACTCGCACTACATAGAGAAAATGATCACCGGCGCCATGGATATGGGCGACCGCGTCAGACCGTTTCGCGGAAGCCGCTACCCGGGCGTGGGCAACTCGGGTTTCCGGCGAAGGCTGTTCGAACGCTACGGAAACTTCAACACGGCGCTCGGCCGCTCGGGCTCCAATCCGCTCGGCGGCGAGGAAAAGGACTTTTTCATGCGTATGCGCTCGCAGGGCATACGCTATTACTTCGTGCCCGGGGCCGCGATCCGTCATATCACGCCCGCATCGAAGCTGTCGGAAGAGTATTTCGAGCGGCTGACCCGGATGATCGGCGTCAGCGAGCGGATACGAACGCTCGGAGAGGGGAAATCCGCTTTCCGCCGGCGGCTGCTCGCCGAAGCGGTCAAATGGGGAGGCACGCTCGTGCTGGCTACCGGGTATGTGCTGCGGGGACAGGCGATCAAAGGACGCTACCTGATCCGGATGCGGCGAAACATCACGCAGGGACTGTTGCGGGGAATGCCGCCGGCCGAGCGGGACGCATGATCCGGATTGCCGGCCGCACGACCGGGGAGAGAGGAGTGAAAATATCCGAAGCGAGCCGGAGACGGAGACCGACACGGCCGAGTCCCCATGCAAGCGAATCCGGATGATTTCCGTTTCGGACGGTCTTATCTCCCCGCACAAGCGTACGAAAAAAGAAAAGAATACATACGAAAACGCACGATGCTCCGCCGATTCTCGGATTCCAGGAGCCGAAGATTTCGCAATCGGTCGGCACCGAAACAGCGATCCGTTCCGCACGACGCGCCCCGGAAAACGGAACGCACGGGAGCGGAAAAGCGTCCGGAATCTCGGAGCGGGTCGGACGTCCCGCCCGGAAGCCGATTGCCAAACAGTCAAACCCATCATGCCATGTCCGACCGAAAACACATACTGATCGTCTCGAACGCCTGTTATCCCGAACTGTCGCCCCGCGCGTTCCGCACGACCGAGCTGGTCCGGGAACTCGTCCGGCGCGGTCACCGGGTGACATTGTTGCTGCCTAACCGCGAGACCTACCGCCGCAATCCGCTGACGGGCGACGGACTGCAAATCGTCTACTCGTCCAGCCGGCTCGAACCGGAGAAAGGCACGCCGACGGCACGACGCAACCGGAAAATCCGCAGCCTGCTGCCGAAATTCGCGCAGCGCGCCGTGCTCTATTTCTACTGTCACGAGTTGCGGGCCAAGTACGATCCCGGCCTATGCGAGCGTTTGTCGGAACTGAGCGGTCCGTTCGATGCGGTGCTGTCGATCTCCTATCCCGCAGCGGTCCATCTGGCCGTGTCCCGCGCGATGCGGCGCAACGCGGCGCTGCGGTCGGCCGTGACGATCGCCGAGTTCAGCGATCCGCCGTTCCGGGGCGACGTGGCGCGCACGGTGTTTCCCGCCTACTTCCTCTATCTGAAGCGATGGGCGCGGCAATTCGACTATTTCACGATTCCGGTCGAAAAGGCGCTGCCGTGCTATACGCCCTATATCGACCGCGACCGGGTCCGGATCATTCCGCAGGGATTCGACCTGAGCACCGTCCGCAGACTTCCGTATACGCCCCATGCGAAGCCCGTATTCGCCTATGCCGGCCGTTTCTACGAGCGCATCCGCGACCCGAAGTTCTTTTTCGACTTTCTCGCGACGCTCGATACGGATTTCCGGTTCGACCTGTACGTCAACTATCTCGATCCCTGCTTCCGCGAAATGATCCGCGAAGCGCAAGGCCGCGTCACGGGAGAGATCGCGCTGCACGATCCGCTGCCCCGCGAGAAGCTGATCGAGCGATTGTCGCAAGCCGACTTCGTCGTCAATTTCGACAATGCGACCTCGAACGCGACGCCGAGCAAACTGATCGACTACGCGATGAGCGGCCGGCCGATTCTGTCGTTCAACGAGCGGACGTTCGATCCGGAAGGCTTCCATGCCGCGCTGTCGGGCGACTACTCGGCCCAGGTGAAAGGAATCGATCTGTCGCAATACGACATTCGCCGGATAGCGGACCGGTTCGAGGAACTGATAGACGAAGGGAAAAAGACGAAGTAAAAGCCCGAATCCGCTGCCGCGGACCGGCAGCAAAATCGTCCGAAAACGGCAAATGCGGCAGTCCGGGAAAAGGAAGAAAAGGCGGTTCGGTTATCCGCCGGAACCGGACACAGAAACCCTGCCCGGCACAGAAACTTCGGAAGATCGCGGAATCCCCGGAACGGAATACATGGCTTCGGAAACAGCACCGAACGGTCCTTTCGGTCGCGGACCGCAACACGCCGCTTCGTCACGGACGGACGAATATCTTCACCGCATACGGTCGTATCCGACGGTAGTGCAGAAAACGGGAAAGCCATGCAGTCCCCCTCAGACCCGTCCGACATCTTCCCGACATCTCCGAATCACGGAGACCCTACGCCCCCGGACCGGCATTTTCCGCTCCGTCCGATTCAGAAGCTACGACCGGCCGCCGTCCCTTTTTCTCGGAAATTTCCGCAGGACAAACCTTTCGCCCGCTTCCGGACTAACGGTCCGAAAATACGGGGATTTATCGATCGGGGCAGCGCGTTTCGGCCAAGTCGCATCGTATGCAGGTCCCGTCGCCACGCTCCGAGACGAAAGCCGAGCCCATCTGCATGCGCGCAGCCGTCGCCTTTCACTGCACGAGCAGATTGCATCCCCGTATTTCGCTGCCGGTGATACGGCCCTCGATTCGGAACGTCCCGTCGTCGTATGCCTTACCGAAATCCTGCGTCTGCAGGAAACTGCACGAGTAAACGTTGGCCAGATCAATCACGTTGATTCCACCGCTGCGACCGCTGCCGGCCCATGCGAACGGATCGTTCAGGTCGCGGGTCAGAACGCGCATCCAAGGCGGCGTCCGGAACAGCCCGTCGCCTTGAGAATAAGCCTGCGACATCAGCTCGGCCATTCCGTACTCCGAATGGATGCTCGGCACCGAAAACGCCGCACAGAGCATCCTGTGGAACTCCTCGCGGGGCATTTCGCGCCGGCGTCCCTTCATGCCGCCGGTCTCCATGACGATCGTTCCGGGCAGCGGACCGGGCTTCCGGTCGGCCAAATCCCACAGCGCATAGCTGACGCCGAGCAGGATTTTCGGTCCCCGGTGCGCATGCAGGTCGCGCAACAGCGCATCGTGGTCGTGCAGATAGAATCCTCCTCCGCCCTGCCGGATCAGCCGGTCGGCCATATAGATCAGCGACGAACCTTCGCGCTCCAGATAATTCGGCAACAGAGCGAATATCGCCATACGGTCGACCGATCCGTAAAAGCGCTCGAAAGCGAGCGTGAAGGCCCGCTCGTATATGCTCAGATCGGCCACATAGTGCTTGGCGGGCGTCTGCCCGGTCGTGCTGCTGCTCGTAAATACCTGCTGGGGCTCGCTATCGGAACAGTAGACCCGCCGGGTTTTGAACAGCTCGATCGGGAGGAACGGAATCTCACGCGTCGTCTCGACCCGCTCGGGACGAATCCCGATCAGCCGGAGATACTCCCGGTACGGTTCGCAGCGCTCGGCCTGAAAACGGAACACGTCGAGCGCCGCACGTTCGAACGCGGAGTCGTCTCCTATGCGAAAAAGGGCTTGCAGATCGATCACAACTCCTCCGATTACAGCCCCAGCAGATAGCGCTCGCAGTCGAGCGCGGCCATACAACCCGACCCGGCCGCCGTAATCGCCTGCCGGTAGTGCGGGTCCTGCACGTCGCCGGCGGCGAATACTCCCGGCACGCTCGTGCGGCTCGTGCCGGGCTCGGTCCGTATGTAGCCCTCCGCGTCCAACTCCAGCGCGCCTTTGAAAACAGCCGTGTTCGGCGTGTGCCCGATCGCCAGAAAGAATCCGGTCGCATCGATCACCAGCTCCTCGCCGCCGCTGTGGCGGACAAGCGCGCCGGTCACCCCGTTCTGGTCGCCGAGCACCTGGACGGTATTGTACCCGAACTTGATCTCGATGTTGGGCGTTTCCATCCCCCGCCGCTGCATGGCTTTCGACGCACGCAGATGATCTTTCCGGACCACCATGTAAACCTTGTTGCATATGGAGGCCAGATAAGTGGCTTCCTCGCAGGCCGAGTCGCCGCCGCCGACGACGATCACGTCCTGATTCCGATAGAAAAAGCCGTCGCAGGTCGCGCAGGCCGAAACGCCCTGTCCCTTGAATAGGGTTTCGGACTCGAGGCCGAGGTACTTGGCCTGAGCCCCCGTGGCGATAATCACGGCGTCGGTCTCGACGATTTTCCGTCCGTCGATCGTCACCTTGCGGGGGCTCGACGAGAAATCGACGCCCGTCGCTATGCCGAAACGGATGTCCACCCCGAGTTGCTGCGCCTGCTTCTTCATGGCTTCCATCAACTCGGCCCCCAGTATTCCGTCGGGAAACCCCGGAAAATTCTCGATCTTGGTCGTCGTGGTCAGCTGACCGCCGGGTTCCATACCCTCGTAAAGCACCGGAGCGAGATTCGCCCGGGCGGCGTATATGGCCGCCGTATAGCCCGCCGGACCGCTTCCGACGATCAGGCAGCGCGTTCTTTCAGTATCCATGGCGTATTGCGTTTTCGTTTCGTTTACGTTTCAGAATAAATCGATTACAAAGATAAGCTTTATTTCACAAATATTTTTCGCGCACGGCCCCTCCGGAAATCTTCCCGGCCTACGAGCGGCCGGGAAGAGCCGGTCATGCGGTTTTGTCGCGAAAAATCCCTATTTTTATCGCCGGTTAACCCTGAACCCATGACCAGACTTCCGCTGCGAGCCATATCCGTTCTTCTTTTGTCGGCCCTCGTGCTGCCGGGCTGCTCATCCGTCAAACCGATGCTCTCGAGCAGCGAGCGTAAAAAGCGGAACGTTACGAAGGAAACGCCCGCGCGTATCGAAAGCCATGCGCCCGAAAGCTGTCCCGATGAGTCGCAGCCGATCGGCGACATAGACGAGCTCGGCGAAAAGCATGCCGACGCCGCGCCGGTCCTGCTCCCGGTGTTCCCGGACAAAAACCGTCCCGAAATGACTTTCGGCGACCTCGAAAGCGCCAACGTGCGTATTCCGCTGAAATACAACAATCCGTTCCCCTCGTCGGGCGAGCTGGTCCTGCCGCTCGGCGAGCACGAGAACGAGTTCTGCTACCCGTATCCGGGCAAGCTCATCTCGCCTTTCGGGTATCGGGGAAGCCGCATGCACACCGGCATCGACATCAAGGCGGTACCGAACGATACGGTCCGGGCCGCGCTTCCGGGCGTCGTCCGGATGTCAAAATACTACAGCGGCTACGGCAATCTGGTCCTGATCCGCCACTACAACGGCATCGAGACCGTGTACGCCCACAACTCGAAAAACCTCGTGCGAGTCAACGACGCGGTCGAGGCGGGCGATCCGATCGCTCTGGCCGGCCGGACCGGCCGGGCGACGACCGAGCATGTCCATTTCGAGGTCCGCATAGCGAGCGAGCCGTTCAACCCGACGCTGTTCGTCGATCCCGACAACCGCAGCCTGCGTCTCGACCGGACGATCTATTGCTACAACCGGGGCGGCAAAATCCGGGTCTCGACGGAGCGGGCGACCGGCTTCCTGCCCGGCGAGGAAAACAGCGACGACACGCCGAAAGTTTCCGCGAACGCTTCGTCCGACGCATCTTCCCGTCAATACTACTACGTGAAAAAGGGCGACACGCTTTCCAAGATCGCCCGCCAGCATTCGACCACCGTATCGAAGCTGTGCGCCCTGAACGGTATCAAGCCGACGAAAATACTGCAAATCAAGGAAAAACTGCGCGTCCGGTAAAACAACGGCTACGATCCTGCCGGCATTCCGCACGCGATCCGGTCAGGGCGTACTCGCAGACCGGCGGGGAGTATTCCGGCATACTGTGTTGCCCAGGTCGCGTCGTACCGTTCTACGCGTCGGTTTGGCCGCGACGGTCCGCACGGCTTCTCACAGTTTTTCAATGGAATAGGGTTCTAAATAATCGGTCCGGCCTCCCGAAGCGAGGTCGAGAACCTCGCAGACGATCGCATCCCGCTCCCGCCCGGTCCGACAAACGGACCGCCCTCTCCGGAGCGCTCAAACCGGAACATCGCGGAAACCGGACCTATCCGCAGAAAAACGAACGCACGAACGCCATGCCTCACGTTCCGGACAACGGTCTGTATCCGCTACCGGTCCGTACATCCCCGGAACGAGAAGTATTTCTGCATCACATAGCTGTACACGATTGTAACGGCCGTCGTGACTGCTTTCGACGGCGTCGGATAGAAGCCGCAGACCTCGACGAACAGCTTCAGGCAGGCATAATTGAGCAGGATCGAGCCGCACACGCTGAGCAGATAGCGAAACAGTTGCACCCGACCGCGCAGAGGCGAGCTGTGGAACGCGATGTGGCGGTTCATCCAGAATCCGGTCAGGAACGTGATCGGAAAAACGATCAGAAAAGCCGCAATATAGGGCGAAATCGCCACGATACCGTCGATATGGACGACTCTCTTATCGAGCACGAAGTTGTACAGCAAGAAGTACAGCGACAGGTCGAGAGCCATGTTCAGGCCTCCGCAGGCGGCGTAGCGGAACGTTTGCGGGGGAACGATCCGGCGCAGCGGCTTGACATAGAGCAGATCGATCAGTCGGGTCAGCGTTCGGGTCAGCGTCATTTTTTCTGCATGCTTTTTTGTTTTTCCTGCAGCGCGTACATCTGGTCGCGGTAAGCGGCCGCGGCCGTGAAGTCCAGTTCCCGGGCCGCGCTCTCCATTGCCGCGCGGGCGATCTTGATCGCCGACTCGATGTCGCGGTCGGTCATATAGGCAGCCACCGGGTCGGCCGCGCAGCCGGTCTTCGCGCCGGGCAGATCGTAGCGTGCGGAACCGTGCCGCAATTCGTCGCCCGAGAGGATCGCCCGGCCGCTCTTGATCGCCTGACGCGGCACGATACCGTGCAGGTTGTTGTATCGGATCTGCTTCTCGCGCCGGCGGTTCGCATCCTGAATCGCCAGCCGCATCGAATCGGTGATCCGATCGGCGTACATGATCACGCGGCCGCCGACGTTGCGCGCGGCTCGGCCGGCCGTCTGGGTCAGCGAGCGGGCGCTACGCAAAAAGCCTTCCTTGTCTGCATCCATGATCGCCACGAGCGATACCTCGGGCAGGTCGAGTCCCTCGCGCAGCAGGTTCACGCCGATCAGCACGTCGAACAGTCCGCCGCGCAGGTCGTCGAGTATCTGTACCCGCTCGAGCGTGTCGACATCCGAGTGGATGTAGCGGCAGCGGATGCCCATCCGGTCGAAGTACTTATACAGCTCCTCGGCCATACGCTTGGTGAGCGTCGTGACGAGCACGCGCTCGTCGGCCTCGGCCCGGACCTCGATCTCCTCGACCAGGTCGTCGATCTGGTTCAGCGTCGGCCGTACCTCGATCGGCGGGTCGACCAGCCCCGTCGGCCGGATGAACTGCTCGACGACGGAACCCTCCGACTTGATCAGCTCGTAGTCGGCCGGCGTCGCGCTGACATAGATCACCTCGTTTTCGAGCGATTCGAATTCGTTGAATTTCAGCGGCCTGTTGTCGATGGCAGCCGGCAGCCGATAACCGTAATCGACCAGATTGTGCTTGCGCGAGCTGTCGCCGCCGAACATGCCCCGGATTTGCGGAATCGTCACATGGCTCTCGTCGACGATCAGCAGATAGTCCTTCGGGAAATAGTCGATCAGGCAGAACGGCCGGCTGCCGGGCGCGCGGCCGTCGAAATAGCGCGAATAGTTTTCGATGCCGGGGCAGTAGCCCAACTCCTTGATCATTTCCAGATCGTACTCGACGCGCTGCTTCAGCCGCCGCGCCTCGGTCGGCTTGCCGAGCGACTCGAAATACTCGATCTGGGTGCCCAGATCGAGCTGAATCTGCCGGATCGCCTGCTCCGTGTGCTCGCGCGTCGTGACGAACAGGTTGGCCGGATAGACGATCACGCGATCGAGCTCCTCGAGGCGCTGGCCCGTATGCGGGTCGATCGAGCAGATCATTTCGATTTCGTTGTCGAAGAAAATCACCCGGTAGCACTTGTCCCCGTAGGCGACGTAGATGTCTACCGTATCGCCGTTCACGCGGAACGTACCGGGCTTGAAATCGGCCTCGCTGCGCGTGTAGAGCGCGTCCACGAGGCCGTACAACAGCTTGTTGCGGCTGATCACGTCTCCCAGCCGGAGTTCGACGGACGTGGCGTGGAAATCCTCGGGGTTCCCGATACCGTAGATGCACGATACGCTCGACACGACGATGATATCGTTGCGCCCGCTGAGCAGAGCCGAGCTCGTGCTGAGACGCATTTTTTCGATTTCGTCGTTGATCGACAGGTCTTTCTCGATAAACGTGTCGGTCGACGGAATATAGGCCTCGGGCTGGTAGTAGTCGTAGTAGGACACAAAATACTCTACCGCGTTGTTAGGGAAAAATTCCTTAAACTCGGCGCAGAGCTGGGCCGCCAGGGTCTTGTTGTGGGCCAGCACCAGGGTGGGCCGCTGCACCGCCTCGATGACCTTGGCCATAGTGAAGGTCTTGCCCGAACCGGTGACGCCAAGAAGGGTCTGCTCATCCAGACCGTTCTCAATGCCCGCCGCCAGGGCGGCGATGGCCTCCGGCTGGTCGCCGGCGGGCTGATATTCGCTGACAACTTGAAATTTCGACATAGCGCTGTCTCACCTCACAGGTCGGGAAATCGGAACGGCGGCCAGCCGCGCGCAGAAGCGCGCCGCCGCCCTGCGGCGTCCAAGCGTTTTGCGAAGCAAAACCTTGTCCAGACGGAATTCAGTTCCGTCTGGAGGAATAGAAAAACAGGGCTCCCGGCGGATTCATCCGCCGGGATACGCCGGCCGGCTGATATTCGCTGACTACTTGGAATTTGGGCATACCGTCACCTCACAGGGTAATTATAGCAAAACAAATGTTCGATTTCAACCGAGAATTTTAGAACCTGCCTTTTTACGGCTGGTAAAAGCCGCTGTCCCGGAGAGACACCA
>ERZ857801.3207-NODE-3207-length-11989-cov-3.822105_pt1 | contig 11989 bp, 6 predicted proteins | sample MGYA00519762_ERZ857801 | MGnify/ENA primary metagenome ERZ857801 (study PRJEB31778, sample SAMEA3449368) | human gut metagenome | biome: human gut; feature: human-associated habitat; material: faeces | place: United Kingdom | collected 2010/2012 ...
TGCATGAAATGCTGTATGCAGACCTCGGTATCAAGGACATCCGCATTACAGGCTCCAAGGAAGAACCGATCATCTCTGCCCTGCACACGCTGGATTCCGGGGAGAGCACCTCCAAGGGATTCTGGCTTCCTCTTGGGCTGGAATCGGTCGGCACACAGCGTTTCTTCTCCCGCATCGGAATGTGGCTCACCGCACTGGAATCCGGGTCTGTTTTGGTAGTAGACGAGATCGAATCCAGTATGCACCCGCTGCTGACAAGGCATCTGATCGAGATGGTGCAGGATGCTGCCATCAACACAAACCACACCCAGCTTATTTTTACTACACATGACACAGGGCTTCTCGACCTGACCCTGCTGCGCCGGGATCAGATCTGGTTTGCAGAGAAGAACGAAAAGACCATGCAGACCGATATTTATGCCCTGACTGAGTTTTCTCCCCGGAAAGGTGAAAACATTTCCAAAGGCTATCTGCAAGGACGATATGCAAAAAACAGTTCAAGTCGAATTTAGAATATCAAAATCTTTTTAACACTTTTTCAGTATTCAACCATCAAATTTCACTTTTGGGGTTTGGATTTCATTTTTTTGAGCGTTCATTTCACTTATTGAGCTAAAAATTTAATGTTTCTATCGAAATTTCATATTTGATTTGACTTTTCTACTTCAAATTTCAAAAACAATTTGATGTTTTGATTTTTGCTATTGACCATAGTTTACCTTGTCTATCCATCCAAACATGATATAATGGAGCAAAGGAGCGTGATACCATGAGCCCAATTGAAGTCCCTGCAAAAATCCAGTTGGTTGAAAAGCGTGAAACACGGACGAGCCGTGGAATGCTCTCAAAGGGCTGGTATCATGTAGATGATCAGCTTGTTATGGTCAAAGGCAACTCCATCACAGAGGCCGGAACGGCTGGATATGAGCCATATTCTGAGGTGATGGCATCGCTGATTGCGCAGGTTCTGGGTCTGCCTCATGTGGAATACGCCCTGATGCCTGCCAAACTCTTTCCCGACATTCAGACCTATTCCTGCGATGTGGTCAGCGTCTGCCCCAAGTTCACAACGGACGATGAACAGCTGTATCATTTTGCAGACTTGGCTGATGCCCATTTCCTTGCCAGCGGTCGAGCCGCTTCACCGGAAGCATTGTTCCAGTATGCGATAGAACTATATGGTAAGAAGTGGCTTTATCAAATGCTGGCATTTGACGCCTTTATCGGCAACGAAGACCGCCACGAAAACAATTTTGATGTGATCGTCCGGGATGGAAAAAATTATGCTCCGCCTATTTATGACAATGGCGGTAGTCTGCTTGCGTGGGCAACGGATGAAGAATTGACTGACACGAAGCTCCGTTATCAGTTCGACAAAGCCAAACCGTTCCGCAGTCACCATGCCCAGCAAATCAAGATGATCGATGAGCCTGTGCTGCCAACGCGTGACTTGGACGAGTTGTATAGTGAAATCATTCAGTCCATCTCGCCTATTCTTGCATTGTTGAGCGAAAAAAGAGCATCTGCGATCCGTCAATACCTGAAATACCGTCTGCACTACCTGAAAGCCGCCATGGGGTGATAAAATGGCCTATCTGAAATTGATGATGGATGAAAAAGAAATTGCCCACCTAAGCGAAGATGGGCAGTCTCTTTGCGCAAATGAGGGCGTGCCGCAGTACAGCCTCCCACTGAACCTTTTCATCGGTGACAAACGTGAAGTTCCATTGGTTGATGTGGTGGTTTGGGCAAAGAAACGAATCTTTCCGAAAAATCGGATGGACTGCAAGGAAATTCTGAAAATGATGGGTCTGCCGAACTACAATGCATGGGAAATCGTCAAACGCACCAACGCCTGCCTGATGGAAGACCCCTATTGGCTGCGATTCAGCGAGGATGAAACCTTTGAGGACACCACGCGCGGACGAGCCAGAAGAATTATGAACGAAAATCAAAAGAGCAGCTGATACCAAAAAGCCAAACCTCACCGTACATCCTGTACAGCTTGAGGTTTGGCTTTTCTCTTATCATCCTTCACCAGCGCGAGCGATGGTTGATTATTTTATCAGCTTAATCCAGAGAGTGACCGCATTACAAGATCAATGTCCTGATTTTCCAGTTCCTGAATGATGTGCAGGTAGGTTTTCTGCGTGGTTGTCATGCTGGAATGCCCCAGCCGCCTTGCCACGCTTGCAATAGATACACCAGCAAACAGAAGCACCGAAGCGTGGGTATGCCGCAGACCATGTACCGAGATGACCGGGATCTTGGCCCGGTTGCAGTGCCGTTCCAGAACATCGTTGACGGTGGAATTGTAGGCGTGTTCCTTGAACACGAAAATCGGCTTATCTTCAGGAACGTCCTTTACCAGTGCTGCGAACTGGATCACCGTCTGCCAGTCGATCTGAATTTTGCGGACAGACGATTTATTTTTTGTCGGCAGAAATCCGCCGTTCCCCTTATAATCCCATGTTTTATTGATGGAAAGTATCTGGTGCGAAAAGTCAAAATCCGCAGGAGTGATCGCCAAAGCTTCGGAAAAGCGGATGCCGGTTTTGGCAATCAGCAAAATCATCCAGTCCCAGTTGAGTTTTCCCTGTAGATCCAAGTCGCTCAACAAAAGATGCAGTTCAAACTGGTTCAGGTATTTCACCTTTTTAGGCACCGGGGGCTTGCCTTTGATGATCGCTTTTCGGGTTGGGTCTTTCACGATCAGTCCATCATCCACAGCATCCATGATGGCACCTTTCAGCTGATGGTGGAAGTCCATCGTGGTCTGACGCTCATGGCCTACGGCATAATCGTTCAAAAGCTGCTGATACGTCACTCTGGAAACCTCGCACAACTTCAAATCAGGTGCCAGCCTTTTCACCCAAGAAAGGGTCATTTTGTACTTATCCAATGTAACCGGGCGAACTGCGCCCTCTTTGTATACGGCAACCCACTGCTCATAATAATCGCAGAACAGGTTGTTTTCATTCATTTCGTTTAACACGTTTTACCTCCAAAATCGGTTTTATATGCTCACGCTGATGAAGGGTGATAAGGGTGTCAAACGCCTCTAGCAATTTTGCAATTTTCTCTTGTTCAAATAGTTCAGGAAGCATCAGCTGGTATTCCGCATATTCCTGAGCATTAACTCCCGGCTGTCCAGAACGCTGAGATGTTATTGCAATATATCGCTCATAACTCCGTGTTAGCGTATTCTGAAATATGAATCCGGCGCTTACACTTTCTTTAATTTTCGCTCGAATCAAGAAACCGGCAAAATACACTAATCCGTCAGATTTCTTGTAGAGATATGTCTTTCCAACGCTCGCACCGGTTCTCGCAAATAGAACATCTCCATCGGACAACCTATAATTATCTGCTTCTGCGAGATTTGCATCAGGGGATGTTATATCTGCTGATACAAATTGCCGTGAGGTATCATCTATATCTGTAATTCGGAGATATTTATTTTGACCATCATATTCTTTAGCTGCTGCATTCAAACCGTATTCAAAAGAGCGACTAAGTTCCCCCAGCTTACGCTGTTCCCAAAGGTCAGTAAAACCCTTAAAGCGAATTTCTGGCACCGATGCGCCATTTTTCGGGAACATCTTGTCCAACATGGACTTTTTGATATTCACCAGCTTCTCATACTTACGCTGATGAAGGGTGATAAGGGTGTCAAGATTGCGGAAAAACTCAGAGATTGTTCTTTGCTCCTTGATGTCAGGAAAAACGATTTGTCCCTTGAGCGCATTTTCTGCGGATACCTTCATGTCGTTTTTTGCACCTTTGTTGACGAGTGGGTGCATATAATTATTCATTCTGGCATCCTGCTCAAAATAAATCTGGACAAATTCTGGATTGGCACTTTGTTTTGGCTTGTAAACGGCATATAACGTTGACACGATGCCATTTTTTCCTTTATTAGCTTTAATGATGCCATAAGGATTAGATTTCAGGGGTGATTTAGTGTAAACAATATCGCCGGTTTCAACCACACCATAATTGGCAACGGATGCTCCTGCAAATGAACGTCCCTGAAATTCAATCTGATTCACAATTCCAAAATCGCCCGAAACGGACAAGACATCTTCTTTGGTATATATTCCTTCAAAGTTCTTTTGACCTGAAACTTCGAGATATTCTTCCAGCTTACGCTGTTCCCAAGTAGGAGCAAATGCACACTTTCAGCAGCTATTTTCCACCGCCTACCGAATGTTCGCTGAAAATTTCACTTTCGGTTTTGCGTATTCGGCTCAAATTTTGATTTTTGACTCCCGATAGCTTTAAAACACAGCAGTTCCAAGCGTTTGACATTGCCTTGATTTTTATTCATCAACCTGTTTTGCATACTCTGAACGGGCAAGAGAAATTGCGTTGCTCCTTAGCCAAACAACAAACGCCGGTACGTCCATCTTCTGATTATGGGAAAATTGCACCACTTATTTTTATACAAACATCTTTTCAAGACAGGATTTCTTGATGTTTTGCAGCTTTTCCAACTTACGTTGATGAAGGGTGATAAGGGTGTCGAGATTGAGGAAATACTTGCCCAACTGTTCTTGTTCTAAAGTTGATTCTGGTAATCGCAATGGTGTGGTTTTCAATATTTCAGTGTTTATGCTCGGCATTGTTTGCCCAACAGCTCGTGTACGAATGTCATTTTTAACATCTTCGGTTTCTAATAGCGTATGCAAAAACTGCGACGAGTTTTTATTCTGAGGACGCACTCTCAGAACACGTCCAGAAAACAGCCAAGTACTTTGAAATGGCGTAATCAGGGCGTTTATGTCAACTGAACCAACACGAGAGAATACAATATCTCCCGCATTTAGAATATAAGCTGATAATCTACTGAAGTCATTTTCCGATACTTGGGGCAATCCATATTTATCGGTTGGAAGTGAACCCGTTTTGAAGTGTTCCGTTGTTATAATCGGGATGCCATCACTGACATAATCATCTGCGTGAAGCGTACTACCAAAAGGCCCGGTTTTAATTTCTGAAATATCTCCCAGCTTACGCTGTTCCCAAGTAGGAGTGTTTTGGGATCTTGGCGCGAAAAAAGAGCCGAGGACGCGCCTCGGCTCTTGGTCAGCAGGGTGATTTTGCACCCATTTTATGATTCTTTTGGCATTTTCAAATCAAATCCGCCACTTACGATGAACTCGCGCAAGAGTTTATCATACTTGACAGGCACCTTGGGCGGAATAAGCTTTGTACCCTCGATTGCTTCAAAATATGCCTTTGCTTTTGCCTTATCTACGGTGGCTTTCAGGTCATCAAAACGGCCAAACTCGTTAATGTTGGCTTCGGTGATGTTTGCACGCATGAATGCCCGCAGCTTCTTTTCGTCCAAGCCGAAAACTTCAGCTACTTTGTAGATCTGGTCGTTCTGCTTTTGGGCGATGTACTCGGCAATGTACTCCCGCAAGGTCTTTCCCGGCTGCGGAACCACTGCGCCGCTTTGAATGTCGTGCAGGAAAATATTAGCGTACTTCTGCTCTTCCTGCGAGAGGGTGGCAAAGGTCTTGTGCAGCTCCGTTTCGGCCTGATGGATGGCTTCTGCTTCTGCACCCTCCTGATAGAAAATTTTCAGGTACTTTTCAAAGCGGGAGTTCATGTAATCCGTGTCGATGTCAGCAGTATCAATGGTGGTCAGATAGCTGTTCACCGCATAGGGAACGTCATCGTCCGGGTCATTTTCACCGCCATCCGGATTCGGCGTGAACAGCTCTTTATAGCGGAGTGCCAGCACTTTGAACGTTCTCTCGTCAAAGTCCGTATGAAATTCCGTTTTCTCATCTGTATCCTCGTTGATGATCACAATGGGCTTATCCCACTCGAAGCCCTGCACCTTGGCTGCTTCCAGATTTTCGTTGAAGGACTGGAACAGGTCGGCAAACTTTTTGCGCTCTGCCATATCCGCAGGGATCTGCGAAAACTCTTCAATGCCCGCCGACACAAACAGATCTTTGATCTCCGCATAGAGGGCATTCAGTTTTTCCACGTTCTTGTCCAGCTTATCTACAAACAGGCCAAACGGTTTATCGCCGGAATACTCTTTTACCGCATCTGCGATGTTTTTCTCCATCGTGTGCGGACGGCGGTAATACTTGATGGTGCCAAACTGTTTGTCATCGCCAAACAGTCGGTTGGTGCGGGAGAACGCCTGAATCAGATTTTCGTATTGCAGCATTTTATCCAGATACAGGGTGTTGATCCACTTGGAGTCAAAGCCTGTCAGCATCTGATCCACCACGATTAGCAGATCAAGCTGTTTTTCCGGGGTGCGCTCGATGCGCTGGTAGGGCAATTTGTGCGCCAGCCGTGCCGCAATGTCCTTTTTCATCTTGGCAAAGGTCGGAATGCTGAAGTCCTGTCCATAGCGGGCGTTATAGTCTTCTACGATCTCTTTTAGCCCTTCTTCTTTGGTGATGCCTTTGCCGTTGTTGTCAATGTTGGGGTCAAATAGTGCGGTGACTTTCAGCCATGGTGCGGCTTCTCTGAACCGCTTGTAATATTGGATGGCTTCCGGGATGCTGGAGGTTGCAAAAATGGCATGAAATTTGCTGTTGCGGCTCTGGGTCTGCCAGTTCTCGCAAATGTCCTCCACCACGGCTTTCTGGTGTTCTTCGCCCTCATACTGGGTGTTGGGAATATAATCCTCGATGCCTTTTATCTCCTCACCGAGCGCATCTTTTCCGCCTGCCATCGGCAGATTCAGATACTTATAAAACACCTTGCTCTTCTGTGGGTCGGCCAGAGCTTCGTCCACAGAATATGCCTTTGCTTTTTCCAGTGCGACCGCTTTCCGCAAGTCGCTGTCCTTGAAGGTCAGCACCTTGTAAGGGTCAAAGCCCAGCACGTTGTGATCCCGGATGCCGTCTGCAATGCTGTACCGATGCAGTTCGTTGCCGAAAACGGTGGCGGTGGTGCTCATTTTCTTCTGGTTTTCGCCTTGGATCGGCGTACCGGTAAAACCAAAGAACAGTGCTTTCGGGAATGTATGCTTGATGGTCTGCATCATATCGCCAAAGGTGGAACGGTGGCACTCGTCCACGATAAAAACCAACCGCTTTGCGTTGATCAGCGCAATGTCGTTGGGGTTCAGCTTGTTTTGTGCATCATCCTTGATGTTGCTCATCTTCTGGATGGAAGTCACGATGAGCGTATCGGACGGCGAAGTGCTTTTCAGCTTGTCCACAAGAACATCCGTGTTCTCGGTAGCCTGCACCTCCTCGTTTTCCCCTGCAAAGTTGCGGTATTCTTTCAGGCTCTGGGTGCCCAACTCGATTCGGTCCATCAGAAAAATCACTTTGTCCGCATCCTTGGAAGATGCAATCAGTTGAGCGGACTTGAAAGAAGTCATGGTCTTGCCGGAACCTGTGGTGTGCCAGATGTAGCCGCCGCGCTGCTGGTCATTCTCCCATTTCGCCTTGGAAACGGCATCCGAAATTTTGCTGGCAGCGTAGTACTGATAGCTGCGCATCACCTTCAAAATGCCATCGGAACCATCGGCAACGGTATAAAAGCCCACCAACATATGCGCCATCGGGATAGACAAAAGTGCCGTTGTAACGTCTTTCCAGTCGTTCATCGGCTCGTTGTAGAAGTCCGCCCAATGGAAATAGTAGCTGGGGTTGAATTGTCCTTCCGGGCCGGGATTGGCAAAGTAGACCGTTTCTTCCGGGTTCATGGCCACAAAAATCTGCACCAGCGAGAACAGTCCCGTAAAAATGCCCTCTGCCGCGTATTTTTCAATCTGGCTGCAAGCCCGTTTGATGGAAACACCGCTCTTTTTCAGTTCCATGTGAATGACCGGCATACCATTGATGAGCAGCATCAAATCGCCGCGGCGGTCATTCAAAATTTTGGACTTGGTGGGGAACTTTGGCTGCTCTGCGATCTGGTAGCGGCTGAGTCCGGCTGCAATTTCCAGACGGTCATAGATTTTCAGGGACACTTCTTTGCCGAAATTCAGCTTATCGTCAGGATTGTCACGCTTGATAAGCACACTTTTGCCGTTGATAAATTTATTCAGCTTCATCGGCGTTTTCGCGTTCATGACCTGTTCCATGATCTGCTGCATCTCGCCATCCGTCAGCGGATAATCGTTCAGTCGGTCAATGCCACGGTTGTTTTCAAAAAGGATGTTCGCCCAATTCTGGATCAGCTGCTGTTCGGTGTAGTTCTTCAGCACACCATCTTTCCAGCCGCGTTCTATCAGGAGCTTTACCACCGCCTCTTCAAAATCGGCTTCTTTTGTAAACGCCATAACGAACTCCTTTCGACTTTGCAAAAAGCACCTCTCTGCGAAGGTTTTTCTAATTTGTACAAGCTTTTCCAGCTTACGCTGATGAAGGGTGATAAGGGTGTCAATACGTCTAAGGCAATCTGCAATTTTTTGTTGCTCTGCTTTATCTTTCGGGTATTTCACTGTTGTTTTTTGAACATTGGTTTTACTAAGGGATAGAACTTTAATGCCCTGCATCAACGGTAAAAGCTGGTGATGATAGGAGCTTGAATTCATGTAGTAGCCGAAATAGCCTTCTGCTGTTTTATTTTTGGGACGACACACCATCGTATGAAGTCCTGCCACAACATCTTTATCCTGAATATTGACGATTTCACAGACTTTTCCGGTCGTTTCATCTTCAGCAGTATCAGCAATGATGATATCTCCGTTTTGCAGAAGTGCACCTTTGAAATCGTCTTTGCTTCTCCCGGTTATAAACGGAAGTTCATCGTTCTGAGCGTCTAACACAGAGCCATATTTTATCAGGACATCGCCATAGTGGACATTCCGAACAGAACCACTTTCTTGGTTTAGTTCAGCACGGGAAAGCGTATTATTTGGAACTGTAAAATCAAACGCTTCATCCAGCTTACGCTGTTCCCAAGGGTCAGTGAAGCCCTTGAACCGGAGGGCAGGTTTCTTCTCGTTATCCTGCATAATCATTCACCTCCCAGCAACTTTTTGAGTTCTGCAATGCCCTGCATGTCAAATTCATTTCCCTGCAAATCGTCCAGCAGCCCCAGCAATTCGTGCTCGGTGCTGGCGATCTGGCTCTCTACGTCCTCAAAAGTGGTTTCATATTTCTTGCAGACGGCATCCAACTGCTTCACAAAATCGTCCAGAACGGCATCCGGCAGACTGTTCAGATTTTCCATCAGGGGCAAGATCCACTTGCGGTGCAGCAGGTCACGCACTTCTTCATCGGTCAGGCGTTCAATCACGCCTTTGGTGCGCTGGTGGAGGGCGGCGCTGTCGTCCTTGACCTGCTTTTTCAGGGTCTTTTCCTCGGCAAACAGCGCGTCCACATCCTTCAGAATGCTCATGGTGGCAGGTTCTACCTCCCGCGCTTTGATGGCCTTTTTGACTTCAGCGGCAACAAAGGCGTCCTTTGCGTCATTCACAAAGTTCTGCTCCTTGTCCTCCTCGCTCAGTTCGTCCAGATGGCTTTCATATTCTCCGGCGATCTCGGAAAGTCTGGTTTCCTTTGCCCGCAGTGCTGCTACTTCCTCGTGCATTTTAACGCTCTGCACCAGCTCAAAGGGCAGCACATGACCCACCCAGCCGTCCTGTACCTCGGCATCCTTTTTCAGCACCATGTTGGGGTCTACCTGCTTGGTTGCGGCAAAACCCTCGGTCTGGATGACTTCAAGGTCAATGGCGATTTTCTTCCAGTCGTCGTCCAAAAGCTGATATGCTGCATAGCGGTCAACCAGCGGAATTCCTGCCAGCCGTGCAAAGATCTCCCGGCTCAGGCGTTCTTCCTCGCCGGCAGCATTCAGCTGCGTCATGCCGTCGATGAGTGCGGACTTCAAGTAGGCATCAAAGTCACCGAAAGCATTCTGGAAAGCGGTCTTGAACGCCACCACATCCGGGTGGGACAGAACAGCGTTCTTCAAATTGGCCACATTCAGACGGTAATAGGCTTCGTTGTCCGGGCTGAACAGAGCCGCTTTCAGGTGCGGGAATGCTGTCCAGTAGGCAGACAGGTCTTGCAGTTCGGCCTCGGGAATGCCGCCAAACATCGAAGCGTAAATATCCCAGCTCTCAGCCTTTTCCGAGGAATCCACATACCGGGGGATGTTCAGGTTGTAATCGTTCTGAACGATCTCCGCACGGGATACTCTGCGTGCGAACTTTTCGATTTTCTCCGGGCGTTCCTTGTAAGCATCCACAATGCGTTTGATGTCGCAGGCACGCAGCTTATTGTTTTTGCCGTCCTTCTCAAAGCCCTTAGACGCATCAATAATCAGAACGTCCGAATCCTTTTTATTCTTCCGCAGCACCATGATGATGGTGGGAATGCCTGTGCCGAAGAAAATATTGGCGGGCAGACCGATGATTGCATCAATGTTGTTGTGGTCAATCAGATTTTTGCGAATTGTACCTTCTTCACCGCCACGGAATAGAACACCGTGGGGCAGAACGATGGTCACAATGCCGTCATTGCGGATATGATACAGGTCGTGCAGCAAAAAGGCGTAGTCTGCCTTGCCTTTGGGGGCAAGGCCGTAATCCGAAAAGCGCGGGTTGTTCTCTTTGTCGTTCGGATTCCACGCCTGCGAATATGGGGGATTTGATACCACCGCATCCACAAACAGCGGGTCGTAGGTGTTGACCGGGTCGTTTTCTTCAAAGTACGGCCAATCTTCCTCCAGCGTATCGCCGTTGCGCGTTACAATGTTGTCGGGCAGAATGCCGCGCATGACAAGGTTCATGCGGGTCAGGTTGTAGGTGTTTTCCTTCAACTCCTGTGCGTAGTATTTGATGTTGTTGCCATTGCCCATATACCGTGCGGCACACTGACCAATGTTGATCAGCAGTGAGCCGGAACCGCTGGTGGGGTCGTAAATTTTGATCTCTTCCCGGTCTTTCAGGTGGTACGCCACGATTTCAGACATGAGCAGCGAAACTTCGTGCGGCGTGTAGAACTCGCCGGCCTTCTTGCCTGCGTTTGCTGCAAAGTTGCTGATCAGATATTCGTAGATAAAGCCGAGAACATCATAATCCTGCTTGCCGTCCATGGGAATATCTTTGATGAGATAGATCAGGTCGCGAATGGCCTTTGTCCGCGCACCGGAGCTTTCACCCAGTTTGGACAGGCCGGTTTGCAGCGTAGCAAAGACACCGTCAAACACCTTTTTGTGGTGCGGGTCGATCAATCGACTGAATGCCTGCAATGCCACCGTTACGTCGTCAGCCTTGAAGTCGCTGCCTTTGCTGATCCATGTGGAAAACAGATTTTCATAGGCGATAAAATAGCCGACATTCTTCCGAACGGTATCCAGCGTTTCGGCATCGTCTTCGGTCAAATCCGGCAGATATTCGTCTGTCCAGTCGTTCTCTTTCAGCCATTTAACTTCCTTGTCCGACAGAAATTTATAAAACATGAAGCCCAGAATGTAATCCTTGTACTCGTTGGCTTCGATTTTAGAGCGCATCTTGTTGGCAGATTCCCAGATTTTCGATGCGAGTTGCTGCTTGTTCATGCTATTCCTCCCAGTGGCCTACAATAGGGCGTTTTTAGAATTTTTTAATCGGACAGCCCCTCCGATTTTATGCGTGTGTTCATTGAACCAATTATACAAAAGTGCCACCCGGTTTGCAATGCGAATGAAAAGTTTCTCAATCGCATTCGCAGAACCATAACCGTGGCAAGCAGAGCCTTTGTGCGCACAAAGGCTAAATTCGCACGCAGAATTAAAATTCTGCTGTGTTCATTCGCTTGTTGGGATGCAATCCCAATCCCTGTAATCATCACAGTTCCGTGATGGCTGCGCATTCCTGCGGTGTGCTGAAAGAGCGTTTTGCAAAAAACGCGTAGCCTGCATCCATCGGATGTAGTTCAAGGGTTTGGGATTTCCCAACAAGCATTTTGCAACGCAAAAATGGTCTTTGTATATACGAAGACACTGCTTGCTACGGCTATGAACGCCTTTTGAATTGCAAAATGATTTTTCAGTTGCTATACTGGGCTTA
>ERZ857801.3212-NODE-3212-length-11947-cov-5.409939_pt1 | contig 11947 bp, 8 predicted proteins | sample MGYA00519762_ERZ857801 | MGnify/ENA primary metagenome ERZ857801 (study PRJEB31778, sample SAMEA3449368) | human gut metagenome | biome: human gut; feature: human-associated habitat; material: faeces | place: United Kingdom | collected 2010/2012 ...
GTGGTGGTGGTGTGCGCCGACGAGGGGGAGGCCCGGCGGCAGGCGGCGGACCTGCGGTCCCTCACCGGCCGGGAGCCTGTCCTGCTGACGGGCCGGGAGCTCCACTGGCGGGAGCTGGCGGCGGTGAGCCGTCAATGGGAATACCGGCGGCTGGAGGCTCTGTACCGCATCCGGCAAGAGGAGTCCCCGGTGATCGTCACCACCGCCGATGCACTGGCCCTGCGATGCATTCCCCCGCAGGTGCTGGAGCGGTGCAGCTTCATCCTTCGCTCCGACGGGCGGTATCAGGTGGAGGAGCTGGCCCGTCAGTTGACGGCGGCAGGCTACACCCGCACGGAGCAGGTGGAGGGGCCGGGACAGTTCGCCCTGCGGGGCGGTATTCTGGACGTCTATTCCCCCGGTGCCGAGGCCCCGGTACGGTGCGAGTTTTTTGACGACGAGGTGGACTCGCTGGGCTTCTTCGACGTCGCCACCCAGCGGCGGACGGAGAACTGCCGGGAGGCGCTGCTGCTGCCGGCCGGCGAGGTACTTCCTCTGTGGCGGGACGGTGCGGCGGAGGAGACCGCCGAACGGCTGGAGACGCTGGCGGGACGGATGAAGGACAAGCCCGTGGCCCGGCAGCTGCGGTCGGATGCCGACCTGCTGCGTCAGGGCATCGTCCCCAACGGCAGCGACCGGTTTCTGGCAGCGGTATACCCGGAGCTGGTGACGGCCATGGACTATCTGCCCAAGGAGTGTCTGGTGTGCGTCAGCGAAAGCGGACGCACAGCAGAGGACCTGAAGGGCTGGCTGAGCCAGCTGAAGGCGGACGTCACCTCCGCCATGGAGAGCGGCATCCTGTGCGGCCTCATGGCAGAAGCAGCCCTGCCGGAGACGGACTTTGCCCGGCAGCTGGAGCGCTTCCCTGTGTGCCAACTGGAGAGCCTGCCCACCAGCCGGTATCTGCTGGCTCCCAAGGCCCTGCTGCAGATCGACGCACGACAGCTGTCCGGCTACGGCGGATCGCTGGAGACGGCGGTGACGGATCTGACCCACTATCTCACCGGCGGCTGCCGGGTGATGGTGCTGTGCGGCGGACAGGTGCGGGCCAGAAATCTGCTGGAGCTGCTGGAGGCCCGGAGGATCCCGGCGGCACTGGATCTGGAGGGGGAGCGCTCCCCAGTGCGGAACGTGGTGCTCATTACGCTGGGTACTCTGTCCGCCGGGTGCGAGTACCCGGCCCTACAGCTGGCGGTGCTGACGGAGGGTCAGCTGACCACGCCGCTGGCAGGCAAGTCCAAAAAGGCCCGCCCCAAGCGGGACAGCAATCAGCAGAAGCTCCAGTCCTACGCTGACCTGACCCCCGGCGATCTGGTGGTGCATCAGCACCACGGCATCGGCCGCTTCGTGGGGATGATTCGGATGCCCACCGACGGGGTGGAGAAGGACTACATCAAGATCGCCTATGCCGGCAGCGACTGCCTGTATGTGCCGGCCACGGCGCTGGATCTGGTGAGCAAGTATATCGGGGCCGGGGAGGATACCGAGCACACCCGGCTCAATAAGCTGGGCGGCACGGAGTGGGCCAAGACCACCCACCGGGCCAAGGCAGCCGCCAAGGATCTGGCGGAGGGCCTCATCAAGCTCTACGCCCAGCGCCAGCGGGAGGCGGGTCATGCCTTCTCCCCGGACTCCCCGTGGCAGCAGGAGTTCGAGGACGCCTTCGACTACACGGAGACCGACGATCAATTACAGGCCATCCGGGAGATCAAGGCGGATATGGAAAAGCCCGTACCCATGGACCGGCTGCTGTGCGGCGATGTGGGCTACGGCAAGACGGAGGTGGCCCTGCGGGCGGTGATGAAGTGCATCCTGGACGGCAAGCAGGCTGCCATTCTGGTACCCACCACGGTGCTGGCCCAGCAGCACTATGCCACCGCCATGAACCGCTTCCGCTCCTTCCCGGTGACGGTGGAGGTGCTGAGCCGGTTCCGCACCCCCAAGCAGACCAAGGAAATTCTGGAGCGGGCGGCGCAGGGAAAGATCGACCTGCTCATCGGCACCCATCGCCTGCTGGCGAAGAATCTGGTGTTCAAGGATCTGGGGCTGCTTGTCATCGACGAGGAGCAGCGCTTCGGCGTGACCCACAAGGAGAAGCTCCGGGAGCGGGTGCGTCAGGTGGACACCCTGACCCTGTCCGCCACCCCCATTCCCCGGACGCTGAACATGGCCATGTCGGGCATCCGGGATATGTCCACCATCGAGGAGCCCCCCAGGGACCGCCAGCCGGTGCAGACCTACGTCATGGAGCACGAGTGGCCCGCCGTGGCGGAGGCCATCCGGCGGGAGCTGAACCGGGGCGGACAGGTCTACTACCTGCACAACCGGGTGGAAAACATCGAGTCCACCGCCGGACGGCTGCGCCAGTGGCTGGGGGAGGATGTGCGCCTCGCCATGGCCCACGGCAAGATGTCCGAGCAGGAGCTGAGCCGGGTGATGCAGCAGATGGCCGACGGCGAGGTGCAGGTGCTGGTCTGTACCACCATCATCGAGACGGGCATCGACATCCCCAACGTGAACACCCTCATCATCGAGGACGCCGACCGGCTGGGGCTGGCGCAGCTGCACCAGATCCGGGGCCGCATCGGGCGCTCCTCCCGCCGGGCCTACGCCTATCTCACCTACCGCCCCGGCAAGGTGCTGACGGAGGTGGCCAGCAAGCGGCTGTCCGCCATCCGGGAATATGTGGACTTCGGCGCAGGCTTCCGCATCGCCATGCGGGATCTGGAGATCCGGGGTGCCGGCAATCTGCTGGGGCCGGAACAGTCCGGCTACATGATGAGCGTGGGCTATGATATGTATCTGAAGCTGCTGAACGACGCCGTGCTGGAGCAGCAGGGGAAGGGCCGGGAGATCCGGCCGGAGTGCTCCGCCGATCTGACGGTGGCGGCGTACATCCCGGAGCGGTATGTCCCCTCCGACCGGCAGCGGATGGATCTGTACCGGCGCATTGCCGCCCTACGGGATAACGATGCGGCGGCGGACCTCATCGACGAGCTGACGGACCGCTATGGCGATCCGCCCCGACCGGTGACGGCGCTGCTGGATGTGGCGCTGCTGCGGGCGGCAGCCGCCGACACCGGGGTGACGGATATTACCCAGAAGGGCCAGACACTGCTGCTGAGCCTGGGCCAGCGGATGGATGTCCCCAGCCTCATGGCGGTATGCACTCTGCCGGCCTACCGCAGCCGCCTGCTGCTGTCAGCGGGGGAGCATCCCAAGCTGACGCTGCACCTGAAGCCCGGCGAGGAGGCGCTGGACGCCGCCGGGCATCTGGTGGAGGCGCTGACTCTCAAACGCAAGGAAATTTCGGGCGAAACGCCCGCAGAAGGAGGAACCCTATGAAACGTTTTGCTGCGATGCTGGCGGTCTCGGTGCTGATGGTGCTGTGGATCGCCTCCGGCGACCGGATGAGCGCCGGCCAACGAACGGACGGTCTTTACTACGAGGTCACCGGCATCCACCCGGACGCCGTGCTGATGCGCATCAACGGCGAGGACATCTCGGCGGAGGAGTACCTGTACTGGCTGGCCTATGACTGCGAGTACCTGACCTCCTATGTGCCGAATCTGGATTTCAGCGCCGAGGTGTCCAACGGCATGACCTACGGGTCCTATGCCAAGGCCGACGCCGTGGAGACGGTGAAGCTCTACGCCCTGCTGCGGCAGTGGGCCAAGCAGTACAATGTATCGCTGACGGAGGAGGACGAGGCCCGGCTTCAGCAGCAGCGGCAGCAGTATGTCACCTACTACGGCGGCGAGGAGGGCTATCAGCAGCAGCTGCAGCTGCTGGGCATCAGCGAGGATACCTTCGACAGCATCAACCGGATGTACCTGCTGTATGCACGGATTCACGATCTGTATACCGCCGACGGCAGCGCCATGCACCCCACGCAGGAGGCCATCGACGCCTTCGCTCAGGAAAAGGGCTACGTAACGGTGAAGCTGCTGTACTGGCCCGCCTCCGGCGGTGAGAACTCTCAGGCGCAGGCAGAGGACTTCGCCGCCCGGCTGGCCACCGCCGAGGATAAGGATGCCCTGTATGCGGAGATGGCCCAGCAGTTGGGCATCGAGGCCGGGGACACCGGCCGCACCTTCAGCGCCGAGACGCTGGGGGATACCCTGTCCGCCGCCTTCTCTGCGCTGGAGCCGGGACAGGTCAGCGATGTCATTGCCACCGACGAAGGCTGGTATGTGGCCATCGGCCAGACGCTGGACGAGGGCTCCGTGCTGGACGAGATGTTCACGGAAAACGTGACTCAGGCCCGCAGCGAGCTGACGGTGGAATACAATCAGGGTCTCTATGACAAGCTGGACGCCGGGGACTTTTACAGCCGTCTCACGGCCCGGCAGTCCGAGCTTAGCAGCCAGTTCAGCTCCGGCAGCGCCGATCCCGGCACGGGCAGCAGTACGGACAGCGATAACTCCGGCGAAAAGGATGGCGGCAGCACCGACTCCGGGGACTGATTTTCTCCCGAAACAAGGGAACTCTGGAATTATTTCCTATTTTTATGAGATTCTCCCCTTGACTATTTTGCTAAAAATGGTACGATAGATAAGGTAATGGAAACCAAGGCAAATCGGAAAGCCAAAAAGGGACCCAAAACAAATTAGGAGGAAAAGATACTATGAAAGACTTGTACGTCGTCAACTGCTGCAGAACCGCTATCGGTTCTTTCGGCGGTTCCCTGAAGAACACCCCCGCCACCGAGATGGGCGCCATCGTGGTGAAGGAGGCCCTGAAGCGGGCCAACGTTGCTCCCGAGAACGTGGATGAGCTGATGTTCGGCTGCATCCTGACCGCCGGTCTGGGCCAGAACGTGGCCCGTCAGGTCTCCGTCAAGGCCGGTATCCCCTACTCCGTTCCCGCCTACACCATCGGCATGGTCTGCGGCTCCGGCATGAAGTCCGTCATCGAGGGTGCCCGTGCCATTCTGTCCGGCGATGCCAACATCGTGGTCTGCGGCGGTACCGAGAACATGAGCGCTGCTCCCTTCGCCTCCCCCGATGCCCGCTGGGGCGCCCGCATGGGTGACAAGAAGATCGTGGACACCATGATCCGTGACGGCCTGTGGGATGCTTTCAATAACTATCACATGGGTACCACTGCCGAGAACATCAATGATATCTGGGGCATTACCCGCCGTGAGCAGGACGAGTTCGCCGCTGCTTCCCAGCAGAAGACCGAGGCCGCTCAGGCCGCTGGCCGCTTCGACGACGAGATCGTTCCCGTCCCTGTGAAGGTCAAGAAGGAGATCGTGGAGTTCAAGCGTGACGAGTTCCCCAAGGCCGGCGTCACCGCCGACGGCATCGCCAAGCTGCGTGGTGCTTTCCCCGTTGGTCCTGAGTCCCCCAACCCCGAGGTCGTTCACACCTTCGAGGTCACCGGCGCCAAGGAGACCGAGGACAAGGGTACCCAGCGTGTCACCGCCGCCAACGCCTCCGGCATCAATGACGGCGCTGCCGCCATCGTGCTGGCTTCCGCCGAGGCTGTGGAGAAGTACGGCCTGAAGCCCATGGCCAAGCTGGTTGGCTGGGGCCAGGGCGGTGTGGATCCCAAGATCATGGGCGTTGGCCCCGTGCCTGCCTCCCGTGCCGCTATGGCTAAGGCTGGCCTGACCATCGACGACATCGACCTGGTTGAGGCCAACGAGGCCTTTGCCGCTCAGTCCATCGCCGTGGCCCGTGAGCTGCACTTCGACATGAGCAAGGTCAACGTCAACGGTGGTGCCATCTCTCTGGGCCACCCCGTGGGCGCTTCCGGCGCTCGTATCATCGTCACCCTGCTGCATGAGATGCAGAAGCGTCCCGAGGCCAAGCGTGGTCTGGCTACGCTGTGCATCGGCGGCGGCATGGGCGTTGCCACCATCTACGAGAAGTGCTGAAGCGCTGAGGCGTAACAAAAATCAAAATAGCCGGGGACGGAGCTTCCGTCCCCGGCTATTTCATCGGCAGACCTGCGCCGGTGCATAAAAAATCTGCCGGAAGTGCTCTCCCGGCAGATTTTTTATGCAGTGCGTTATTCCATGTCCACGGAGATGTGGTCGGTGCCGTGGGCCTCGAACTCCCCCAGATAGGCGTTCATGCGGTTCATGACCTCGTCGTAATTCTCCTCCGTGATGGGGGGATCATCCATGTCCCGCAGGGCCAGCTCCTGCGCCAGTATCTCGAAGAAGGTGGTGTCCTCATAGGCCATGATGGCCTCGTGGATGCCGCCCTCGGCAAAGGCCTGTGAGGGGATCAGCTGCCCCTGATACAGCTCCGTCAGCGGCGCCATCCCATGGGCCAGACACTGGGAGAACACCAGACTCTCCACCTCGTCATACTGGCGGATGCGATCGTCGCCCCGAGTGGAATTGAGGATCCAGTTGCCGATATACACCAGATCCAGCAGACGCCGGAACTGCTTCTCTGTCATTTTGATCTCCATACGGATACACCTCCACGCCGCCGATAGGGCCTTTACTGTATGCAACAGTATAACAGACCCGGCGGGAAAATACCACTGAAAAAACCGGGGAAATCCGCCAAATTTTCACTTGAGAAAGGAGAGCTTCCATAGTATAATATAATTGTTTTATTATGCAGCGTGATACACTGCGGCGTCATAGGGACGCCGGAAAGGAGGCCCAGTCATGGACCAACGGCCCATCGGAGTGTTCGACTCCGGTCTGGGGGGGCTGACCGCCGTGCGGGAAATGCGGCGGCTGATGCCCTCTGAAAACATTATATACTTCGGAGACACGTCCCGTGTCCCCTATGGCGGGCGCTCGCCGGAGATCCTGCTGAAATACGCCCGGCAGGACGTCCACTTCCTACGCTCCTTCGATATTAAGGCAGTGCTGGTGGCCTGCGGCACCGTATCCACCACGGCCCTGCCCCAGCTACAGGCGGAGAACGACCTGCCCATCCTGGGGGTGGTGGAGCCCGCCTGCCGGAAGGCGGCGGCCATGACCCGGAACCGGCGGGTGGGCCTCATCGCCACCGCTGCCTCCGTCCGCAGCGGCGCCTATGAGCGGACGCTGCACCGGCTGGATGAAACCATCCATGTGGTGAGCCGGGCCTGTCCGCTGCTGGTGCCGCTGGTGGAAAACGGCCGCTATCAGCCCGGCGACGTGGTCATCGAGACGGTGGCCCGTGAGTATCTGGAGCCTCTGCGGCAGGAGGGGCTGGACGTGCTGATCTTGGGCTGCACCCACTATCCCCTGCTGACGGATATCATCCGGGAGATCATGGGGCCGGAGGTGTCGCTGGTGAACGCCGGTGCAGAGTCCGTCCACACCCTGCATGATGCGCTGGCCCGGCGGCAGCTGCTGGCCCCAGAGGGGGCCGGACAGGCGCTGCTGTGTACCAGCGACCGGCCGGAGGGCTTCGGCCAGATGGCCCGCCGCTTCCTGCAGGAGGAGCCTGCGGCTCCCGTGCGGCTGGTGGACATCGAGGGATACTGAGGAGGCCGTCATGGAAGGAAATGTGAAGGTCCATGTGGAGAGCCGCACCCGGCTCCCGGACATGGAGGATGTGCTGCACTTCCGGGGCAGCGGCACGCTGGAGCGCACCCCGTCGGGGTGGCAGCTGCGGTATCAGGCCCGCAGCGATGAGGACGGCAGTCTCATGACCTCGGAGCTGTGGCTGGAGGACTGCGGCTGCGTGACTCTCCGCAGCGGCAACAGCTACCGGATGCGGCTGGATCCCACCGCCCCCACTGCCCTGCACCTGCCCACGGAGGAGGGCGTGCTGGCGCTAGACGTAGCCGCCCATGAGCTGCTGTGGGAGTTGGAGCAGGAGGAACAAGGACACATTACGCTGGATTATTCCCTGCACATGGGACAGACGCCGGTGTCGGCGCTGACGGTCCGGCTGGAGCTGTATCAAGAATGAAGGAGGACCCCGCAATGAATATGATCCAAAGCGCAAAGGACCAGGTGCTGGCCCTGACCACCGCCGCCTATCAGAAGGCGGCCGCCGCCGGCCTGCTGCCGGAGGGCGTGACGGTGACCCCCTCGGTGGAGATCCCCAAGGATACCGCCAACGGCGACTATACCACCACCTTCTGCCTGGCTGCCGCCAAGGCCATGAAGATGAACCCCCGGCAGGTGGCCCAGATCCTGACGGAGCAGATGGACCTGACGGACACCTATTTCACCTCCGTGGAGCTGGCCGGCCCCGGCTTTCTGAACTTCCGGCTGGGCAGCCGCTGGTTCGGCGATACCGTGGCCTGCGTAGAGGCGAAGGGCGCCGACTACGGGCGCAACGACACGCTGGCCGGAAAGAAGTACATGGTGGAGTTCGTCTCCGCCAACCCCACCGGCCCCATGCACATGGGCAACGCCCGTGGCGGCGTGCTGGGCGACACGCTGGCCTCCGTACTCCAGAAGTCCGGTGCCGACGTGTGGCGGGAGTTCTACGTCAACGATGCCGGCAACCAGATCGACAAGTTTGCCCGGAGCCTGGATGCCCGGTATCAGCAGCTGATCCGTGGCGAGGACGCCGTGGAGTTCCCGGAGGACGGCTATCATGGAGACGATATCCGGGAGTTGGCCCGGCTGTTTTATCAGCAGGAGGGCGAGAAGTATCTGGACTGCGACGAAAAGACCCGACACGATGAGCTGGCCAAATTCGGTCTGGATCACAACATCCCCAAGATGAAGGCCGATCTGGCCCGGTACGGCATCCAGTACGACGCATGGTTCTTCGAGTCCACCCTCCACGAGAGCGGCTATGTGGCAGACTCCGTGAAGGCGCTGACCCAGCGGGGCTATACCTATGAGAAGGACGGCGCTCTGTGGCTGGCCACCAGCCGGATCCTGGCGGAGAACCTGAAAAAGGCCGGCAAGTCCGACGAGGACATCGAGAAGCTGGGCCTGAAGGACGATGTGCTGCGCCGTGCCAACGGGTTTTACACCTACTTCGCCGCCGATATTGCCTATCACCGCAACAAATTCGCCGTCCGGGGCTTCGATAAGGTCATCAACGTGTGGGGCGCCGACCACCACGGCCATGTGGCCCGCCTGAAGGGTGCCATGGACGCTTTGGGGCTGGACGGTGAGCACCGGCTGGATATCGTGCTGATGCAGCTGGTGAAGCTGGTGCGGGACGGCGAGGTGGTGCGGATGTCCAAGCGCACCGGCAAGGCCATCAGCCTGACGGACCTGCTGGACGAGATCCCCGTGGACGCCTGCCGCTACTTCTTCAACGCCAAGCCGGAGACGCAGATGGAGTTCGATCTGGGTCTGGCCGTCCGGGAGGACAGCGAGAACCCGGTGTACTATGTGCAGTACGCCCACGCCCGCATCTGCACCCTGCTGAAGAATCTGGAGGCCGAGGGCTATACCGTCCCGGCCGCCGATGCCGTGGACTTCAGCCTCCTGACCGACGAGACGGAGCAGGCCCTCATCAAGCAGATCGCCTCCTATGGTCAGGTGGTGCTGCTGGCGGCACGGGACTACGACCCCAGCCACATCAACCGCTACCTTACCGCTCTGGCGGCGGCGTTCCACAAATTCTACGCCGCCTGCCGCATCAAGGGCGAGGGAGAGCCGGTGCTGCTGGCCCGGCTGAAGCTGGCGGATACCACCCGTGCGGTGCTGAAAAACGCCATGACCCTCATTGGCTGCAGCGCCCCGGAGAAAATGTAAGAGGACCCTGCATCAGCAATTTCTGCAGATACGGTCGATCCCTGCATAGAAAAGGAACCCCTGCGGCCTCGCCGCAGGGGTTCCTTTTTAGGCTGCGAATGGACGCAGCGCCTGTCGCCGCATCGCACCCATCCGAAAAAATTTCCCCAAACGGGAGAAGCATCTTGTGTTTGCACGGAACTGGCAGTACGATCCATATAGATAAGACAGACAGCTTATGGGAAGGCCGCTGACGGCGGCCTTTTGAAAGCACGGAAGTTAGTCTATTCTAACCGAAGGGAGTTGACCGGATATGGAGGAACAAAGCTGCGTGCTGCTGGAAAACAGCAGACGGATCAGCGCATTTGCATCGCAGCTGCCACTTATGAGAGGAACCGCCCTGACCCCTGACCCGGGCATAAAAAACCGGCAGGCCCCCTGTGGCGCCTGCCGGTTTTTGGTGCGGGCGGCGGGACTCGAACCCGCACGCCGTATGGCAATGGAACCTAAATCCATCGAGTCTACCAATTCCACCACGCCCGCATACAGTGATTAGTATAGCACACCCACCGCCGTTACTCAAGCAAAAATCCCCGCCGCCGCAGAAAAATCTCCCCCGGCGGCGAAAAAAGTCTCGTATTTTCCCGAAACTGTGATACAATACAAGGCAAAGAATACCGGCATCCTGCGGGATGCCTGATACAGGAGGAACCACCATGCAAGTGACCGAACGTTTTTTGAAATACGTCTCCTTTGACACCACCTCCAGCGAGACGTCCGACACCGTCCCCACCACCGCCCACCAGAAGGAGCTGGGCCGGTATCTGGCCGACGAGCTGGCCCGTCTGGGGCTGGAGAACGCCCATATGGATCAGTTGGGCTATGTCTATGCCGTCCTGCCCGCCACGCCGGGTCAGGAGCACGTCCCGGCGCTGGGTCTCATCTCCCATATGGATACCTCCCCCGCCGTCAGCGGCGCCGACATCCAGCCCCAGATCGTCACCTATCAGGGCGGCGACCTGCCGCTGGCCAAGACCGGATGCCTGCGGGTGAAGGATTTCCCCTTCCTCAGCCGCTACGTGGGGCAGCAGCTCATTGTCACCGACGGCACCACCCTGCTGGGCGCCGACGACAAGGCCGGCGTGGCGGAGATCGTCACCGCCTGCGAGTATCTGCTGGCCCACCCGGAGGTCCCCCACCGCACCGTGGCCGTCTGCTTCACCCCCGACGAGGAGGTGGGCAAGGGCACCGACCACTTCGACCCCGCCAAATTCCCCGCCAAGGCCGCCTATACCGTGGACGGCGGCGAGCTGGGCGAGATCGAGTACGAGAACTTCAACGCCGCCGCCGTGACCCTCACCGTCCACGGCGTCAACATCCACCCCGGCTCCGCCAAGGATAAGATGAAAAACGCCGTCCTCATGGCCCACCAGTTCATCTCCCTGCTGCCGGAGGCGGAGACTCCCGCCCACACCGAGGGCTACGAGGGCTTCTACCACGTCACCGACGTCTCCGGCAACGAGACGGAGGTGGTGCTCCACGCCATCATCCGTGACCACGACCGTGAGAAGTTCGAGGCCCGCAAGACCTTCGTGGAAAACGCCGTCCGCTATCTCAACGGCGTTTGGGGCGATGGGTCCTTCCAGCTGGAACTGAAGGACAGCTACTATAATATGAAGGAAAAGCTGCTGCCCCACATGGAGCTCATCGACAACGCCTGCGCCGCCATGCGGGCCGTGGGCGTGGAGCCGGAGATCGTCCCCATCCGGGGTGGCACCGATGGAGCCCGCCTCTCTTGGGAGCGGGATATCCCCTGCCCCAACCTCTGCACCGGCGGCGCCAATTTCCACGGCGTCCATGAGTTTGTCCCCGTGGCCTCCATGGAGAAGATGGTGCAGGTGCTGGTGGAGCTGGTCCGCTGCTGATCCTGCCCATGTACCGCCTGAGCGCCCCTCTCCCTGCGAGAGGGGCGCTTTGCGTGAAATCGCTGTAAAACCGCTATGTAAAAAACGACAAAAAAATGTCAACTCCTCTTGCAATTTGCCGTAAGGAGTGCTAACATACGTGTATAGACAGTGTGCCGAACCGCCCATGGGCGGTTATCGTTTCAGGCGAAACGATAAGGGGTTATTCCCCGTGCGAGCGCTCCATCGGTCACACGCAAAAAATAGGAGGCAGATACTATGACAAACCGCAAGAGTACCAAACGGGCCTTGCTGGGCAGCGTCATGGCCATGGTTCTGTGCCTGGCCATGCTGGTAGGCGCTACCTTCGCATGGTTCACCGACACCGCAA
>ERZ857801.3220-NODE-3220-length-11924-cov-3.358160_pt1 | contig 11924 bp, 10 predicted proteins | sample MGYA00519762_ERZ857801 | MGnify/ENA primary metagenome ERZ857801 (study PRJEB31778, sample SAMEA3449368) | human gut metagenome | biome: human gut; feature: human-associated habitat; material: faeces | place: United Kingdom | collected 2010/2012 ...
CGATTTTCAGGGAAGCATTTGACTTTCAGGCAATCTTTGGTGCATTTGCCGGATCTGCCATGATGCAGGGAATCCGCCGGGGATTATATTCAAATGAAGCGGGGATTGGTTCTGCACCGAATGCGGCTGCATCGGCAAATGTCACGCACCCGGTCAAGCAGGGACTGGTTCAGATGTTATCGGTGTTCATTGATACCTTATTATTATGTACGGCAACTGCTATGATGTGTATGTCATCCGGGGTAGCCCCGTCGGAAGCATTGCAAGGAGCGCCCTGGGTACAGGCTGCATTGCAGGAATCACTTGGAACGTTTGGCCCTGTATTTATTGCGGTGTCTATGGTATTATTTGCATTTACAACACTGCTCGGCAATTGCTTTTACTGCGATAATCTGCTGACATATATTCATAAAAGTCAGCCCGGACGGCATTTCATGATGGCATTCCGTGTGGTATGTGCGCTTGTTGTATTCATGGGAGCCGGAATGGAGATGTCCATGCTCTGGAATATCTCAGATGTGTTAATGGGAGTGATGGCGATCATTAATATTCCGGTAATCATCCTCTTATCAAATACGGCACTGAAAGCACTCGGTGATTATGAAAAACAACTGAAAAAGGGTATGAATCCGGTATTTAAGAGTACGGATATCGGAATGAAAGAGAAACTGGATTGCTGGAAGTAGAGGAGGTGACAGCTATGTATTATGTACCGGATGGAACAAAGGAATGCGGATATTACGAATGTAAGAAATGCGGGAATCGTTTTCTGTCCCTGCAGACGATGAAACGGATCCCGTGTCCGGACTGCGAGCAGGAGATCGATTACGAGATCGGCCCGGATGAATCTCTGGAAGATGTGCTGGATACGCTGTGCAACCAGCTCCCAGAACGTGAGTACAAACGCATCAGTGCCGAGATCTACGCGGAGGATGCCGCAGAGCGTGAAGCGAGGGAGGCCGCCCGCACCTACGCCGCCTACCATGTGACGGAGCGCGGGCAGGAGTGGTACTTCAAGACCTCCCCCGGTGAGGAACTGCTGGATGCCGCGGAAAAGCTGCGCGGCTATGTCACTGCGGAGAAAGGCTCCGCGCCGGATCTGTTCATCAAGCTGTTCGCGGACGGGCAGTCCATCACAGCGGAAGAGTACAACGCTCTCACCGCCCTTCGCATGGAGAACACCGGCAAGGTGCGCGGCGTGTTTGATCTCAACTTCGACAAGCGGGAGTTCTCCGCCGTTCACATCATGGACGGCTGGCAGACCTGGGCGATGCAGGATGTATCCGTGGCGGCGTACCGTGCCACCCGGTCACAATTCGCGTCGAGCGATGATCAGTGGCGCAAGCTGCTGGATCATCTGAGCGGTAAGGAAATCACCTCGGCGGGACACCTCTCCGCGCGGATTTTTTCTTTCGGTGATGAGATCATCGAGATGGACGGCAAGCTCAATTTTTATGTGCGGACGGAGTTCGATGTGGATGCAGCCTTCGGCACCTTCGTCTGCACGGATAAAAACGATGACTGGCTCAACATCTACGCCAACTACGACATGGAGAAAAACCGCCCCTGCGACACGCTGGAGCTGTGCCTCTGCAAAGCGGATGGCACAGAGGAAACCTGGAGCTACCGGCTCAACGCGGCGGAGCAGGATGTTCTGCTGCGGAAGATGGAGGCGTTCTGCCAGGAGCAGACCGTCATGAGTCTGCGCGACTACGCGCAGCAGCTCCAAGAGGAACCGGAACAGCGGCAGGGGCCGGTGATGAAACTGTAGGCACAAACACAGCAAGGCTGAAACGCTCGCGGCTGCGGAAACAACAGCGTCCAGGCTACGCAGCCCAGCGGGGCCGCGGCACCGACGAACCGCGTCAACCCGCCCTTGGCGGGCAGCCGCAGTTCGGCGGCTGTTATTCTGCTCCCTCGGTTTTTCTGCGATATGGAAAGGCGCAAAACCTCACAAAAAATTTTGTTGGATTTCGTGAATAGCTTTCCGACTGCCGCTGTGCCATTGTGTTTGCGCAGCGCGCTACACAAAAAATAAACAGGAGGAATTTGAAATGAATACAGAAGCCGCAATGGAACTACAAATGCGTCTGGCAAAGGAGGCGCTGGCAATGCTGGTGATTCATCCAACGTTTGACGTGCAGTTGTACCGTGAGAGCATCATGGAGATCGGTGAGGCGTGGGAACTCCCAGCAGACGCAACGCTGGAGGCGCTCGCACTCATCGAACATGAACGATTGGCGATTCAAAAAGCCGGAGAGGGCGGCGTTGTGCAGCACATTCTTCCGGAAGAAGAACTGCCCATGCATGCTACCGGCACGGAAACACTGGATAATGTATGGGATCTGTTTGAAACATCCCTGCGCACTGAGAGCGCGAAAGGGCGCACGGTTCTCTACAACATGGCGAGGACACTGGAAGAAACGCAGAACCTGCTGGACTGGATTGAAAAAACGGAGGAGGAAAAACAGGTGTAACTGCGCCTGACCAGAGCGATTCCATACAGCCGAGCCGCCCCACATGGGGCGGCTCCTCGTTTTCCCCCGTGTTTCGCCGTGTGAGCCGCTGTGTGCGCGGTTAGGGGCTGGGGTGGCGTGTGTACCCGCCGCAGCCCTTTGAAACGAACGTTGCGGCGTTTGTGGGCAATGTGTGAAAAGGCCCGGTGAATACCGCTCCGACAGTGGGAAACCGAGCCTTTTGGGATGGATGTTTCCCTCCCGGCCATGCCCCGTTTCGGAGGGTTTCGCCCCTTATTTGCCCGTTCGATAAAAGCACAGACCGGCTATAATTTGTCAAGCCGAAATCTCATTTGGGATGCAGGGCGTGTAGGCCTTGTTGTCTCTCATAACGGCGTAAATGATGGAGACCATCTTCCTGCAAGCGTGGCCCACGGACGCCATGTAGGGCTTCCCTTCATCCCGTTTTTTCTGGAAATAAAGCTTCAGCGCCGGATCGTGAAGTACCGCCGATGAAGCCGCCAGCCAAATGGCGTGCCGCAAATAAGGCGAGCCTCGTTTGGACATACGGTTTCTGACGCCGTTGTATTCGCCAGACTGCCGCATGGTTGGATCGATCCCCGCGTAAGCGGCAAGCTTTGCCGCGGAGGAAAAACGGCTGATGTCTCCGATCTCGCTGAGGATGTACGCGCCAAGGGTCGGACCGATGCCGGTGATGGTGGTGATCGGTGTGTCCAGGGTATCCATGATCTCAGCGATTTTGCGGTCCATTTCTTGAACCTGCTGTTTCAAGAAAACGAGGTGCTTTGCATAGAGTCGGATCATCGTGCTGAAAACGTCGCCGGCCATGGCGAAGCCAAAGGAATTGTGCGCAAGCTCCTGAAGCTCCCGGGCTTTTGCCATGCGGAAGCGCTTGTGGCTGGAGACTTCGATGAGATGACAGAGCTCCTCAAGAGGCATCTCGGATAATTCCTTTGGCGTAGGACAGGTTTGCAAAATCGCCATGGAGGTATCGCTAAACATATTGGTAAAAGCTGTTTCGTATTCAGGAAAGACTTGATCCAGCAGGGCAACGACCTTTCGCTTAACATCTGCCTGCATGGAAACGATGGCGTGCCGTCCACGGCACAGCTCTCTCAGTTCATAAATATTTTCGGGATGCAGGGTAGACTCGGAGAAGTGCCCGAAACGGATCACCTCCGCGATGAGCAGGGCGTCCCTCGGATCTGTTTTGGCCTGACGGATGTAGAAGTTGCGAATGGAGTTGGTCTGCACTGGGTTGATGACCTGAACACGGAAGCCCTCCTTCTGAAGTCTGGTAAAAAGAGCGAGCCAGTAGTGTCCGGTGGCCTCCATTGCAAAGGAAACCTCGTCAAGTGGCAGCTTGGCCTTGGCGAGCATGGCCAGCAGCCGATTGTACCCGGAGCAGTTGTTGGTGAAAGAAAACGGCTTGATGATGACGGCACCCTCGCCGTCGATCACCGCTGCCTCGTGCTTCCTCTTGGCGATGTCAATCCCAACGATGTACATAGTATAGGCTCCTCTCGTGTTCAAATTACGGACATTCCTCGTGCTGCTGAAGGTCACAACCTGTTGCGAGATTAGAAGAAAGCGATCCATCGCTTCGACATCCGGCTCATAAGTGACATCCCGCAGGGCAGAGGTTCCAGTCTGTGCGCAGTAGACTTGGCTACAAAGATAGAAGCAGGAAATTCTCTGTCCGTATGAGGATATTATATCATCGCTCCCTCAAGGGGCGTTGATACCGGTTTTGAAGGTGTTTTGTGGGGAGATATCCCCGTTCGAAAATATAACAAGATAAACGCCCGCAGTCGGAAGCGACCGCGGGCTGTCCACAAAGCCCCGCAGTGCGGGGCTTTTTCACAGGTCACAAACCAATGTCGGTTTGAGGCTCTGTCAAGAGGAACCGATGTCGGTCCGCAGGAGGAGTGCAGCGTTTGCAGGGCTTTCCGGCGTTTTTGACCGATGGCAGCGGAAGGAAGGAGGAAAAATGGAGGACAACAAGAAATGCACCACGATCTGGCTGCGGCCCAGCGTCATTCGCCGCATGGACGCATGGCTGGAGGAAGCAAACTGCAGGAGCCGCAGCGAATTCATTGAAAAGGCGGTCCGTTTTTACATGGGCTATCTGGGAACGGAGGACACCTCCGAGTATCTCTCGGACGCACTGGTGGCAACGCTGCGCGGGATCATCGCGGACAGCACCAACCGCACCAACGGCATTCTATTCAAGTGCGCGGTAGAGCAGGGCATCATGGCGCACACCATCGCCGCCCACTTCCGGGATACGCTGGAGGACCGCCGCGCCCTGCGCGGGTATGTGGTAGACGAGGTAAAGCGTACCAATGGTCAGATCAGGTTCGAGGATGCCCAGGATGTCCAACGGCAGCTGCCGGATGACGCATGGCGAGGTTGATATTTATCTCTCCATACATGAAGGGCGGCAGAGATGCCGCTCGGCTGGCCCATCGCACCCGCTACTTCGCCACCCGTGAAGGTGTGCAGCTCCTCAAGGATGACAATGCCCATCTTCCTGTTACAAAGAAACAGCAGCAGTACATCCGGCGTCTGCTCCGCAGTTTTCCAGAGGCTCGAGAGCTGCCGGAGCATGAGGGCTATGTGAACGCACCTAACCGGCAGACGGCCTTTGATCTCATCGAACAGATCCACGAAGACTTCATTGAGCCCATGGATGGCCGGGAAAACTATCTTGACTATGTCGCAAACCGCCCCGGCGTAAAAGCGTTGGGCGAGCATGGCCTGTGGGATGCCAATGGGAAGGTCCCGTCGCTGGAGAATGCCGTGGCAGAGGTGGCGCGGCACACGGGGAATGTGTGGACGCCAGTCATCTCCCTCTCCCGTGAGAACGCGGAGCGGCTGGGCTATACCGACCTTAAAAACTGGCAGGAGCTCATCAACGCATCTATCACCGACATCGCCAAGGGCTATAAGATCCATCCGGACCGCCTTCGCTGGTACGCAGCTATGCACGAAAAGGAGAAGCACATCCATGTTCACATGGTGCTCTTCTCAACCGATCCGAAGGAGGGCTACCTCTCCCGGCAGGGTATCCGCAGCATCAAGTCCGCGCTGGTCAGCACGATCTACCGGAACGACCGCCTGCACATCTATGAGCAGAAGGATGAACAGCGGAGATTTCTCCGGCAAGAAGCGGAAGCACGGATGGCAGCGCTCATCGGGCAGATGGCTACCGGTACTCTGCAAAGCGATAAGCTGGAGCTGCTGGTGACGGATCTCGCCCAGCGGCTTCGAGAGGTCAGTGGCAAAAAGGTCTACGGCTATCTGCCGCCTCGTGTTAAACGCATTGTAGATGAGATCGTGGATGAACTGGCAAAGGACGAACGGGTGTCGTCCGCCTATGCTCTATGGCAGGATCTCCGAGAGCAGCTTTGCATTGACTATAATCAGACACCGCCGCAGCGAGTACCGCTGTCGCAGCAAAAGGAGTTCAAGACGGTGCGCAACATGGTCATCCGGGAAACGCTCCGGCTTTCGGAGATGCACTTCACCTTTGAGGATGATGCCATATCGGATGAGCCGGAGCCGGAAGAACCGCCTGTTCCTCCAGATCCAAGTGCGGAGCGGATGATCCATCAGCAAGCACAGTCTTACCGCAGGGCAAAAAAGGTGCTGCACGACTTGGAGTCGGACCCTGGTGAGAAAGCCGCGGCACGGGTCACCCTCCGCCGTCTGTGGGAGGAGGGCTATACCATTGCCGCCCACCAGCTGGGAAAGGCATATCAGGACGGGCTTGGCATATCGGTTGACCGAAAAGCGGCGGCAGAGTGGTTTCAAAAATCGGCAGAGGCCGGAAATACTTGCTCCGCATACGCGCTGGGGAAGCTGCTGTTGGAGCAGGAGCAGATCCCGCAGGCCATTCACTGGCTGCGGCAGGCAGCGGATCAGAACGATCCATACGCGCAATACCGGCTCGGCAAGCTGCTGCTCACCGGCGCGGAGGGGGTGCCGAGGGATGCAGTTGCCGCCATTAAACTTCTGAAGGACTCTGCTGCCCAGGGCAATCAGTTTGCCCAATACACGCTGGGAAAGCTCTATTTGCTGGGGCAAGAGGTGCAAGCAGACCGTGAGGAAGCTCTGCGCTATTTCGCACAGGCAGCGGCGCAGGGCAACACCTACGCTCAATATTTCATTGACCATCAGGAGGACTTCTCCGGTGCGGCGGCGGGAACCGCTATCCTTCGGATGCTCCATCAGATGAGCCGCATATTCCGCGAGAACGCCGCCCAGCCTGCCATCTATGCAGGAATGCAGATCGACAAGAAGCGTCGCCGCAGATTGCAGGAGAAGCGTATGGCGATGGGACACAAGGCGGATGACCATGAGGATCGCGGACTGACGCAACAGACACAATAAGGGAGGGACTATGTCAAAGTACATTCCGTTTACAACCGAGCAGAAAGAACGAGCCGCCTCGGTGGACCTGGAGGAGTTCCTCCGCCGCCGAGGAGAAAAGCTCATTACCTCCGGCAGGGACAAACGCCTTGCCAGCGACCACAGCATCACCATCCGCGGCTGCGAGTGGTTCGATCACGCCACCGAACAGGGCGGCAGAGCCATCAGCTTCGTCAAGCAATTCTATGGACTCAGCTACCCGGACGCTATGTCTCTGCTCCTCGGCGATGATCTGGGAGGGAATTACCCTGCGGCAAAGGAGAAGGAGCCGGAGCCTGCAAAGCTCTTCGTGCTGCCGCCGCAGAGCGAGTCCATGCGCCGTGTGTATGCATACCTGCTGCAAAAGCGTTGCATCGACCGTGAGATACTCAATGCCTTTGTGCGCAAGAAGCTCATCTACGAAAGCTGTGAAAGATCCAGGGACGGGACAAAGGAATACCACAACGCCGTGTTCGTCGGATTCGATGAACACGGCGTTCCCCGTCATGGGCATAAGCGTGGGCTGTATACCATGGGGCAAAGCTATCGCGGCAACATTGAGGGCAGCGACCCGCGGTACAGCTTTCACTATCTCGGCGGTGATGACACGCTCTATGTCTTCGAGGCCCCTATCGACCTGCTCTCTTATATCTCCCTTTTCCCGGAGGGGTGGCAGGAGCATAACTATGTGGCCTGCTGCGGGACATCCTCCATCCCCGTGCTGGAGATGCTGCGGCAGCTCCCCCAGCTCCGGCAGGTGTACCTCTGTCTGGATAATGACGCTGCCGGTCATGCCGCCAGTGAGCGTATGGCTGCGCTTTTGGAAGAACACGGTCTCAATGCAGCTCGGCTCGTACCGCAGCAAAAGGACTGGAACGACGATCTCAAGGCAGAACAGGAAAACAAAATGGAAAGGAGCGAGCTATGCCAAACCTTCTGCTGACAATGTGGGACACGATCAAAAGCTCCAACATCGGGATATTGGTCGCGGCAGGGCTGGGGATGTTCGCCATCATTGAGGGACTCTCCATGCTGTCCTACCACTATACACTCAGCGGCATCAAGTCCCGCACCGTGGGTGACGGACAGCACGGCACGGCGCGTTGGGCGACCGATAAGGAGATCCGCAAGACCTATGCCCACGTGCCGTTCAAGGTCAGAGACTGGCGTAAGGGAGTAAGCCTTCCCACAGAACAGGGGCTGGTGCTGGGCTGCAAGGGCAAGAAAGATGAACTGACTGCGCTGGTGGACAGCGATGACATCCATTGCCTGATGATCGCCGCCTCCGGCGCGGGCAAGACGGCATTCTTCCTCTATCCCAACCTTGAATATGCCTGCGCGTCCGGCATGAGTTTTCTGGCGTTGGATACCAAGGGTGATCTCGCCCGCAACTACGGCTCTATTGCCAAAAAGTATTACGGCTACAAGCATATCTCCGTTATAGATCTGCGTAATCCCACCCGCTCGGACGGCAACAATCTGCTGACGCTCATCAACCGCTATATGGACATCGCCAGAAAACAACCGGACAACCTCGCTGCCCGCGCAAAGGCGGAGAAGTATGCCAAGATCCTCGCCAAGTCCATCGTCAGCCCGGAGGGAAACTCCGACCACGGACAGAACGCCTTCTTCTACGATGCGGCGGAGGGCTTGCTGTCTTCCACGATCTTGCTGCTTGCAGAGTTTCTGCCGCCGGATGAGGAACACCCGGAGGAGCGGCGGCATATCGTGTCGGTATTCAAGCTGGTGCAGGATCTGCTGGAGCCGGCGCGTGGTGCGCGGGGACGCTCCCGTTTCCAGCTGCTCATGGACAAGCTGCCGTCCGAGCACAAGGCACGCTGGCTGGCAGGCGCCGCACTCAACAGCTCCGAGCAGGCGATGGCATCAGTCATGTCCACGGTGCTGTCCCGGCTCAACTCGTTCCTCGACAGTGAGCTGGAGCAGATCCTGTGCTTCGACTGTGCCATTGACGCTGAAATGTTCGCTGCCGAGAAATCCGCCATCTTCCTCATCCTGCCGGAGGAGGATCAGACGAAGAACTTTATGGCTGGCTTGATGATCCAGAACCTCTCCCGTGAGCTGTTCGCAGTAGCGGATGAGAGCGGCGGCAAACTGAAAAACCGTGTTATTCTCTTTTGTGATGAGCTGGGGACCATGCCGCCCTTTGATATTTTGCCGCTTTTCAGTGCGGGACGCTCTCGCCGCCTGACGCTGGTACCCATCATCCAGTCACTGGCGCAGCTGGAAAAGAACTACGGAAAAGAAGGCGCCTCCATCCTGATGGACAACTGCCAGGATGTGATCTGCGGTGGCTTTGCGCCCAACAGTGAGGCGGCGGATGCCTTCTCCAAAGCCCTCGGCAGCCGCACGGTGCTCTCCGGCTCCGTGAGCCGCGGCAAAAACGACCCCAGCCAGAGCTTGCAGATGATGGAACGCCCCCTGCTGACGGCGGATGAACTCAAGTCCATCCCCAAGGGCAGCTTCATCGTGCAGAAGACCGGATGCCACCCCATGCGTACCCGCCTGCGCCTGTTCCTCGAATGGGGCATCACCTTCGAGGAGGAATACCGTGTGGAGGAACAGGCAGCCCGAAGGGTCTATTATGCCGACCAGAATGCGCTGACCCGCGCCATCGTGCGGAAGTATCCGCCCAAGCTGCCAGAGCAGAAGACTACCCGCTCCGTTAAGGGCGAGGGACAGCTCCACGATGCGCCCGTGCAGGAGATGGTGGTAGCGGAGGACATCGACTATGACCGTATGCCGCACAAGCGCACCCCGTATAATCTTCCCCGTCAGGAGGTGGATCGGTGAGCTACTTTGACAGCATTTACGCCGACACGCTCCTGCCGCCCAGGGCTGTATCCGTTTATATGTACCTCAAGGACCGGTCCAATCGTGCAGGAAGCTGCTGGCCCGGTATCAAGACGATTGCGAGAGATATGAATCTCTCCCGCAGTACCGTCAAGCGGGCACTGGCGGATTTGGAGCAGCACGGCTATCTCGCCAAGCTGCCCCGGTATCGCCCCAATGGGAGCAACACATCCAATCTCTATACGCTGAAATAAATGAAAAGTGGATCGTACAGAACCCTGGTACGATCCACTTCATTAAGCCAAAAAACAAAAATCTCCACGCCAAGGGGTAACTATACCTGTTTGCTGAACCGAGGAGGGGTTCATGATGAACCACCCAGAAGGACCCACTCTATCAAAGATTTTAATACAGAGAAAAGAACAACTCAGGGTTTCTCCAGAGTCTTCAGCCGGCGTAAGGAGGATTTCAAAGACAAGACTGTATCAGAAATTAGTTTGACTTCTTCCGTGCTGCAATCCTCTGTCAATTCACACAGCCAATTAAATCGTTGAGGACAGTCTTGATTTATCTCCATAAACAGTAGATCATCCGCAGAGCAATCCAATGAATTAATAATATCGATCATTACTTGTAAGCTGGGGATACTATTTCCGGTCTCAATATGACTGATATGTGTGACACCGACACCTGCGGCTTCCGCCAACTGCTCTTGAGTCATACTGCATTTCAATCGAATTCTTCTGATTTGAGCACCAATTGTCTTGTAATCAATCATATTGCAAGTATCCTCCGTTTTGGAATACTTGTATTGTATGTGCAATCGCTCGATGGTATAATAATCTAAAAGCGCAATAGACTTTATAGGCCATATACTATATTCAGAATACGAGGTGAGCAATTTGCCTGACTGCTTTATCACTGGGCACCGCCCAAGCCGTTTTCACTTTCCAGAAAATGATCCCAGATGCGACAAACTAAAAGCGGCTATCCGTGCTGAGATTATCGGTCTCTATGAGCAAGAAAACATCCGAGGTGTCTGGGTGGGCGGTGCCTCCGGCGTGGACACTTGGGCGGCGGAGATCGTACTGGAACTCCAGCAGCATAAGCAGTACCGGGATATGGAGCTCCATGTGGCAATTCCCTTCCCGGAGTATGGAGAGACCTTTGCCCCAAACCAAAAAGAACGCTATCTGTGCATCCTGAAGGAATGCACTGACAGCGTGGTGGTGTGTAAGACATATCGTCCGGATGCCTATAAAAAACGGGACTACTATATGGTGGATCACTCGGTATGTGGGATTGCCGTGTATGACCTGAACAAGTCGATCCGGAGTGGCACAGGGATGACCTATAACTATGCAGTCCTTAAAAAAAAGCTGCCAGTGACAGCAATTCATCCAGATACAGGCGCTATCACAAGTTGAACAAACTATAACGCTCCCAGAGCCGCTTACAGCGGCCCTGGGAGCGTTTGTATATACCTTTTCTTATATACTCCCTAACCAATCGGAACTTCCATCAGCGGCGCACTGGAACTACAATAGTTTCGAAAGAAGGTGCCGCTATGTTTTCCGGTCAACAGATTCTCACACTTTTTCTGATTCTGACCATGGGACTAAGCCTTGCTTCCTGCGGGGCGGAGAGTACAACACAGCCCACCCCGGAAATGCCCGAACCTCCGGCACAGGTGCAGGAAACACCGGAGCCTGCACCTGTGCCATCCTCGGAACCAGAGCTGGAGGTCACGGAGGGAACAGAGACCTATCGAGGCATCCAAATGGGCAATGTACTCCATGCCCGGAGGGGGACATTCATTATCACATCTATGTCCCGGACGGCTATAACGGCAGCAAAGCGTATGATCTGTTCCTCACACTTCCCGGTTATGAGGGGCTGTACTTCCAGGGCATGGGGCGAAGCTTATATAGCGAGAACTTTGCTTTTGAGGCACTGAATTATAACGACCACATGATTGTAGCTGTTCCACAGCTCAGCGGACTGGGGGGGAGACTTCAACTGAGCAGACGATCGCCCTGACGGAGTATCTACTGGGTCATTACAACATCGACCAAGAGCGGGTGTAGGGTCATCTGAAAACTCCCGCTGCAAAGCGGCCTTGCCAAGTTTGTCGTTTTGTTCATGGTATGCCATGATAAAAACAACGCGGGCATCCAATACATATTCATGCTCAGCGCACCAGGTGCAATAATATTTGGCAGC
>ERZ857801.3223-NODE-3223-length-11881-cov-2.862675_pt1 | contig 11881 bp, 10 predicted proteins | sample MGYA00519762_ERZ857801 | MGnify/ENA primary metagenome ERZ857801 (study PRJEB31778, sample SAMEA3449368) | human gut metagenome | biome: human gut; feature: human-associated habitat; material: faeces | place: United Kingdom | collected 2010/2012 ...
GTCAACCAATAATGAATAGACCTGTTTTCTCATTTACTTCCTCACTTTCCTGATTGCTCTGACTTTCAAAAGGAAAAACAGAGTGCGTTCTGTTTTCTATAATATTAACAACTGCTTCTTCTTTTGTCAAGAGAATCCGATCATAAATATTTCTTATCTTTCCATCTTCTGCTGTTCTATCTGTTCTGCGAGTTCATTTAAATATATCCACCGTTCTGTTTTTTCTTCCAGCTGCTTTTCTACTTGTTCCTTTTCTTTCATAATCTCATACAGACGCGCGGAATTCGTCGCATTCTTAAGCACCTCTTCCTCTAAGCTCTGTATCGTATTTTCTAGTTTCTCAATCTCCTCATCAATACACGCATATTCTCTCTGCTCCTGATAAGAAAATTTAAGCTTTGCCGGCTGATTTTTCTTCCATGTCTGCTTCTTGTCCTTTTCTCCTTTTTTCTCTTTTGGTTCTCTTGGTGCTTTCTCTCCCTCTTTTGCCTGCTTCGCCTCCAGATAGTCCGTATATCCACCCTCATATTGCACAAGCCTGCCGTTTCCTTCAAAAGCAAATATCCGGTCTGCAATGGTATCCAAAAAATACCGGTCATGGGAAACTGCAATGACAATGCCCGCAAAAGAATCCAGATACTCTTCTAGTATGTGAAGTGTAGGAATGTCCAAATCATTCGTCGGCTCATCTAACAGCAAAACATTCGGAGCACTCATTAAAACCTTCAATAAGTACAACCGACGTTTCTCCCCTCCTGACAATTTCGATACAGGAGTATACTGTAGGGCAGCATCAAACAGAAAACGCTCCAGCATTTGAGACGCCGATATCTTTCCCTCTTTTACCGGAACATATTCGCCTACCTCTCGAATGGAATCGATCACTCTCTGTGTTGTGTCCATCTGCGGTGTCTCCTGTGCAAAATATCCTATCTTTACTGTCTCTCCAATCTCAATTGTCCCTCTGTCTGGTTCTAATTCTCCTGCCAGAAGCTTCATCAGAGTAGACTTACCGCATCCATTCTCTCCTATAATTCCAAGTCTTTGATTTTTCAACACAATATAGCTAAAATCCGTAAGAAGCGGCTTCTCTTTATATCCTTTGTAGATATGGGACAGTTCGATTGTCTTTTTTCCCATCCGGCTTTGTACAGACTCTATCTCCACTGTCCTATCCTGATTTGGATCCGCCTGATTTTTTAGTTCCTTAAGCCTTAAAAGCCTTGCCTTTTGTTTTGTACTTCGTGCGCGGCAGCCGCGCTTCGCCCATTCTATTTCCGCCCGCAATATGCTGTTTCTCTTCCTCTGTGAAGCGGCCTCCATTTCTTCTCTTAATGCCTTCAGCTCCAGAAATCTTGAGTAATTTGCTTCGTATTCAAAAAGTTTTCCATGGCTGATTTCTAAAATTCGGTTTGTCACCCTATCCAAAAAATACCGATCATGCGTTACCATAATAACGCTTCCCTTAAACCGGTTCAGATACTCCTCCAGCCACACCACCATTTCATTGTCCAAATGGTTCGTCGGCTCATCCAGAATCAGTATTTCCGCCGGATTTATCAGAGTTCTTGCAAGGGCGGCACGCTTTTTCTGACCGCCGGAAAGCTGCTGTACATCTGCCCCATGTTCCAAAAGCCCAAGGCGGTTCAAGATACGCTTTGCTTCACTGGCCATTTTCCATTCTTCCTTTTGTATTTTTCCTGCCATCACATACGATAGTACCGTCTCTTCCTTTGTAAAGACCGGATTTTGAGGAAGATAGGCAATCTGAACTCCATTTTTCGTGACAACCTGCCCTGCATCTGCCGTCTCTAATCCAGCGATAATTTTTAAAAAAGTAGTTTTCCCAGTTCCGTTAATCCCAATGATTCCAATCTTGTCCCCCTCTTGGATTCCATAGGAGACGTCGTCCAAAATACATTTTTCGCCATATATTTTGCTGATGTGTTCTATATTTAAAATATTCATAGACTCATTTCGCCTTTCCTCTTTGTCGTTTCTTACAGCACCTCTCTATCATAAAATATTTATGCGCTCTTAGCAAGAGCCCTGCCTGTTCCTGCCTTTCAATTGATTCCATATGACTACAAAGAAACTCACTATCAGCAAAAAATAAAAATTAAGTCCTCTGCTGATCAGCATAGAGGGAATCAGATACAGACTTGAAAACACCTGTAAAAATACGGTTTTGTACATCAGCTCTGTAATCCCCTGCGAGCCCGGCAATGGCAACATATCCACAGCTATATAGATACATGCCTGTAAAAGAATCACCTTATAACCGCCTGTCCCATGTATTCCAAGACCTAAATACACCATATACGTTAAAACAAACAGGCTGACTCTCTGTAAAAAGGTAATACCGATCACAATGAAAATCTTTTTCTTGTGCAGAAATAAATACTGCACAGCTCTCTGGTAATTCTCTACGAACCCTTCCAGTTTTTCCTGACGAGCAATGGATGGTTTCATTACCTTCATCCGTACTCCCAGCCTTACAAAAAAAGCTGCTGCCTTCTTTATTATGTGCGGAACAAGCATAATGGAAAGAATCAACACAACTACAAGTATATTTAAGGAAAGTCCTGTCAGGTATAACAGAAAATACCCTTTTAATTCTGCTTTAAGCTGTCCGTACCAAAACAACAGAAGCCCAATTCCCATCCCTACCAACACAAATTTATAGATTAAGGCAACGGTCATTAGAACAACAGTGCTGTCAGAAACTCTGTTTCCATCTTTCTTCATATAATAAAGCTGTACTGGCTGTCCGCCTGTTGCCGACGGTGTGATACCAGAATAGAAAAAGCCGATGAATGAATAAGCAATACAGCGCATAAGCCCACTCTTCCCTTCCATGGAACGAAGCAGATACCAGATCATTGTGCCTTCTGCACTGACAAAAAATAAAGCGAGCCCTGCCGCCAGTATCAGACAAACCGGAGACATCTGAAGAACAGCCCTCTGAATCTGCCACAGATCTTGTCCATAAAACAGGGTATAAAAGGTAAGTCCCATAACGAGAAAGAAAAATCCAATCTGAAGTACTCTCTTTTTCATGCCCATACCCTGTCCCTCACAGATTCTCCGGCAAAAGCAGCCGAGATGGCCGGTACCTTCTGCCTTTTTGCAGACAAAAGCTCTCTTTGTGTGTGCATAAGTCTCTTAACTTTCCCTCAAAAATTTTTTCTTTCTCTGGATATTCATAAAAATCCTTTGGCGTTACCAAAGAGAAATGCTTCCCCCACCGGCATATACCTGCGTCTTCAAAAAGCTTTCCTATATAAGATGAGCAAGTATAATGGTTTTTCTGGTAAAAAGGACGGTTCATCAGAATAAAGAAAAGCCCCAGAACTGCATAGTGATACCGAAACCGTTTTTTCATTGCTTTCTGCAATGTATGCTCTATATATTCCTTTTGTTCTTCCGAACAGGTGATTCTACAGATCATGTAGTCCGCCTGCGGAAATGCCCGCAGTATCTTTTTCTTATCTTCCTTCTCAAACCCTGCTATAAGAGGAATAGAAGGATGCCTTCTCCCTATGCTATATGCTTCCGTCAAGGAGGCGTCTAGTGACACCACTACATGGATATATTTCTGTTTCAGCCTCTTTCGGATCATACGAGCAAAGAACCCTGGTGTATCTACAAATGCAATATAAATTTCTGCCATCTCCTGTCCCCCCTCCTACTGAAACTGATAAAGCCTTCGTGCCACTCTGTATCCCCCTACTGTGATTTTTCCTCCCAGCTTCCCTGGAAGATAGGAAAAACCACTCAAGGTCGTATAGCGCAGACGGTAGTATAATGCCTTGTTCTCTTCGCGGATTTTTTCCCACATATCTTTACGTTTCCTGCGTGCCTCTTCTGTCTGTATCAGAAGTAAGTGAATGGAAGATATAGTAAGCATAATAGAAATATTTCTTGTCATATAGGAGGCCAGCTTTGGCGAAATCGCCTTTACTGCTTTTAAGTCTACACAACGTGCCACTATATCTGTCACTCTGATCTGCTGATCAATTCGTTGCATCAGAACCCTTTCATTGACCGACTGATCCTCTCTGCCCAGATAATACTGATACAAGTCCACATCCATATAATAGATCTGACTTACGAAAGGCAATGGCTGATAGGCAAACAGATTGTCCACATAGAAGGTATGTTCTGGCAGCCTCACTTTGCTCTTTCTTAAGATTTCTGTTTTAAAAATAAGGGCATGCATAACTAAATACTGGGAAGGACGGAAACGTCCTATCGAATCCCAGCCGCACATTTTTTCCTTTGGAAATACATTCCTATAATGAATAGAATGTGTAGTTCCCTCATCCAGATGATTGTAAACATAGTTGCACACGAATAAATCTGGTATTTTTGTGTTTTCTTCCATATGGCAGAAATTTTTTATCTGAGTCAGAAGTTTTTTGTAAGCATCTCTGTCAAGCCAGTCATCTGAATCCACGACTTTAAAGTAGACGCCCTGTGCCAGCTCCATACCCATGTTCACACCGGATCCATGTCCTCCATTTGCCTTATGTACCACCTTTACTATATTTGCATAGTTTGCTTCGTATTCATCTGCAATCTGTCCTGTATTGTCAGAAGAACCGTCATCAATAATCAAAATCTCTACATCCTCCCCGCCTTCCAAAAGAGAATCTATACATCTTTTCATATATTCCTCTGAATTAAAACACGGCACTGTAACTGTAAGATATTTCATTTTGCCATTCCTCCTGGTCGTCTTTTTTTCCTTTTTCCAATACAGCTTATCGTGCTTTTCTTAAAATCAGCGGGAGAGATTTCTTAAGATATTGTGCTTAAAATCTTAGAATTTTCTAAATTTTTCTTTCAATGCTTGAGTACAGCCAAAAAAAGTTATACCATATATAGAGTTATTTATGAAAGTGAGGGATTTTATGAGTTCAAGAAAAAAACTCTCTACTATATTCGATGATGATTTTGAAGTTACTTATGAAGAAGAACCGTCTGTCTTTACTGACGATTATCATACAGACGCCTCCAGACAGAGGCAATTTGAAGAAGTAGAATATGATGAATATGACAAATATGACGACACTCCTATCGTCCGCAGGAAAAGGCGAGACCATAGCTTAGTCCCTCTTGCAGCGCCCATACGAAAGGGCGGAAAAGCGCTTTCTAAATTTTCCAGCGCCTTAATCCGCCAGCTTTCTGTCATCCTGATTCTGTCAATTATGTGTTTTGCAGCTTATAACTTCTGGCGTGGAAGTGCCCTCTACGGAGATATAGTAGAAGCCTTTGAAACAATGGAAATTTCGCCCGTTCTTGCCGCATATTTCAGTGTAGTGGCTGTTTTTCTGCTGTTTGAGCTCCTCTCTCTTCTGTGGGCAATGACACGCACAAGAGTCAGAAACGGCTTTACTTCCTGGAAAGAGGACACCGGCAGAGGTATGTTTTCCTTCATTGCGGTGTTTGTCTCTTCCTACCTTGCCTTTCTCCTAAACCGTTTTATTCCAGAGTCCCCGGAGGTCTTATACGGACTCAAAGGCGCTCTGGATGTCTACGGTTCCTTACACAATGTCCTGTTTGGACTGTGCGCAGCAGGGGTGATTTCCTGTCTGATACGCAAATATAAGTCTAATGCATAGCCGAAAGATTTTACACGTGGAAACATCCGCCGCCGATAAATTCTCTAAGCAGGGAATTTGTCGGCACATATTCGCTCCCAATACCTACAAAATAATCAAAAAATTTCAAAAGCCTTTTTGCCTCCGAATATTCCGGTGAATGTTTTTCCACACCGAATAAAAGAGGCTCTACATATTGTTTCAGCACCGCCAATTCATATAAAAGGGAAGAATTAAACATCACATCTGCCTCTTCCTGGAACGGAAAAATGTTCTCTTCTTCTCCCCTTCTCACAGATTGCCACATTGCAATTGTCTTTTTTGCAGATGCTCCCCTCGTCCTTGCGTCTCTTACCAGCCTTCGGATCAGCCGTCCGTCTGTGGACGGTATTCTGTTATGCTCGTCAATGTTTAGCTGTGTCAGTGCGCTGATATATATTTTAAATTTATTCGAATCAGAAAGTGCTGCCGTTAGTTTTGGATTCAGACAATGTATACCCTCAATCACAAGAATATCATTTTCTCCAAGCTTCTTTGGCTTTGTATCAAAGGTACGGATGCCTGTTTTGAAATTAAATATCGGCAGATATACTTCTTTCCCCGCAAGTAAATTCTCCATGTCTTCGTTGAATTTTTCCACGTCAATTGCCTCAAGACACTCGAAATTATAATTGCCATTTTCATCCCGAGGGGTATCCTCTCTGTTTACAAAATAGTTATCTACCGCAATCGGATGCGGTTTCATTCCATTTACTCTAAGCTGTATGGACAGGCGATGTGAGAATGTTGTCTTTCCTGACGACGAAGGCCCGGCAATCAATACAAACTTCACGCCCTTTCGTCCGGCAATCCTCTTGGCGATCTCTGCAATCTGCCTCTCCTGATAGGCTTCCTGGACGAGCACCACTTCCCGCATATCGTATTTTGTAATCATGTCATTGAGTGCGCCCACCGTATCAATTTCCTGGCTGTCTCCCCACTCGATCGATTCCTTCAGCACATGGAACAGCTTCGGACTCGGGACAAACGGCGCGACCTCCTCCGGCGCTTCCTTCACCGGCATTTGTATGACAAATCCTGCATCATACAGATGAAGCGAAAAATACTTCAGGCATCCTGCATCTGGTACCATATATCCATAGTAATAGTCCTCAAATTCATTCATGCTGTAAATATTGACCTTGGACACTCTTCGATACTCAAAAAGCCTTTCTTTGTCATACATCCCATGCCTTCGGAACAGGTCAACTGCCTCCGATGTATGAATAGAACGTTTCTCTATCGGAATTCTCTCTTTGCAAAGACTGCGCATTCTTTTCTCCACCTTTGCAAGAAATTCCTGGTTCAGCTCTACCTCTCCTTCTATCGTACAGTAATATCCTTTGCTCATAGAAAAATGAATCCGTACACGTTCTACCGTATCGTGTCCGCCTACATCATGCACTGCCTTCACCAGAAGAAAGCACATGCTTCTTTTATAAGTGGCATGCCCGATTGGATCTTCCGTTGTCAAAAAAGAAATCTCACAATCTGTTTCAACCGTCTTTGTCAGTTCCTGCAGCCGGAACCGGTTTACGTAAACCAGTACAATCTGGTGTGCGTATCTCTCTTGAAATTCTTCGGCTATCTTCTGGTATGTTGTGCCTGCCTTATATATCCTTGTCTCATTTCCAATTTTTACTTTGCAATTATTCTCTTTCATCCTGCCTCCTTATTGATTGTATACTATTATACAACTTGAAATGGATGCACAATCGGCGCCGTCATAATTTCCAGGTCCGGAAAATTCTTTTCCAAGAATCGTTTCATGTCGTCGATAAAAATATATTCTGTCCCGTAGTGTCCGGCGTCGATCACAGACAGTCCCTGCTCCACAGCATCTAAACCGTCATGGTGTCCAATATCCCCTGTCACAAGCACATCTGCTTTTTTCACAATTGCCGCTTGTATAGCGCTATGTCCGCTTCCCGGAGAGACCGCAAGTCTTTTCACCTCTCTGTGCATGTCTCCGAATATTTTCAGGGAATCTAATTTTAGTTTATGTTTCACATAGTCGCAACATTCTTTCAAAGACATTTTATAAGGCAGTACACCCACTCTTCCTATTCCCTCTTCTTTTCCTTCTATTTGTATTGTAGTATCCAGCACCTCCGTCTTTTCCAGTCCCAGCATTTTCTCTGCCACATATGCCATCCTTAGCACATCATAATTTGTATGCATTGCATAATACGCAATGTCAGACTGAATCAGTTCTACAAGTCTTCTGCCTATAAAATTTGTATCTGTCACACTCTTTAAAGGAGAAAAAATAAGAGGATGATGGGTAATCAGCATATCTGCTCCGGCTGCTTCTGCTTGCTTTATCACATCTTTTGTCGCATCCAGCGCAATATACACTCTGTGTACTTCTTTTTCATTTCTGCCTGCCAAAAGCCCTACATTGTCAAAGTCCAGCGCTGCTTCCCTGGGATATGACGCTTCTATCACTTTTGTTATTTCTTTACAAAGCATAATATTTCATTCCTTTCTCTGCCCGTACTAATTCTCGTTTTAATTGCTCTTTCCTCGTTTGAATCCGTTTTGAATCCGTTTGCTCCAACTGTTTCAGTATCTGCTGCTTTATCGCTATTTCTTTTTTCAAAAAACGGTACAATACCTGATTTTGCTTTTCTAAAAGAAGCCTTCCATACTGGAGCTCTGTCTCATTCCACTGCTTCTCCTGTCTGCCTCCTCCTGGAACCACCTTCATCATAGGATAATATTTTCCGTCTTCCTCCACCATCTCTTCTTGTATAAACAAAAAACCCTCCTGTAACAGAAAGGCTCTCACTTTTGCGATTTCCGACTGTGGCTGCAAAATACATTCTTTCAGGCAGTATACCGTCTCTCTTGCGCGTTCCAGAATATGTATCATCAAGCTGCCTCCCATTCCCGCGATCACTGCGCACTGTACTTCTCCCGGAGCTATCTGCTCCATGCCGTCTGACAGTCTCAAATCAATTTTCTCTTCCAGGTCATGGCTGCGCACATGCTCTTCTGCTCTTTTCAAAGGGCCGGCATGAATATCCATTGCCACTGCAGAAGGCACACTCCCATTTTCTACAAGATAAATCGGGATATAGGCATGATCTGTGCCTATATCCGCTATTTTATATCCAGTGGTCACCAGAGATGCAACCGCCTGTAATCTTTTCGATAACTCCATAAACGCTCCTTTAATCCAGATAATCTCTTAGCTTTCTGCTGCGGCTTGGATGCCGAAGCTTCCTCAATGCCTTTGCCTCGATCTGGCGGATACGCTCTCTTGTCACATCAAACTCCCTGCCTACTTCCTCCAGCGTCCTTGCCCGTCCGTCATTCATTCCAAAGCGCAGACGCAAAACCTTCTGTTCTCTCTCTGTCAATGTATCCAACACTTCGTCCAGCTGCTCTTTCAGCAGTGTCTGTGCCGCTGCCTCTGCCGGAACCGGCACATTATCATCCTGAATAAAGTCTCCTAAATGGCTGTCCTCCTCCTCACCGATCGGCGTTTCCAGAGACACCGGTTCTTGAGAAATCTTCAAAATCTCTCTGACACGCTCCACCGGCATGTCCAGCTCCTTTGCAATTTCCTCCGGCATCGGCTCTCTACCCAATTCCTGGAGCAGCTGTCTGGATACGCGAATGAGTTTATTGATTGTCTCTACCATGTGCACCGGTATACGAATCGTCCTCGCCTGATCTGCAATCGCTCTTGTGATTGCCTGGCGAATCCACCAGGTTGCATACGTACTGAATTTATATCCCTTATGATAGTCAAATTTCTCCACTGCTTTTATCAGACCTAAATTCCCTTCCTGAATCAGATCTAGAAACAGCATCCCCCTGCCGACATACCGCTTTGCAATGCTGACAACAAGACGTAAGTTTGCCTCCGCAAGTTCTTTTTTAGCGTCCTCATCGCCTTCCTCCATCCGTTTTGCCAGTTCAATCTCACGCTCTGCGCTTAAAAGAGGGACTTTACCTATTTCTTTCAGATACATACGCACAGGGTCTTCAATACTGACGCCTTCCGGAACTGACAGATCGATATTTTCCATATCTACATCATCGTCTTCCGAAATAATCACGTCAATATCTACATCCACATCATCATCTGCATCAGAACTAATCCTCAGAACATCAATATTGTTTGCTTCCAGGTAATCATATACCTTCTCCATATGTTCCGCGTTCAATTCCATGTCATTGAAGAAATCATTGATTTCCTGAAGCTCCAGTATGCTCTTTTTCTTCTTGCCCTGTGCAACAAGCTCTTTTAATCTTTCTTCAAATTTCTGTATGTTTTCTTCCATGTGTCCATCCTTCCTTACCCGCAAAAGCGCAGGCTGTCTTGTTTTATTTTATCCTTATTCAATAGAAATATGCAGTTTCTTCAAATCCTCCAGCTTCCGTTTTTCTTCCATCAGATGCTGTAGTCCCGCCATATCCGTCGGTTCCAGGTCAAGGGTCTGCTTATCAATACTGTGTGCCTTCACTCTTACTATCGTTTCTTTCAGCGCCTGTTCCTGTTCCTCTTTTGTTTTCAGCTCTTTAATTCTTGTGTGAAACAAAGATGCTGCCTCTCTGTGCTCTTCCTCCGCTGTAAAATGATTCAGTATTTTTGCAGGATTCAAGTCTCCTGTCTGATACTGCTCATACACAAAGCCGGCAACGGTTTGATAGAGCTCTTCTGTAAAGTCCTTCGGGCTTATGTATCGGCTGATAATCTCAAACAGCTTCCGCTTGTCAATCATCCATGTAAGAAGTACCTTCTGGGAAACCAAGCTTGGATCTTCCTTTGGCTTTTCCTGGCCGTTTGCCTGTTTCGGCCTGCTTACCGGCCTTGCCATTCCCTCTCTTACTGCAGTCTTGCTCACCAGCTTTCTTAAGCTCTCTTCACTGACCTTATACTTCTTTGCCACGGCTTCTATATAGTTATTCCGTTCTAATTCCTCCTCAAAGCCAAGAAGCCGCCGCGCTGCCTCATTGAAAAACGCGGTCTTCCCCTCTGGAGAATGCATATCAAATTCTCTCTCTGCTATTTCCAGGCTGAACAAAAAACCGTTTCTCGCCGCTTTGATCCGTCCTTCAAACTCTTCAGCTCCCAGATTCTTAATAAATTCATCCGGATCCTTGTAGGGGTCCATCCGTATCACCCTCGCCGAAATACCTGCTTCCTTCAATATCGGCATCGCTCTCAATGCCGCCCTGGTTCCGGCGTCGTCGCTGTCATACGTCAAGTAAACCTCCTGGACGTATCGTTTCATCAGTGATGCATGTCCCAAAGTCAGCGCTGTTCCCAAAGAAGCCACTGCATTCGTAAATCCCGCCTGGTGGAGAGAAATCACATCCATATACCCTTCACAGAGCAAAAAATACGGTTTTTTCGAAGTTCTGGCGCGGTTTAACCCGTACAGATTCCGGCTTTTGTCAAACACCACTGTCTCCGGAGAATTCAAATATTTCGGTTTTCCGTCTCCCATGACACGCCCGCCAAAGCCAATTACCCGATTGTTCACATCCATGATCGGAAAGATAACCCGATTCCAGAATTTATCGTAAATGCCATGTCGTTCGTCCGTATTTACAAGCCCCGCTTTCCGAATCAGCTCTTCTGTGTACCCTTTTGTCCGCAGATATTTGTATAAATCATCACTGTACTTATTCGAATAACCCAGACCAAATGCCTTGATCGTCTCCTCCGACAACTGCCTGCCGGTCAGATATGCGTGCGCCGTCTTTCCCTGTTCAGACTTCAGCTGCACATAAAAATACTGCGCTGCCAGCTTGTTGATCTCAAGAAGCTGTGTCTTTCTGTCTGCCCTGGCTTTTGCTTCTTTTGAATACTCCATCTCAGGGAGTGCAACACCTGCCCTGTCCGCCAGAAACTTCAGTGCTTCCACAAATGAAAAATTCTCATAATCCATCAGAAATGTAAATACATTTCCTCCCGCTCCACAGCCAAAGCAGTAATACATCTGCTTTTCTCTGCTTACGGAAAAAGAGGGGGACTTTTCATTGTGAAACGGACAGAGTCCGAAATAGGTGGCGCCTTTTTTTTTCAGGCTCACATACTGGGAAATCACATCCACAATATCATTTTTTGTTCTTACTTCTTCGATTACTTCTTCCGAATAATACATGTCTGCCTCTTACTTCTCTTTCATTTTTGAGCATTTAAAATCCCCTACACTTATTATATTCTGCGGTCACATCTCTTTTCCTTTATTTTTTTGAAATTCTTTTTTCCAGTG
>ERZ857801.3229-NODE-3229-length-11852-cov-2.992964_pt1 | contig 11852 bp, 5 predicted proteins | sample MGYA00519762_ERZ857801 | MGnify/ENA primary metagenome ERZ857801 (study PRJEB31778, sample SAMEA3449368) | human gut metagenome | biome: human gut; feature: human-associated habitat; material: faeces | place: United Kingdom | collected 2010/2012 ...
AGCCACCGGCAAAGAAGAGTGGACTAGCATGAGAACCTTTTATATACTGACGAAGGACTTTGAGCATTTCACGACACCCGAACGCTTGTTTGACTTCCAGAGTGAAGCGGACCGGGAAATGGCGACAATCGATGCCATCATCCGAAAAATAAACGGCACTTATTATGCCGTCATCAAAGACGAAAGATGGCCGGAAGACGGAGTACCGACAGGCAAAACAGTCAGAATCTCCCATTCCCCAAACCTGACCGGACCGTATACCGATCCCGGTCAGCCGGTGACTACTCCCTACACTTACTATGAAGCTCCTATCCTGATGCCTCAACCGGACAATAACGGATGGATGATCTTCTCTGAAAAATATCCGCATGAGTATGTCCGCTTTCAGGCAGACCGTATGGACGCCGAGAAGTGGGATTGCACCGATCTGACGATTCCGGATTCACGCCACGGAGCAATGGTCCGCATCAGCGAGAAAGAGTATAAAAAAATACTATCCGGTTTCAAACACTAAGAAAATATCCATTATACAGACGATACCCATGAAAAAGAATTTGTATATCATCCTCTTATGCTTCCTCTGCCTGAGCCTCTCTGAAATACAGGCAGAGAACCGCTGGAATATCACATTGACGCAGGAGGAGATAGATTTGTTGGCAAAAATCGTCTGGCTGGAATCGCAGGGCGAGCCGACAGAAGGGCAGGAAGCCGTGGTCGAGGTAGTTTTTAACCGGATGGCTTCTGAAAAATATCCAGATACCTTGTATGACGTGCTCAGTCAGGGAAACCCGACGCAGTTCTGTTCCTGGAAGAACAGAGAGCGGGCGAACCCTACGGAGAAGGAATACACTTCGATTCATGAGGTATTGAATGGAAATACACATATATTAAGAAATGATACGTTATATTTTTCTACGGAACCGTTGACGCCGAGATTGGACCAAAAGATCGGCGGACACAGCTTCTGCTATTAGTAAGGAAGTTTGGGTTAAACCGGAAGGAAAATACGAAGGGAACCCGCAGGGACGAAAGAACCTTTGGGTTCCTTTTGCGTTGCGGGACAAAGCGGCAGACCGGACAAAAGAGAGCGAAAAATGGAAAGAGTTCCCTGTAGATTCCATGTGGTTCCTTTGTTACAATACGGTTGTTGCAGAAATGAAATATTTTTGTAACAAATAAGTAACAATATGGAAGCATATGGAATAAATCGGGAGGATTCTACATAATGAAGAAAAGAATGACAATACTGGCGCTTCTGCTGGCGGGAGCCGTCACACTGGGAAGCTATGGAATGGTGCAGGCAGGACAGGAAAAACGTGAGGTGCCGGTGGCGGGCGTGACACAGACGCTGGCACAGGTGCTTAAGGAAGCGGGAGGAGTGCAGGCGCAGACGGCGGATGTTGTGGAGGAACTGCAAAGTAACGCGGCTGTGGCGCGGATGATGGAACCGGAGATGGTGGCAGAGGAAGCGTGGGAGACGGCGGAGATTGCGGAAAATGAACTTCCGCAGACCGCATCGGAGTTTGCGGATATTGCAGTGGCGCAGGTGAATCACTATGTCAACGTGCGGCAGGAACCGGATACGGAGAGTGAAATTCTTGGAAAACTTTACGACAAATCCGCAGCCACTGTGCTGGAGACGACGGAGGACGGGTGGTACCGGATTACGTCCGGAAATGTGAACGGATATGTCAAGGCGGAATATGTGGTCGTGGGGGATGAGGAGCTTGCCAGAAGTGTGGGAACGCGCCTGGCGACCGTCACAACGACGACCCTGTTCGTGCGGACGGAGCCGACAACCGAGGCGAAGGTGCTTACCATGCTGCCGGACGGCGATGACGTTGTGGTAACCGACGAGTCGACGGAAGGCTGGGCGAAAGTGTCCACCGCGGACGGTGACGGTTATGTGGCACTGGATTATGTGACGCTGTCCACAGAGTACATTCATGCAGAGTCAAAAGCGGAGGAAGAGGCGCGGCTTGCCAGAGAGGAAGCAGAACGGCAGGCGGCAGCCCGTGCGGCGGAGGAAGCGCGCAAAGCCAGAGAGGCGGAGGCGGCACGTGCGGCAGCAGAACAGGAAGCAGCCCGCAAAGCGGCAGAAAAACAGGAGGTGAAAAAATCCGGCGCGGGCAGCAGTGCGGGAAGCAGTTCCGGAAGCAGCGCGGGAAGCAGTTCCGGAAGCAGTGCGGGGCAAAGTGCGCAGACGGCTTCCTCCAACGGTCAGGCGGTGGTCGATTACGCGAGACAGTTTCTGGGAAACCCTTATGTATACGGCGGCAACAGCCTGACAAACGGAACCGACTGCTCCGGATTTGTCAAGGGCGTGTATGCGGCATTTGGAATCAATCTGCCGCGCACATCGTCGGAACAGCGGAGTGTGGGATATGCCGTCAGCCTGTCGGAAATCCAGCCGGGCGACATTGTCTGCTATAGCGGCCACGTCGGCATCTATGCGGGCAATAACACACTGATTCATGCGAGCAATGAAAAGACAGGCATTACGCTGACTTCTCCGGTAACCTACCGCAGCGTGCTGGCGGTGCGGAGAATTTTCTAATTCATCCGGGAGGGCTGCTGTCTCTTAAATATTCCGGTTCTTTGAAATATGACTGGCGGAGAGAACTCCGAAGTGGTATATATAAGAAAAGGGAGGAAGAGAAGGATGCGGATTGGTGGAATAGAAGCGGGCGGCACCAAGATGGTGTGCGCGATCGGGGAAGTGCAGACAGACAAAGGACAGCCGGGAGAAAATCAGGTCACAATCACAGAGCGTGTGACGATTCCCACAGAGAAGCCCAAGATTACCCTGCCGCGCATGGCTGCGTTTTTTGAGGGAAAAGGAATCTCGTCACTCGGAATCGGGTGTTTCGGACCGGTGGATCTGCACCGTGCGTCCCCGACCTATGGATATATTACCAGCACGCCGAAGCTGGAATGGCAGAATGTCGATATGGTGGGAACTTTTACACGGGCGCTCGGCGTCCCGGTCGGATTTGATACGGACGTGAATGCGGCGGTGCTTGGCGAAGTTACCTGGGGAGCCGCAAAAGACTGCGACACGGCAATCTATATTACCGTCGGCACCGGCGTTGGCGTGGGCGTCTACTGTAACGGGGCGCTCATGCACGGGCTGGTGCACCCGGAGGCAGGACATCTTCTTCTGCAGCGTCACCCGAAAGACACCTACGCCGGAAAATGCCCGTACCATGCCAACTGTCTGGAAGGGCTTGCAAGCGGTCCGGCGGTGGAGGCGCGCTGGGGCAGACCGGCAAAGGAACTGGCGGACCGGGAGGATGTCTGGGAGATGGAGGCGTTCTATCTCGCGGAGGCGGTTGCAAATTATGTTCTGACGTATTCTCCGCAGAAGATTGTGCTGTGGGGCGGAATTATGCACCAGAGCCAGCTCTTTTCAATGGTGCGCACGAAAGTGCAGGAACTGCTGGGCGGGTATATTTCCAATGAGAAAATCTTAAAGGAGATCGATACCTACCTCGTGCCGCCGGCACTTGGAGAAAATCCGGGTATTATGGGAGCGTTTGCGCTCGGTATGCGGGAGGCAGAGTAGCGGAAGCCTAAGGAAGCGTAGGGGCGCCGGAGAACAGGATCGCGGAATCGGCGGGAGTGAAAACAGAATTTAGAAGAACAGAAAACGGGAGCGCTATGCCGGAGATTTTTCCTGACACAGCGCTCCCGTGTGATTTTGTAAAAAAGACCGGGTCTTAGTTATCGCCCTCGTCATCCGATGACATGGAGTATACCTGACGTTTTCTTGCCATCTCATCATTCTCGAGGTATTCGTCGTAGGTGGATACCTTGTCGACAAAGGTGCCGTCCGGCAGGAACTCGATGATACGGTTCGCTGTGGTCTGGACAACCTGATGGTCACGGGAGGCAAAAAGAATAACGCCCGGGAACTTGATGAGTCCGTTGTTTAATGCGGTGATGGACTCCATATCCAGATGGTCGGTCGGTTCATCTAAGATCAGCACGTTGCTTCCCATAATCATCATGCGGGAAAGCAGGACACGTACTTTTTCTCCACCGGAGAGGACACGCATTTTCTTGGTACCGTCATCTCCGGCGAACAGCATACGTCCGAGGAAACCGCGGACATAGGTTGCATCCTTGATCTCGGAGAACTGTGTCAGCCAGTCAACGATCAGAAGATCGGTATCAAAGATCTCGGTGTTATCCTTCGGGAAGTAGGACTGGCTGGTCGTCACGCCCCACTTGTAGGTGCCGGAATCCGGCTCCATCTCACCGGCAAGAATCTTAAAGAGCGTTGTCTTTGCCAGCTCGTTGCTTCCGACAAACGCGATCTTGTCGTCATGTCCGACGATAAAGGAGACATTGTCGAGCACCTTGACGCCGTCGATGGTCTTGGTAATGCCTTCGACGGTCAGAACTTCATTGCCGATCTCACGGTTCGGACGGAAATCGATATACGGGTATTTACGGCTGGACGGACGGATCTCGTCGAGCTGAATCTTTTCCAGGGCACGCTTTCTGGAAGTCGCCTGCTTGGATTTGGAAGCATTCGCGGAGAAACGGGAGATGAATTCCTGCAGCTCCTTGATCTTCTCCTCTTTTTTCTTGTTGGCTTCCTTCATCTGCTTTACGAGAAGCTGGCTGGACTCATACCAGAAATCATAGTTGCCGGCGTAGAGCTGGATCTTTCCGTAGTCGATATCTGCAATGTTTGTGCAGACTTTGTTTAAGAAGTAGCGGTCGTGGGAAACAACGATGACCGTGTTCTCAAAGTTGATTAAGAATTCTTCTAACCAGCTGATCGCATCGAGATCCAGATGGTTGGTCGGCTCATCCAAAAGAAGAATGTCCGGGTTGCCGAAGAGCGCCTGTGCAAGGAGAACCTTGACCTTTAAGGCACTTGGCATATCCGCCATGAGTGTGTAGTGATCCTCCGTCGGGATGCCAAGACCATTTAACATGGTGGCTGCATCGGACTCGGCATTCCAGCCGTCCATATCTGCGAACTCCGCTTCAAGTTCGCTGGCGCGGATACCGTCCTCGTCCGTGAAATCCTCTTTCATGTAGATCGCGTCTTTTTCTTTCATGATATCGTAGAGACGCTTGTTGCCCATGATAACGGTATCGAGTACCGTGTACTCGTCATATTTAAAATGATCCTGCTGCAAAAAGGAAAGACGCTGACCCGGCGTGATGATAACTTCTCCGCTCGTCGGTTCAAGCTGGCCGGACAGAATCTTGAGGAACGTAGATTTTCCGGCGCCGTTTGCACCGATCAGACCGTAGCAGCAGCCCTCTGTGAATTTGATGTTGACATCTTCAAAGAGAGCTTTTTTTCCGATTCGTAAAGTGATGTTGCTTGTACTGATCATATTTATGTTCTCCTAACTTTTCTTGTAAATCACCTGCTTTTATTGCACCAATTCGTATCATACTAAAAAATACGGAGAAATGCAACCGGAACTTCTTATTAAAAAGGGCTTTCACGCTGTGACAAATTGTTTGGATTTCGTTAAAAATTTGATATAATGTACGGGAAGGCAATCGGAGTTATCTTAAGTATGACAGAGGAAATTGCATCTCAGGAGATTGATTTTATGGAGTATGGGGATACGCAAATAAATACAATAGACATGGAGCGGGGGCAGAGAAAAGATCTGATCGGCAAGATGCCGGTCGGAATAGCGGTAGTCCGCGGCGGGAATGAGCTGTATATTGAGATGGTGAACCGGGAATTTTTGCATGCAGAGGGGTATGACAGGGAGGAACTGACCGGAAATACGCCGTTTGTGGAGTATTTGTACCGGGACGATACCGGTGTGTTCGAGGATGCCATCGAAGTGTGCCGGGAACTAAGAACCACGGAGGAGATTGAACTGCGCATCCGTACGAAGAGCGGCGGCGTCTGCTGGGAACTGATGCGGTGCAGACTGTATTATTACCGGGACGCGGTACCTTACTATATCCTGGCAAGCTGGAACATAGACAAGCGGAAGAATCTGGAGGAAGAACTGCGCCTGATGGAGGAGCAGTACAGCATGTTAGAAGAGGTCACCGATGAATTCCCGCTAGAGTACGACGTTGCACAGCGGCGTTTCAGGGTGCCGCGCAAATATCGCGGGAACGGGCAGCCGGGAACGGCAGGGCGCAGATATATGGATTATGAGGAGATGCTCGCGGATATCTGCGAGGAGGATCGTGCCGCGTATGCCAGGGTGCTGGAGGCAGCCAGCAGGGATGTGCGGACAGGAAGTATTGATTACCGGATGAATGTGGCGGCTGCCGGGGAGGAACCTGTATATGTGTGGTACCGGACGATTTACCGGAGCATTGTCGGGGACAACGGACAGATTATCCGCATCATCGGACGCAGCTACGATGTCAGCTCCGACCGCAGGATTCAGGAGGAACTGTCGGAGGAGGCGAAGCGCGACCCGCTGACAAGGCTTTATAATAAGGTGGCGGCATCCGGAGAGGTAGAACGGATTTTAAAAAGTGAGCCGGAAAAACAGCATGTGCTGTTCCTGATCGATATTGATAATTTTAAGCGGATCAACGATACATTCGGGCATACCGTCGGAGATACGGTAATTACTGATATTGCCGGCGTGCTGCAAAGCCAGTTTCAGGAGACAGATGTCACCGCAAGAGTCGGAGGAGATGAATTTCTGGCGCTGATGCGGGATGTGGCTCCAAAGGAGGCAGAAGCGTGCGCCGCGGCGCTGGGCCGGGAAGCCAGAAAAAAGCTGATCGGCGACGACGCCATCGTTGAGGTGACGCTCAGCATCGGCATGGCAGTATACGGCGAGGATGGAAGAGATTATGAGACCCTGTTTGCGATGGCTGACCGGGCGATGTATGCCACGAAGCGGGAAGGAAAAGACCACTATTCGTTTGCGGGCAAAAAGCAGCAAGAGGGAGCAGAGCGGGAGCGCAGGCGCGACAGGATTGAATATGCTCCGGAAAGCGGGCAGAAGGTGGATAAAGAGTTCCTGAATTTTGCGTTCAGCCTTCTCTCGCATGCGAAAGATATCAACGGATCTTTGAACGTGCTGATCGAACAGATTGGGAAAAAATACGGGCTGGGCTTTGCCATGGTGTTTGAGTACCGGGAAGAACAGCAGGAAATGGTGTTGATGAATTACTGGAACCGGGATGGCAGCCGGGTGGAACAACAGGTATTCCCACAATCGGTTACAGTGTTCCGGGAGGCGGAAATCGGGCGTTTTGTCTCGACGCCAACGGAAGATATATTAACGGAGGTTCCCCAGTTGGGGGCGGAGAAATATCATGGAACTTCCATCAAAAACTGTGGAAATGTAAAGTTTGAATTTTCCGGTAACAGAAGTGGCTGCCTGTGTGTGGGAAGCAGCAGTGCAGAGGGATTTTCCAAAGAGGAAGCAGGGATGCTCAGTGAACTCGCGCGGGTGGTTGCTGTATTTGTCTCCCTTCGCAGCAGGCAGAGCGATGACCAGGCAGAGATACGGCATCTGCAGAATCAGGATATGCTGACGGAACTGTATAATCTGGACACATTCCGCAGGCTGATCCGGAAAAAATTAAAGAGCGGTGGGCTTGCGCAGGATGAGAACATGGTGTACGCGCTGGTAAATCTGGACGTGAACAACTTTGCCTATGTAAATGAAAATTATGGACAGGAGGCCGGCGACAGTATTCTGCAGGAGCTTGCAGCGTTAATCCGCAGCGAGTCCCATGTCGTGGAGGCCTGTAGAATGTATTCGGATTATTTCATTGAGCTGGTCAGAGGAACGGACAAAAAGAACATTCTGGGGCTTGTGGAGAGAGAGGATCAGATGTTTGGCGAACAGTTAAAGATCCGCTATCCGGCGGGAGCCATGCAGCTTTCGGCTGGAATCTGCTTTATCGATGACGGGGAAGAGACGTTTGAGAAGATACTGGAGGGAGCCAATCTGGCACGAAAGCTTGCCAAGGAGCAGAATGTGGGAGCGGTCGTTTACCGGGATGACATGAGGAAAAAACGTGATGAGGGAATCCGGATTACCGGAAGATTTTACGCGGCACTGCAGCGGGGCGAGTTCGAGGTATATTTACAGCCGAAGTTCCTGCTCCGCGAGGAGCGGGTCTACGGCGCCGAGGCGCTTGCACGCTGGCGTCTGGAATCCGGCGAGATTCTGTCTCCCGCACGGTTTATCCCTGCACTGGAAAATATAGGCTATATCGTGGATCTGGATTTTTATATTCTGGAACAGCTGCTTCGGGCAATGCGCCGCTGGAGGGATTCCGGAAGAGAACTGTTTACGATCTCCACCAATTTTTCCAGGAGAAATTTTGAGAACGGCGGCGACGATTTTATCGAACGCCTGCAGAATACCCTGCAGCGGTACGGGATTGATCCGTGCTACATAGAGATCGAGGTGACGGAGAGTGTGATTGTGGAGAAGTTAGACAGCTTAAAGGCGTGTCTTACCAGACTTGGCAAACTCGGCTACCGCATCGCCATCGATGATTTTGGAACCGGCTACTCGTCGCTGAGCGTGCTGTTGGAAATCCCGGCGAATGTAGTGAAGATCGACAAGAGCTTTACCGACAAAATCCACCAGAACGGACAGAGTGCTTTTGTCTATCAGATGGGGCAGTTCATCCAGTCGGCAAAGGAGGAGGTGATTTTTGAGGGAATCGAGGAGGAGCAGCAGCGGACGTTTTTGATGGAGTGCGGTTTTAACTACGGTCAGGGCTATTATTTTGACCGCCCGCTGCCCCTGGAGGAGTTTGAAAAAAAGTATATCTGACCAGGGACAAACAGAACATGACAAATGTAGATTGCACACGTTTTCGTACAGTCTGAAACCTTTACAATCGACAAATTAAATGCTAAAATTAGTCTTAAGTCGGAATATGACACTCTATTTTAATTTAAGGAGGAATAATAATGTCCAGAGCAAAACAGTCAATGGACGGTAATACAGCGGCAGCTCACGTAGCTTATGCGTTTACAGATGTTGCAGCTATTTACCCAATTACACCTTCCAGCCCGATGGCAGATACCGTAGATCAGTGGTCTGCAGCAGGACAGGAGAATATTTTTGGCAATCAGGTCAAAGTCGTAGAGATGGAGTCTGAGGCAGGTGCAGCAGGTGCCGTACACGGTTCCCTTGCAGCAGGTGCGCTGACCACAACCTTTACAGCATCTCAGGGTCTGTTACTTATGATCCCGAACATGTACAAAATCGCAGGCGAGCAGCTTCCTTGTGTATTCGACGTATCCGCGCGTACCGTAGCTACCCAGTCTTTAAATATTTTTGGTGATCACAGCGATGTTTACGCCTGTCGTCAGACCGGTTTCGCTATGCTGTGCGAGACCAATCCGCAGGAAGTTATGGACTTAAGCCCGGTAGCTCATCTTGCTACAATCGAGGGTAAGGTTCCGTTCATCAACTTCTTCGACGGATTCCGTACTTCCCATGAGATCCAGAAGATCGAGAAGTGGGATTATGCAGATCTCAAAGAGATGTGCAACATGGATGCAGTTGCAGAGTTCCGTGCACATGCACTGAATCCGGAGCATCCGGCTATGCGTGGTTCCCACGAGAACGGAGATGTTTTCTTCCAGCATCGTGAGGCTTGCAACACAGCTTACAATGAACTCCCGGCAATCGTTGAGAAGTACATGAAGAAAGTCAACGAGAAGCTTGGCACAAACTATGATCTGTTCAACTACTACGGAGCACCGGACGCAGAGCGCGTTATCGTAGCTATGGGTTCCATCAACGACGTAGCTGAAGAGGTAATCGACTACTTAACCGCTAAGGGTGAGAAGGTCGGACTTGTAAAGGTTCGTCTGTATCGTCCGTGGGTATCAGAGGCATTTTTAAAGGCTCTTCCTAAGACAGCTAAGAAGGTTGCTGTTCTTGACAGAACAAAGGAGCCGGGCGCACTTGGTGATCCGTTATACCTTGATGTTGCAACCACACTCCGTGAGGCTGGTCTCGACACTGTTGTCCTGACAGGCGGACGTTACGGATTAGGTTCCAAGGATACACCTCCTTCAAGTGTATTCGCTGTATACAAAGAGCTGGAGAAAGATGCTCCGAAGGCTCGTTTCACAATCGGTATCGTAGATGATGTTACGAACTTAAGCTTACCAGAGGTTAAGCCGGCTCCGATCACATCTGCAGAAGGTACTGTAGAGTGTAAGTTCTGGGGTCTCGGCGGTGATGGTACTGTTGGTGCGAACAAGAACTCCACCAAGATCATCGGTGACCACACAGACAAGTACATCCAGGCATACTTCCAGTATGACTCCAAGAAGACCGGTGGTGTTACCATTTCCCACTTAAGATTCGGTGACAAGCCAATCAGAAGCCCGTACTACATCAACCAGGCAGACTTCGTTGCATGTCATAACCCGTCTTATGTAACCAAGGGATTCAAGATGGTTCAGGACGTTAAGCCGGGCGGAGTATTCATGATCAACTGCCAGTGGTCTGATGAAGAGTTAGCTCATCATCTGAATGCAGATGCGAAGAAGTACATCGCAGAGAACAACATTCAGTTATATACAATCAACGCAATCGACAAGGCAATCGAGATCGGTATGGGCAAGCGTACCAACACGATCTTACAGTCTGCATTCTTCAAACTTGCAAACGTTATGCCGATCGATCAGGCAGTAGAGTTCATGAAAGCTGCAGCTAAGAAGTCCTACGGTAAGAAGGGCGACGCAGTTGTAGAGATGAACTACAAGGCAATTGATGCCGGTGTAGACGCAGTACATAAGGTAGAGGTTCCGGCTTCCTGGAAGAATCCGGAGGCAGACGCAGCTCCTGCAGAGCTTAAGGGTCTTCCGAAGACTGTTAAGATGGTAAGAGACTTAATGGAGCCGATCTCCTTAATGGATGGCGATTCCCTTCCGGTATCCGCATTCAAGGAGAACCCGGACGGACAGTTCGAGCTTGGCGCTGCTGCATATGAGAAGCGTGGTACAGCCGTAACCGTTCCGACATGGAATGCTGAGAAGTGTATCCAGTGTAACCAGTGTGCATTTGTATGTTCTCATGCAACCATTCGTCCGTTCATGCTGAGCGAGGATGAGGTGAAGGCAGCTCCTTCCAACATCAAGCTTGCAGATACAAAGCCGAAGGCAAGCGAGTACAAGTACACCATGAGTGTATCTCCGTTAGACTGTATGGGATGCGGTGAGTGTATCACTGTCTGCCCGGTAGGCGCAATCGAGATGGTTCCGCAGGAGTCTCAGGCAGAAGAGCAGCCGGTATTCGATTACCTGGTAGCAAACGTAGGCAAGAAGCCTGGCATGCCGGCAGACAACACTGTAAAGGGATCCCAGTTCAACCAGCCGCTGCTTGAGTTCTCTGGTTCCTGTGCAGGATGTGCTGAAACATCTTACGCTCGTCTGATCACACAGCTGTTTGGTGAGCATATGTACATCAGTAACGCAACCGGATGTTCCTCTATCTGGGGTGGTCCGGCAGCTACATCACCATATACGGTAAACAAAGATTCCAAGAAGGGACCGGCATGGGCAAACTCCTTATTCGAGGATAACGCTGAGCATGGTCTTGGTATGGAAATCGGTCAGAAGGTACTTCGTGAGCAGGCAATCGCTTCTGCAGAGAAGTGCGCAACATCTGACAAGGCAAGCGCTGAGTTAAAGGCAGCATTTGACAAGTTCGTTGAGACAAAGAACGATACAAAGGCAAATACTCCTGCAGCAGCAGCTCTTGTAGCAGAGTTAGAGAAGGCAGCAGCAGCCGGATGCCCGGATGCAAAGGCTGCAGTTGAGAAGAAAGATTACCTCGCTAAGAAGTCCGTATGGATCTTCGGTGGTGACGGTTGGGCATACGATATCGGATTCGGCGGTCTGG
>ERZ857801.3230-NODE-3230-length-11837-cov-2.146834_pt1 | contig 11837 bp, 14 predicted proteins | sample MGYA00519762_ERZ857801 | MGnify/ENA primary metagenome ERZ857801 (study PRJEB31778, sample SAMEA3449368) | human gut metagenome | biome: human gut; feature: human-associated habitat; material: faeces | place: United Kingdom | collected 2010/2012 ...
AAGTCCGACAAATCCGGCCCCCGGGGTATCCAGTCTCAAAACGTAATTCAGCCGCTGAAAAAATGCGGCTGTTTTCATATTGCAGAAAAGGAGATTATTTCATGAACACCAGCATGAATCTACAGCGAATCAGCGTCGACCGCCTGAAGCCCGCGAAATACAATCCCCGCAAAGACCTGAAGTCCGGCGATCCGGCCTATGAAAAAATCAAACGCAGCCTGCATGAGTTCGGCTATGTGGATCCCGTCATCTGGAACGAGGTCACGGGAAATATCGTGGGTGGGCATCAGCGCTACAAGGTGCTGACGGCGGAAGGCGCGACGGAGATCGACTGCGTGGTCGTTCACATCGAGAACCCTCAGGAAGAAAAGGCGCTGAACATTGCGCTCAATAAGGCAGTCGGTGAATGGGAGCCGGTCGCCCTGGCGGATCTGCTCAACGATCTGAAGCTCAGCGGCTATGACGTGGATGCAACCGGCTTTGACGCGGCGGAAATCGACGATCTGTTCAGCAGGGTTCACGATAAGGATGTAAGGGATGACGACTGCGATATCGACCCGGAACAGATAGAGCCGTTCGTTCAGCCCGGCGATATCTGGCTGCTGGGCAAGCATCGGATGATGTGCGGCGATTCCACCAGCGAAGCGGATGTGGCGCGCCTCATGGACGGCGATAAGGCCAACCTCGTCGTGACGGACCCGCCCTATAACGTGTCCTATGAGAGTGCGGACGGAAAAAAGATCCAGAACGACAGCATGGCGGACGGGCAGTTCTATGAATTCCTGCTGGCGGCGTTCCGCAATATGGCCGCGCATATGGCCGAGGGCGGCAGCGCCTATATTTTTCACGCAGACACGGAAGGGCTGAACTTCCGGCGTGCGTTTAAGGAAGCCGGTTTTCATATCAGCGGCGTGTGCATCTGGGTGAAGAATTCGCTGGTGCTGGGCAGAAGCCCCTATCAGTGGCAGCACGAACCGGTACTGTTCGGCTGGCTGCCCAACGGGAAGCACCGCTGGTTCGCGGATCGCAAGCAGTCCACCATCTGGAACTTCGATAAGCCCAAGCGCAGCAAGGAACACCCCACCATGAAACCCATTCCGCTGCTGGCGTATCCCATTAAGAACAGTTCTGCGCCCAACAGCATCGTGCTGGATCTGTTCGGCGGCAGCGGCAGCACGCTCATGGCCTGCGAACAGACCGACCGCATCTGCCGAACCATGGAGCTGGATCCGAAGTACGCCACAGCCATAGTAATGAGGTTCGCAAACGAGTATGGAACGGAGAATATCCGGCTGCTGCGGAACGGAGAAGAACTGCCCTATGACGCGGTTGTTCCGCTGAACGGTGAACACGAATAAGCAAATTGATCTAAAGACGTGGAAAGGAGGCGGTTCTCATGGCGATGGCAGGCAGAAAGCCGAAGCCCACGGCACTGAAGGTGCTGGAAGGCGACCGGGGCAAGGGGCGGCGGCCGCTCAACGAGCATGAACCGATCCCGCCCAGGGGCGGCGTAAAGTGCCCGTCGTGGTTGCTCCCCGAGGCAAAAAAGGAATGGAAGCGGTTGGCGGCTTCGCTGGAAGCCATGGGCGTGCTGACCATGGCCGACCTGACCGCCTTCGCCGGGTACTGCCAGGCGTATGCCCGATGGCGCGAAGCCGAGGATTTCATTACCCAGCACGGCTCCATCTTCAAAACGCCCTCCGGGTATGTACAGCAGGTGCCGCAGGTATCCATTGCCCAGCAGAATCTGAAAATCATGCAGTCCTTCGCCACGGAATTCGGTCTGACCCCGGCCTGCCGCGCCCGCATTGTCGCCAGCGGCGGTGCGGCGGAGAGCGACGACGATCCCATGGCGCGGCTGCTGAAGGGCGGGTGGCAGGACGATGTTTGACGAGAAGAAAGCGCGGCGCGTCATCCGCTTTATTGAGTGCCTGAAGCACACAAAGGGAGAATTCCACGGAAAGCCCTTCAAGCTGCTGCCCTGGCAGGAGAAGATCATCCGCGACGTATTCGGCACGGTGCGGGACGAAGATCCTTCCATGCGGCAGTACAATCAGGTGTATATCGAGATTGGCAAGAAAAACGGAAAGTCTGAACTGGGCGCGGCGCTGGCACTCAATATGCTCATTAACGATGACGAATGGAAGGCGGAGGTTTATTCCTGCGCCAGCGACCGTCAACAGGCGGCCATTGTGTTTGACGTGGCGGTGGATATGGTCAAGCAAAATCCCACGCTGAGTAAGCTGATCAAGATCATCCCCTCTACCAAACGTATGGTCTATCAGCCCACGGGCAGCATTTATCAGGTGCTTTCCTCGGAGGTTGCGACCAAGCACGGTCTGAACGTTTCGGCCTGTATCTTTGATGAGCTCCACACGCAGCCCACGAGAGCCTTGTATGACGTGATGACCCAGGGCAGCGGCGACGCCCGCAGGCAGCCCCTGTGGTTTTTCCTGACCACTGCCGGCACCGACCGCAATTCCGTCTGTTGGGAAGTGCATCAGAAGGCACTGGATATTCTGGAAGGGCGCAAGCACGATCCGCGCTTTTACCCCGTAGTCTACGGGCTTCCCGACGACGCGGACTGGCAGGACGAACAGAACTGGTACAAGTGCAATCCATCGCTGGGCTATACGATCACCATCGATAAAGTGAGGGACGCTTATCACAAGGCGCTGGAAACGCCCGCGGATGAGAATATGTTCCGTCAGCTGAGACTCAATCAGTGGGTCAAGCAGAGCATCCGCTGGATGCCCATGGACAAATGGGACGAATGCGGCGGTGTTGTCGACCCGTATCAGCTGGAAGGGCGTGCCTGTTACGCGGGACTCGACCTTTCCTCCACCTCCGACCTGACGACACTGGTGCTGGTTTTTCCGCCGAGAGATGAAAACGAAGCCTATATGGTGCTGCCCTTTTTCTGGCTGCCTGAAGATACGCTTGCTTTGCGCGTTCGGCGGGATCATGTGATGTATGATCAATGGGAACGACAGGGCTTCATTCAGACGACCGAGGGCAATGTCGTTCACTATGGTTTCATTGAGAAATTCATCTGTGAGCTGGGCGAGCGCTACAACATCCGGGAAATTGCCTATGACCGTTGGAACGCCACGATGATGGTGCAGGCTCTGGAAGACGATGGCTTTTCCATGATTCCATTCGGACAGGGCTTCCGCGACATGTCGCCCCCGACGAAAGAACTGATGCGCATCGTACTGGAACACCGGCTCAATCACGGCGGGCACCCTGTACTGCGCTGGAATTTTGATAACGCTTACGTGCGCACCGATCCTGCCGGCAATCTGAAGCTGGATAAAGAAAAGTCCACGGAGAAGATCGACGGCGCGGTAGCGCTGGTCATGGCGCTGGATCGGGCGATGAAAAACCAGAACGGCAGCGATTCCGTGTACGACGACCGCGGCTTATTGCTGCTGGGACCTGAATAAGGAGATTCTATATGCCGAAAATCCCAAAACGTCCCTGCCGCTGCCCCGGCTGTCCCAATCTCTGCGAGAAGGGGATTTACTGCGAGAAGCACCGAAAAGAATGGAGCCATGACGCCATTCGCGGCGGCGCAGCGGCCCGAGGGTACGACTCACATTGGCGAAAAGCGCGGAAGGCGTTTCTCTCCCGGCGTCCGCTGTGCGCCGAATGCCTGAAGAACGGTACGCTGACGCCCGCAACAGTGGTCGACCATATCGTTCCCCATCGCGGCGATCATGTGCTTTTCTGGGATGAACAAAACTGGCAGCCCCTTTGCAAGGACTGCCATGATCGAAAAACCGGAAAAGGGCTGTAATCGCCGTCATTGACGGATGCGCGCTTCCCACAGTGCCATCATCTGATCCGTCATGGCGTTCCACGAGGCGGAAAGCGATGCGCTTGTGCCGAGCACCTGGCTCCAGTTTTCCGCGCGTTTGTTCTGGAACAGCTCCGAAAACTGAATGGAATCGGCGCAGGCGCTCAGCGTGGGCAGCCACGCGTCCAGCTCTCCCGGCGCGGCAGTGAGCGCGCGGACGTTCTGTCCCATTGTCATGGACAGATTGATGCCGTAGTTATATTCCAGCGAGGAAACGACGGCAGAGTATACGCCCTCCGTCTGCGTTCCGTTCGGCAGCGTCGCTTTGCCATAGAGAAGCGCGTTGTCTGCCTCCCCGCCGAGCGTCTCCAGAAGCTGGAACGAGCCGCCGAGCCCCTGATACCAGCCCTCGAAATAGCTCAGCGTAGTCGCTTCGGGCATCACAAAGAGCGTTTCGCCGCTGGCATTGTAATTCTGCGCCAGCGCTGCGCCCTCGGCGGACTGAAAGCCGGTTCCGCAAAGCTGGATGTAGATTTCCCGCTGCGGCTGCGCCGGGTCGTACACGTCGATGATGTAGCTGATAAAGTCGCCGCCGGTCTGTACCGCCCAGCCCTTGGGAATCTGCATGGTGAAATAGCCGTCCGACTGTTCATAGGTTTCATATTCAGCGGTCGAAGCGCTCTCCGAAGCGGACTCCATCAGCGCCGCATCGCCCTGCTTTTCCATGAGCGTCTGAAGATAGCCCTTCAGCAGGCTCAGGTTTTCCACCTCGTACCGCTTTCCCTCCGAGGTGACCGCAATGCTGCCCTCGAAATTCAGCGTCTGCGTCCCATCCGCGGTGTTGACCGCAACGGTCAGGCCGTCGTCCAGAACGCCCATATCGCTTTCTCCGGTGATGGAAAGCACCTGAATCAGCGCACAGACGCCCTCGATGGTTTTTGCATCGGTTATGGTCGCTTCCTGCACGCCGCCCTCCGTGGAGAAGGAAAACTGAATGGACGTGATGGCGGAAGCGGGTTCATTGACGATGCTTTCATACTCCGGCCATGATACCTGTTCGGACTGCGCGTATGCCGCACTGAAGCAGAAGAGCATGAGCAGCGCAAGGCTCAGGGAAAACCATCTTTTCATACGGAACGCCTCCTCTGGCAGAAAATTCACTTTTCAGGACTTGCTTTTATTATACCACAGAGCGGCGCTTCTTCATAGGAAAAAGATACGTAAAATCCATTACGCTTTCATCAAAGATTTACAGGAGGCCCCCCGATGAAAAATCCATTTATTCGTCTGTTTCGTGCGCGGGACAAGCCCGGCGCGACGGATTCGGTCAGCTCCGCACCCACGTTCTATTTTGGCTCCAGCGCAGCTGGCAAATCTGTCACAGCGAGCACCGCCATTCAGATGAGCACGGTCTACGCCTGCGTGCGGGTCATCGCGGAGACCATCGCCAGCCTGCCGCTGCACGTGTATCAGAATCAGGGCGAAGGCAGCGTCAAGGCGCTGGATCATCCGCTGTATCCCATTCTGCACGACGAACCCAACAGCGAGATGACCTCCTTTGTCTGGCGGGAAACGATGCTTGCGCATCTGCTGCTGTGGGGCAATGCCTACTGCCAGATCATCCGCAGCGGCCGAAGTCAGATTCTCGGATTGTATCCGCTGCTGCCGGATCGCATGGAGGTGGATCGGGACAGCGCGGGCACGCTGACCTATACCTATTCTGCAAACGGTGGGCAGACGGTGAAGCTGCGCCCGGAGGACGTGCTGCACATTCCGGGGCTGGGCTTTGACGGGATTATGGGCTACAGTCCCATCGCCCTCGAAAAGAATGCCATCGGTCTGGGGCTGGCGGCCGAAGAGTACGGAAGCAAGTTTTTCTCCAACGGTGCGCGCCCCAGCGGTATCCTGACGCATCCGAATACGGTGAAGGATCCGAAAAAGCTGCGGGACAGCTGGAACGCCGCTTACGGCGGTTCGAACAATTCCGGACGCGTGGCTGTGCTGGAAGAGAATATGTCCTATACACCCATCTCCATGCCAAATTCGGAGGCGCAGTTTCTGGAAACGCGCAAGTTTCAGGTATCGGAGATCTGTCGCATCTATCGTGTGCCGCCGCATATGGTGGGTGATCTGGAGCACGCGACGTTTTCGAACATCGAGCATCAGTCCATTTCGTTTGCCGTACACACCATCCGTCCCTGGGTCGTTCGGCTGGAACAGGCCATGAACCGCGCGCTCTTTTCCGACAAGGAGAAGGGCATTTTTTATGTCCGTTTCAACATGGACGGTCTCATGCGGGGCGACTACAAATCCCGCATGGAGGGCTACGCCATTGGGCGGCAGAACGGATGGCTGTCCACCAATGATATCCGTGATCTTGAAAATATGAATCCTGTACCGGACGAAGACGGAGGAAACGCGCTTCTGGTGAACGGGAACATGGTTTCCGTACGCAGAGCAATGAACGCCGCGCCGGAAAATTCGGTACAGGAAGGCACTATGGAGGATTCAACTTGAACAGAAAACTGACACTGGGCAGCCTTTTTGACGGCATCGGCGGGTTTCCCTTAGCCGGGAAAATGGCGGGAATCGTACCCGTCTGGGCTTCGGAGATCGAGCCGTTTCCCATACGCGTGACGGAAAAGCGGCTGCCCGAAATGAAACACTACGGAGACGTGCACGGGCTGAAGGGTGGTGATCTTGGGGCTGTGGACGTAATTACGTTCGGTAGCCCCTGTTAGCCAGGATCTCAGCATCGCTGGCAAGCGCTCCGGTTTGGACGGCAGCCGTTCCAGTCTCTTCTTCGAAGCCGTGCGCGTTATCACTGAAATGAGGGGAAATACCAATGGAAAATATCCAAGATGGGCGGTGTGGGAAAACGTGCCAGCCGTGCTGTCCTCTCAGCATGGGCAGGATTTCCGCCGCGTCCTCGAAAGCCTCGTCCGCATCAAAGACCCCGCGGCAGATGTTCCTCTGCCGGAAAGCGGACGCTGGCTGCACGCGGGCGAGATCCTGGGCGACGGTTATTCTCTCGCCTGGCGCGTCCTCGACGCCGCGCAGGGTTGGGGCGTCGCACAGAGACGGAAACGAATATTTGCTGTCCTCGATCTTGATGGACAATGTGCCGGAAAGGTTCTCTTTGAGTCCGAAGGCGTGTCAGGGTATACTCCGCCGGGCGGAAAAGCGCGGAAAGGAACTGCCTCAGGTGCTGAAAACAGCGCTGGAACGGCAGGCGAACGCATAAGCACCGGAGGCTTCTGCACCGAGCACAGCGCAGACAGCCGCGGCGTCGGCTATGAGGACGAGCGTGCGCCCACGCTACGGGCTGGCGTGGTTCCCGGTGTAGCGATTGACTTCAACCCTACCGACAGCCGCATTCGGCTGAAAGAAGAGAACATCTATCAAACTTTATGTTCACGCATGGGCACGGGCGGAAATCAGGTTCCGCTGGTATTCGGCATTTCATCCGATCAGAGCCACGCCATGCTGTCGGAGAATCCGCATGCAGGCATCTACGAAGCGGATACCAGCCGAACGCTGGACTGCAGCGGCGGCTCGCCGGCGTGCAATCAGGGTGGAATGCTCGTTGTTGCACCGTCAGAAAAGCCCTGCTATTGCATTCAGGGCTCCATGATCGGACGCAAAGAGCAGAACGGCCCGCAGGGCGGCGGCGTCAACCGCGAAGTAGCGTTTACGCTGGATACGGTAGACCGCCATGCCGTTTACGCCATGACCACAGGTTCTTTCACCCAGCTGGATGAGGAGAAATCCCCGCCGCTCATGGCGCGGGACTACAAGGATCCGCCTGTGGTGGGCAAGGACGAGCCGGCCTACGCGCTGGATCGCGCCTGTTTTTCTGCCGGTCAGAACGCGCAGTACAGCATGAACGTCGGCGAAGAAAAAGCGCCCACGCTGGTGGCGGAGGGGCCAGGCGCCGTCGCCGCGCCCGCGGCATATCTGGTGCGTCGTCTCACGCCCGGCGAGTGCTGCCGGCTGCAGGGCTACCCGGACGGCTGGTGCGAGAATCTTGAAAGCCCCGCGCCATCCAATAAAGAAACGGATCGCTGGGAAGCGATCTTCGAGGAATGGCGCACGGCCATGGGCAGAAAGACAAAGCCCAAAACCCGCCGGCAGATCATCCGCTGGCTGCAAAATCCCCATACGGATTCCGCAGAGTTCATGGCGTACGGAAATAGCGTCGCGGTACCGTGCGTCTTTTTTGTTCTCGCAGGCATCGTGTGGGCAATGGAAAAAGGTGAGCAAAATGAGAACGATTAACCTGAACGGCTATATCGATGAAGATGTCTGGTACGGCGACGAGATCACGCCGGCCATGCTGCACGACGCGCTCTACGGCGAGAACGGCGAATTCTCCGATGATGTGCGCATCATTCTGAACAGCTATGGCGGTTCCTGCAATGCCGCCGTTCGAATGCACGATGACATTCGCGCCTATCCGGGCAGGGTGCATCTGGTGATCTCGGGCACGGCGGCTTCGGCTGCGACGGTGCTTTCCGCGGCGGCGGACACGCTGGAGATGACGCCGGGCAGCCTGTATATGATCCACGACCCGTCCACCGTCGCATGGGGCAATGAGCGGGACTTCGGCGAAGCCATTGCACTGCTGAAAGCCTGCAAGGAGAGCATCCTCAACATCTATTCCCGGCGCAGCCCCATTGATCGCGGCACGCTGGCGGCGATGATGACCGCCACCACCTGGATGGACGCGGGCGCGGCGCTGGCGCAGGGCTTTATCGACGGCGTGGCCGATCCGCAGACGTGCCCCATGGATTCTGCCGCAATGCGCACTGTCAATCGGAAGGATGCGGAAGCAAAGGTGCGGCTCTGGCTGGAGCGGCATAACCCGCTCAAACAGGGAGAGACGGCGACGGCGCTGAAATCCGCTGCAATTCGACCTGTAACTGAAAACAAACCCGCCGAAAAGCAGCCGAACGCCGCGCTTCAGCCGGAGATCAGTGAAAACCCCGGCATTCCCGCCGACCAGCTGCGCAGGCGGCTGGATCTGATCAAACCCAACGACCGATAATTTTGGAGGTACAATATGAGCAAGATTCTTGAAATGCGCCAGAAGCGCGCCGAAATTTGGGATAAGGCCAGGGCTTTTCTGGATGAGCGCACCAACGAAAACGGCGTGATGAGCGCCGAGGACTCCCAGCAGTACGAGCGCATGGAGCAGGAAGTGGTCGACCTCGGCCATACCATCGACCGCATGGAGCGCGCGGAGCAGATGGATCGCGAGATGAACGAACCCGTTCGTCAGCCGCTGGCGTCCCGTCCCGAAAAGAGGCCCGGCGGTCGAACCGGCCGCGCGTCGGACGAATACAAGCTGGCCTTCTGGAACATGATCCGCAACCGCAGCGAGCATTTCCAGGTGCGCAACGCCCTTCAGATCGGCACCGATTCGGAGGGCGGTTTTCTTTGCCCGGATGAGTACGAACATACGCTGGTGCAGGCGCTGACCGAGGAAAATCAGCTGCGCAGTCTGTGCACCATCATCCGCACGGAGTCCGGCGACCGCAAGATTCCCATCGTCGCCAGCCACGGAACCGCCAGCTGGGTGGAGGAAGAAGGCCAGATTCCCGAATCTGACGACGCTTTCGGCCAGATCTCAATCGGCGCGCACAAGGTGGCGACCATGATCAAGGTGTCTGACGAACTGCTGCAGGACTCCGTGTTCGACGTGGAGAGCTACATCGCTTCCGAGTTCGCCCGCCGCATCGGTGCGGCCGAGGAGGACGCGTTCATCAACGGCAACGGTACGGCGAAGCCCACCGGTCTGCTTCACAGTGTAAACGGCGCGGCCACCGGCGTAACTACAGTCGGTGCGGCGATCACGGCGGACGAGATCATCGACCTGATTCATTCTGTGAAGTCCGGCTATCGCAAAAAGGCGGTCTTTCTGCTGAACGACAGCACGGTCAAGAACCTCCGCAGGCTGAAGGACGGCAACGGTCAGTATCTCTGGCAGCCCGGCCTGAAGGAAGGTCAGCCGGACAAGCTGCTCAGCTATCGTCTGGTGACCTCGGCCTATATGCCCGAAGTGGCCAGCGGCGCGAAGCCCGTGCTGTTCGGTGACTTCTCGTCCTATTGGATCGCGGATCGTCAGGGTCGCTCCTTCCAGCGTCTCAACGAGCTGTATGCCGCGACCGGCCAGATCGGTTTCCGCGCAACCCAGCGCGTGGACGGCCGTCTGGTGCAGAGCGAAGGTCTGAAGTGCCTCGCCATGAAGGCGTAAGAAACGGAGGTAGAAAGTCATGATGAAAGCTGAACCCGTTGCGGACGTTACCCGCAATACCCACAACTATTTTGCGCAAGGCGGCAATGAACTGGTCATCGGCGGGAAGCTCACCTTCCTGCCCGGCGCAACCATTGAGGGCGGCGACGATCTGTTCGGTCAGTCGGAACCGGCTTCTCAGATCGCCTATATTGCCGATAGCGAAGCGACCACCATCGCCGCGCTGAAGGACGACTATAATTCCCTGCTGGCAGCCATTCGCAACGCAGGTCTGATGGAATCCGCTCCGCCCAACTGAGGTGAACGGTGATGATCGTTACCATGGATGAGGTCAAAACCCATCTCCGCATTCAATGCGATGAAGAGGACGACTACCTGACCGGCCTGATCGCGCAGGCGCAGTCCGCGGCGGAGGATTACTGCCGGACGCAGTTTTCCGATCCCGCGCCTGAGCCTGTGCGGCTGGCGGTTCTGCTCATGGTGGGCTTCTACTATGAGAATCGGGATATCCCCGACATGACCACCTACAAGGCCATGCGGATGGCGTTTGACAGCCTGCTGTATCCCTATCGCGATCCTGAGAAAATGTTTTGAGACGAGAAACAAGGCACAGCATATTGTGGATAAAGCTGTGGAACATGTGAATATGTTGTGTTTTGACAAAGGAGATGACGGCTCATGCGCGGCTATAAAAACTTCGAGGGCACGCCCCATCCCGGGGATCTGTGCCATCTGGTGGAGATCGGCTATACCGAAAACGCCATCAACGCAAACGGCTATCCCGAGCCGAAGGACGTGGTGCTCTGCCGCGTATGGGCTTCCGCTGTGGATGCGGGCAACCAGCATTATCGGGCTGCGGATGTGATGAATACCGAGCAGGTCATCAACTTCACCATCCGCTATCGCAGGGACGTGCAGCCCGGCATGTGGGTGAAATTTCAGGATGAGAAGTGGATCATCTCCACGCTGGGCGAGTATTCGTTCAAGAAAACGTATCTCGGCTTGAAAGCGTCCATTGCGAAGGGGGTAAGCGGGTAATGCGTCAGGTACAGGAAGCGCTCAGAAACATCGGTATTCCCGTTATCGCCGGCATCTGGCGCGCTACGTCCGAAAACCAGAACCCGCCGCTGCAATATGTGGTCTATTCCAGCACTACCACGGAGACGGCTTTTCAGGACGACCGTCCTGCGGGATACCGCACCTACATCTATCTGAACCTGTGGAGCGATATCGACCCCACCGACATGGCGAATCGCATCCGGCAGGCGATGTACGACGCGGATTTCTGGATGCTGGAAGAGAGCGATAAGGGCTACAATCAGCCCGCCTACGACCCGGCCACGCGCACCTACACCGTGCAGTGGACCTGGGTCTACTGGCAGGATGCCATGGTCTGACAAAGAAAGATTCACCTAGGCAGCGTTGACTGACTGTCCCCTGAAATGATATAGTGACTGTGCATAACACAATCCCTGAGCCGGAAAGGAATCGCGATATGAACGATGGAGAACTGATCGCAAAGGTACGCTCGTCCATGTATAGGCAGTGCAGGGAGCGCGGATTCGCCGCGCCTGTCGATGTGCTCATGGAAATCGGCGTGCTGCCGAAAAAGAGTTATGAGGATTGGCGGTACGGGCACGTGGATTATCTGGAACGCGTATGTACGGTTAATCTGAAGAAACTGTCGGCTGTAATGCGCGAAATGCGTGCATATGCCAGAGCGCAGAATCTGAAACCCTCATTCTGCTGTTACAAGCGCTGGGGCATGAAAAAGAAAGACGG
>ERZ857801.3231-NODE-3231-length-11832-cov-2.414367_pt1 | contig 11832 bp, 10 predicted proteins | sample MGYA00519762_ERZ857801 | MGnify/ENA primary metagenome ERZ857801 (study PRJEB31778, sample SAMEA3449368) | human gut metagenome | biome: human gut; feature: human-associated habitat; material: faeces | place: United Kingdom | collected 2010/2012 ...
CATTGAACTTCCGACTTTAGAAGCGAATGATATCAAGACCATAATTGAAGCATATAATATTACAATAAAAAATGTTGATATTGATACTTTGTCTTCATCGTTGATACAGGTTGTAGGTAATAATACGCTTAATGTATTTTTTGCAATTTTAGAGATAAAAAGATTGTCTGCTGATTCTGATTTTGATGGTATTATCAATCATTTATTGACGTGGAGGCTAAACAACTATATTGACCGTTACTATGAGTGGATAGTGAATTCCATATCCTCAGAATCTGAGATTTTGTTGTTAAAATTAGAAGCTATTTATGCATTTGCTTCCAGAAAAATATCAATTGAAAACTTAGTTGATCTTTGTGAATCAGATAAGCTTACTGTTGAAGCAGTACTTCACAAACTTTATCCTGTTATTGTTTCAGATGACTTCGGATATTATGTTTTTCACAATGATGTCAGGCTCTATTTTAAAGAAGTTATACGTGCAAATAGCAACTTCGCAAATATCATAGACTCTGTAACTTCATCAATTATAAAAAACGAAACTTTGGATGAGTTTAAATACGATATTTTGTTCAACCTAAACCTTGAAACACATAATCTCGATAAAGTTTTTGAATTCTATAATCCTGATTATATTATTGGATCTATTAATTATCAAATTCCAATCGATAGATTGGTTGAACAATTCAGTAATGTGATTGATTTATTTAAAGGCGATTATGATTTTGAAATGACACATAGGCTTAGTTTAGTTTCAACTACAATCTCAAAATTAATAGAGTGTGTAAATTATTATGAGCAGGAAAAAAGATTTATAGAGGCAAAAATGTCGAGTAAGCTTACTCATTCCGAAAAATATGTACTAAAATCTTCTGACGCAATACCACAGATTATCGATGATATTTATAAACTCCTAAAAATGAATGAATGTGAAAGGGCTAACAAATTATACGTCGAATACTTTTCAAACCTGGGAATTGAAGAATCGCTAGCAGACGACGATGCCAATCAAGAAGAGTTTGAAAAAATAGGGTATATTTGCAGGTTTTATAATCCGGATGTACGCCGTAATCTTACTCTTGACAATTGTTATGTGGCATTTGTATCAGGTTGGTTAGATGCAAGTACTCATTTTTATGCTATTCCAGATATACAACAAACCTTCACTTTTTGTAAATATAATATTTCATCTCTGCACAACTATGTTTCTGAAATAACCAAGAATCCTAATATCAATAATGAGACAATTGCTTTTTTATCCACGAAACTTTGCAGTTCTAAACATATATCTATACATACTCTGACAGAATTATGTTTCTCTATGTTATTGAAAAAGATTCCGTCCGAGGAAATACAATCTATTTTACATGAATCCGTTATCAAAATGGATTTTTTTGGTTCATTAGGTGGCGATATTTCAGAATATAAGATTCACGGTATTCAGGGCTTCTTTAAAGCATATTTTTGTTTGTATAAGTATGATAATACAATCGACTGGGATATGCTATATAAAGAGACTCTGAAAAACAAACGCATTACTGCTGCCAATCGTGGTTATGAGCCTGCAATACAGCTAAAAGAATTAGCGGAAAATATAAACTCGCTTTTTTATGATAGCGAAGGAACCTATAGTGATATAATAAGAATAGCTTGTGATTTGACGTACTTTACAAGAAATAGAGTTGGCTCATGCGATGATTGCGGCACATTTGAAGTCCTCCCATATTTCAAGAGAGTATTCTTACAATACTTTGTCAATGCATCTGAATATGCAGAAAATACAAAACTATGTATTGATTTGCTGAATATATTTACTGGAAAAGATCCGCATTATATCGATGAACTTGCACAACTCTACTATTTGTTTGATAAAAAGGAATTATTCTTACAAATAGCAGAATTTTGGTGCGGTTCAAACGGAATAGTATGGCAGAACGAATATGATGACTTGGAGTATATCTGCACGCACATAGCTTCCTTACTAAACAAGTTCAACGAAACTGAATTTGCAAATAAAATTCAAAAAAATAATGAACCTACGAATTCTGGGCTACGTTGGCAGAAAGGATTACACATTAAATGGCCTCTTAGAATGCTATAAGTTCCTTCCGAATAATTCTGAGAAGATCCTGTCTTATGGAATGAATCTCTTGACCCTATGTGATTATGCCAACGAAATAGGAGATAATCGAGTCAATGTAGATGATGCATTATTTGACGTAGCATGCGAACTCGGCTTTAAATATCTTGATGCCTTATTTGAGTTAAAAAACACACCAGATAATTTGACGTATTGGCGACAAGAAGTTCTTTCAGTGTTATATGATAAAATTGATAAACTGTTTACAAATGATGATCAAAGAATACTGTTATATAAGCTGACAAATGCTTGGTTGAAAGCAGAAATAGAAAACAATGAACATCGTCCTTACAACAACGAACTTGAAACGCTATACGACTATAACCATAGACTCATCGATTCAATATCTGATGCTGATATTAAAACCGAACTAATAGCTAATGGTAATTGCACACCTAATATGAAAGATGCGGATTACTTGCACTCACATGAAAAGAAAGATGAACAATATTCATATATACTTGATCGGCTTGATACAGAAGGTTATACAGTTGAAAACGAGAAAGAGATTGCCGGAATTTTGATGTATCATAATGGCAGTTTATATAGCTTAATCATTGAAATCGTAGAACATCTTCCTGATCAAAGCAAGAAAGAGTTTATTTCTAAATATGTTATCCCGTACCTTGTTTCTGATAGTGATTATGGCTTCCGTTCACATGGGCAAATGTATATTATTGGACAAATTTATACTTGCTTTGATATTTATGATTGGAAGGAATTATTTGATAATGCTTTTCAAAGAGTGAGTAAAGTTAGAAATGATTTGGATTATTTTTATTATTTGAATGATGATATTGAATTTTTGGCACTGCATTTTTATTTTCAAAACCATTCGGACAAGATAGTGCAACTATTTATGGACAGAAGTAAAATGCATTTCTCCTTTATTTTATCGTCCAATGCAATATTAATTGAGCATCAGCATATTAATGTTGATGAAAAGATAAACACATTTGATGATTTTATTAAAAAACAATTAGGTGACATATGCTAATCAAAGTATTATGTATATTTAACTTATCAGCGTTGATAGTCATTTGAAACACAACACACACAGCAACAGGGGAAGGAGTATAAATCCTTTCTTGTTGCTGTTTTTTGCTTATACAGATTCATTATTACAGATACTCTCATACACATTTCCGGTATCATCGGTGAGCATATCTCCGCAAGCAATTTTTCATCTATTTCGCCTGTCTCAGCATACTGCTTTCCAGCCTGCTTGATGAGTGCCAGTCTCGGCACTGTGACCTCTGCTGCTTCGGGAACATTGAACATCGGACTTTCGGGGACGGTGATGATAGTGTGGTTATTTGGGAACATCAGCTTGAACTGCATGACCGCAGGCTCAAAATTCTGCTTGCTGTTCGGAAATCCGCAGCCGCAGATCATCATGTATTTAAGGTGCGAAAAATCCGCCTGCCCGACGTGAACATACCTGCCGCCCTGCTTCTTCATCGCCATACTGGAAAGTGGCATAGTGCGGTCAGCAAAAGCCTTTAAAGACGCAGGCATTCCGTAGCAGTAAAGCGGGTAGCTGAACAGCAAAAGATTGCTCTCCAGAACTTCGTCGAGAAGTGCTTTCATATCGTCATTATGGATACACTTTCCACCGTTACGCTTGCAGGCGAAACAGCTAGTGCAATATTCGATATGCTTGTCGATAATATCAACGATGTGGACTTCCTGCGGAGCCGCTTCTTTCATGCCGTCAAGGAACGCTCGTGTTATGTGCATCGTGTCGCTTTTTTTACGCTTAGGACTGCCGTTCAGAACAAGTATTTTCATAGTGATCTTTCTCCTTCCGCTTCTCAGTTTTTCTGCTGATATTTTCATTATAAACACGTGCGGAAGTCACGTCAATCCATGCTCCGTAGAGTGGATATTTTCAATGCTTTTTTCTCTTATCAGGTTTTGGCGAATGGTGGCTGTCACCAGAGCTTCCAGCACATTGTATTCACAGTTCTTGTGTACACAATATGCAGAGCTTGCTGGGTGTGAATCTGAGATTTAATTTTTTGTTTTCTTCCGAGCAGTTTAGCTCGGTTTATTTTTCCTTTTTGATGTTCGGGGTCCAAGGGGTGGAAACCTCTTGCAAGCTGAGTATCGGAGCATTCAATTTTCTAAAATTGTAATGCGAGGATACCGTGCATGCTGGAAAAGCTTTCGCTTTTATGGAGTACGTGTTTTGAATTGACTTTTTACGCACCGTATGTTATGATAAAACAAAGGCGGTGAGTAATATGAATGAACCAATATATTTTTCCAAGATACAATTTGTTGAGGGTTTTATATATAATGAGCCCAGGTCTGTTATTTTTATCGATCTTCTAAAACGAGAATTATCTTATCAAGTATACTCGTGGAAAAGAAATATGCCCACCATTCAAGGTGAGAAAAAGGATGAAGAATGGGAACGACTGACAGGTAAAGAAGAGATATATCCATTTACAGCGCCTGCAAAAATGATTCGAAGTGGGAAAAATGGTTTTCAGACTACACTCATTCCCGATGAATCGTTTGTAAAAAACGTAGAGTTCAGCTATGGACTACATCTTGATCAACGGCAATATGAAGATTTGCTGCCATACTGCAATGCAATTGATTTTGAACCTTATCGTAACAGAACCATGTCTATGGATGATGAAGGATTTATAGGATATCGGGATGAAATAAAAGTATCTTTTTGCGGCGTAACTGCTTCATATATTCCGTACATAGAACTTCCGATGAATTACTACTATGATGAGAAACATATATGGCCCAGTGAAAAACTATACTGTTATATCTATCAGACATTTCTTAACAATGATAAAAAATTGAAAAAATGGGTAATGGGATATGGTGCATTATCATTGCTTTTCTGATAAACATATATTATGCAAGAACTATATCTATCACTATAACTCTCCCCTCGGCAGCATCACCCTCGCCAGTGATGGAAAATCACTCACAGGCTTATGGCTCGACGGACAGAAATACTTTCCCTATAAGCTCATATCCGAAAGCATTGAAACAGAGCTGCCGATATTCACTCAGGCAATCAAATGGCTTGATACTTATTTCGGCGGCAAAGTTCCTAATTTCACTCCGCCAATCAGTATCCAAACAACTCCGTTCCGCAAGGCAGTATATGATATACTGCTTACGATACCCTACGGACAAACCATGACCTATGGTGAGATAGCAAATATTATCGCAAAGCAGAATGGTGTGGAGAGAATGTCCTCCCAGGCAGTCGGTGGTGCTGTGGGACATAATCCTGTCTCGATCATTATCCCGTGTCACAGAGTAGTCGGCGCAGACGGAAGTCTGACCGGATACGCAGGCGGTCTTGACAGAAAGATAGAATTACTGAAACTGGAAAAAGTAACATAAAAACTATTCAAGCATTAAGGGTTATACTTGGTGCTTTTTTCATTTTTCCAGTGCAAATTACACCAGGGAAAACCGAAATTCATTCCAAAGTTCGTGCGCAATACGGCTGGACAATCGCCTTTATTGCGCGCTATAATATTCATAATCGCAAAATACTCGGTCGGCTGAAAGGATGACATACCGACCTTGCAACTGCGTAGAGGGTAAGAGAAAGAAAGCGATGCCCTCACCAATGCGTAGAGAGATAAAAGCAAAGGAAAAATCGCTATGAACAAAGACAACAATGTATCCGAGTACAAGATTGGACGAACAACTTACATCGTGAAGTTAGTATTCAACCCTGCTTCAAAGGAACGCCTTACGGATATCCTGCAAAGGCTGATTGATCGTGAGTGTGAAGAAATGCTCGGTGAATCCGGACAAGAACCTGAGAAGCAGGCTGTGTAATATTAGCATTTCGGCGCATTGCCATTGACGGTATATTGCGCTATAATGATAACATAGCTCGCTTTATCTGTCGGAAAGGAAGGTTAATATGACAGGCAAGATAACAGCGTTGTATTGTCGTCTTTCGCAGGACGATATGTTACAGGGTGAGAGCAACAGCATCACCAATCAGAAAGCTATCCTCAAAAAGTATGCGGAGGATAACGGTTTCAGCAATCCCGTTTACTACGTTGATGACGGAGTTTCGGGAACAACGTTTGAGCGAGACGGCTTCAAGGCGATGATGGCAGATGTTGAAGCAGGCAAAGCGGGAACGATCATTACCAAAGATTTGAGCAGACTCGGCAGAGACTACTTGAAAACCGGTGAGTACATTGAGATCATATTCCCTGACTATGATGTCCGCTATATCGCTATCAATGATAACGTGGATACTCTCAAGAGCGAGAATGAGCTGATGGCTTTCAAGAACATTTTTAATGACTGGTATGCCAGGGATACGTCGAAGAAGATTCATGCTGTATTCAAGGCAAAGGGTCAGTCGGGCAAACCTCTTTCTCTGCCTATTTACGGCTACAAAGCATCAGAAGAAGATAAACACAAGTGGATCATTGATGATGAGCCTGCAGCGGTTGTACGCAAGATATACAAGCTCTGTATCAGTGGCTATGGTCCGACTCAGATAGCTCGTAAGTGACAGAGGAAGGTATTCCCAATCCAACGGCTTACGCTATATCGCAGGGAAGAAACCCGGCTAACAAGAATTCCAGGCTTGACCGCTGGTGTACTGAAACTGTCATTGACATTTTAGAGCACCCTGAATACATAGGTCATACGGTAAATTTCCGTACACGCCGCAAGTCCTACAAGAACAAGCGTAAGATCGAAAATCCAAAAGAAGACTGGCTCATCGTTGAGAATACCCATGAGCCTGTCGTCACACAGCAGGAGTTTGAGCTTGTTCAGGAGATGCGTAAGAATAAGCGCAGAAATCAGAAGCAGGAAACTGTAAATCCGTTTTCGGGCATCTGTTTCTGTGCTGACTGCGGTAAAAAGCTATACCTGTGCCGTTCAAGAAGCCTTAGCGAAGATCAGGAGCATCTGAAAAGCTCTACACATTCAGCTGATAAGGATAGCTGTTCAGCCCATTACATCAGGACTGTCGTTCTGAAAGAGTTGGTTTTAAATGCTCTGAACAAGCTCCTTGATAGTGTTAAAGACAATGAATCAGAGTTTGTGCAGACAGCCATGGACAACTCTGCGTCAAAGCATTCCTCTGATGTATTTAAGACAAAGAAAGCTCTCACTCAGGCTGAGAAACGTATTGCTGAACTTGACAGACTTTTCGCAAGACTCTATGAGGACAATATTTCGGGTAAGATCTCTAACGAACGTTTTGCTGTACTGTCCGCAGGATATGAGGACGAGCAGAAGAAATTGAAAGCGTAAGCATCAGAGCTTACTGCTTTTATTGAAACAGCAGAGCAGAAATGTGCTGATGTGAACTCCTTTATAAAGGTAGTGCAGAAGTATGAGCATATCACGGAACTTACTTCCGAGATCATGCATGAACTTATCGAGAAGATAGTTGTTTACGCTCCTGAAAAGAGCGATGGGCATCGTACTCAGCAGATCGACATTTATTATCGCTTCGATGTTGCAGTATCGACTGCGGTCGCTGACAGTATGAAGTACGACAAAAAGAGAAAGGTCGCGTAACCAAGGCAGTTACGCAACCTTATCTTCAAATCATAAAAACTTCTTTATTGGCGCTCCTCTAAAATGTGCGAGTTCTTTTTTATGTAGCAGATATATAAAATACAGTTATATTTCAATATAATCCCAAAGCTCGGAAACAAGTTTTTCTGTAAAGCCCTTGCACAAAAGAAGCTCGTTAGGGCTTTCGTAATAGGATATAAGCTCACGAAGTTCTATGACAGCATTCGCCTTGTCCATATCAATTAGCAGCTTGTCTGATATCTCCTGAGCGTCAGACTTGTTTATGTTCACTTTCTGCCTGACTTTCTCAGTAGTTTCAGCCGTTGTAACAGTTTGCTCCTCTGTGGCCGGAGGCTCTGTTACAGTATCAGCAGGGATTTCTGTCTGAACAGGCTGAGTTTCTGTGACTTTCGTTTCCTGCGGCATATCATGGTAGTCTGCGCTGTCAACATAAAAATAGCCTTTGAGAAGTGCAAGAGTAGAGTCTCCGATGCCGTTTACTTCAAGAAGCATATCCATGTTGCTGATAACACCAACTCTGTCACGATATGCTATTATCCTGTCGGCTGTTACCTCGCCTATGCCGCTCACCGCCATGAGCATTTCCTTGTCAGCCTTGTTTATGTCAGCAGGAAAGCTGTATTCCTCTTTGGTTTCAGCAATACTGCTTGTGACGGCTTTTGATGTCGTTGTTTTTCTGGTGGTGTGTGCCTTTGTAGTCTTGCTAATGACCTTTTCACTGCCTGAATTGTCCACCTTGTCAGCCTGAGAGCTGTCAGCAGGCGGTGTGAGTATCACCACATCATCGCTGTGGTCTGTTAACAAGTGCAGAAGCGATCGCTGTAGTAATGGCGATCGCAACTGCGATCACGCCTACGAAAAGTTTTATTCTGCTTGTTTTTGCTTTTGAAGCATCATTTTCTGTCACATTCGATTTTTCGTCTTTGTTGCTGTCTAACTTGCTGTCCATAATTGATTATTTTTCTGCAAGCATTTCGTTGAGATTTTCCACCATTTCTGACATCTTCGCTCTTGTGATGTCTGGAACATTTGTAAATGTAACAAGGGTTCTCAGTGGCATATCTCGTATCATTGCTTCCATCATTTCCTTTGCAGAAGCGCCAAGATCGTCGGAAGCCGTGTCGCCAAAACCGCAGTCTATTTTGCTTAAAATGTTCTCGAACATAGCTCTGCCCTCTGGGATAGAATTTATCTCGCCACAGGTGGTGTTCAAGGTGAAATGCACTGGGAGTTTTGTATCGGAAGATACATAAACAGAAGTCGAAAGTCTGATATCTCTTGAAGAAGAGCCTGCCTCGATAATAAACTCACCATATTCAACGAACCAATCGTGTATATCAGGCTCGTAGTATGCAAATGAACGCTTATCAAGGTGGAACACAGCCTTTTTGGTCTCGCCAGCTTTAAGAAAAAGCTTTTCAAAGCCCTTAAGCTCACGGACAGGTCTGCGCACTGAGCTTTCCTTGTCGGAAACGTAAAGCTGAACGATCTCCATACCGTCTATGTCGCCTGTGTTTGTTACGTCCACCATGACCGTCAGGGTCTTGTCGTCTTTTATCTCGTTTTCTGAAACAGTAAGATTGCTGTATTCAAAGGTTGTGTATGAAAGTCCGTGACCAAATGGGAACAGTGGCTTTATGCCCTTTTCATCATAATATCTGTAGCCCACGAATATTCCCTCGGCATAGTCAACATCGTCCATATTTCCCGGGAAATTAAGATAAGACGGATTATGTGAAAGCTTTTCAGGGAAAGTTTCCGCAAGCTTTCCGCTAGGGTTAGCTTCGCCAAAAAGCAGAGCCTTTTCTGCAGTGCCGATGTTCTGTCCGCCAAGATACATTTCAAGTATGCCCTTCACCTTATCTGCAAACGGCATTTCAACAGCCGAGCCGTTGTGGAGGACGATAACAACGTTTTCATTTACCTTAGCAACTTCATCAATAAGCTTGAGCTGACAATCAGGCATTCTCATATGCTTTCTGTCAAAGCCCTCGGACTCAAAGCTTTCGGGCAGACCTGCGAAGATAACGGCAACATCGCTGTTCTTGGCAAGTTCCACAGCTTCATCGAGAAGCTCGTCAACAGTTTCGTCACGGTCGGTGACGAAGCCCTGTGCGTATGTGATATTATCCATGCCCTTGACAGCTTCAAGAGCAGAAGTCACCTTAAATGAATTTATGTGAGAGCTTCCGCCACCCTGATAACGTGGCTTGTCGGCAAATTCGCCAATGAAAGCTATCTTTGCAGACTTGTCAAGCGGCAGTATCTTATCATCATTTTTGAGCAGTACCGCACATTCGGATTCTATCTTGCCTGCAAGTTCATGCTGTTTTTCTTTATCCCACTTTGTTGCAGTGGCATAGCCGTCCTCAGCTTTCTGAATAAGCGTAAGCACGTTTCTAACAGCCTTGTCAAGGTCTTTCATTGAAAGTGAGCCGTTGTTTACGGCTTCTATGATAAGCTCGTCATTCTTGCCGTTGCTGGTAGGCATCTCAAGGTCAAGACCTGCGGCAACGCCAAGAGGTCTGTCATCAACTGCGCCCCAATCGCTAACTACAAGTCCATCATAGCCCCATTCGTTTCTGAGTATATCAGTGAGCAGAAGCTTGTTCTGCGAGGAATATTCGCCGTTTATGCGGTTGTATGAACACATCACTGTCCAAGGCTTTGCTTCCTTGACTGGTGTTTCAAAGGCACTTAAATATATCTCATGGAACGTTCTCTCATCAACGTTGGCAGAATAGCTCATACGTCTTGTTTCCTGATTGTTCATGGCAAAGTGTTTAAGGGAAGTTCCCACGCCCTTGCTCTGAACGCCCTTTATGTGTGCTGTGGCAAGCTGTGAAGCAAGATAAGGGTCTTCTGAGAAGTATTCAAAGTTTCTGCCGCAAAGTGGTGAACGCTTTATGTTACAGCCAGGGCCAAGTATAACGGAAACGTCCTCAGCCTGACACTCCTCGCCAAGAGCCTTGCCGAGAGTTGTAAGCAGCTTTCTGTCAAAAGAGCAGGCAAGTGCGCAGGCACATGGGAAGCATACTGCCTTGATAGCTTCGTTAGGATTGTCTGTATCATCACGCATTTTTCTAAGTCCGTGAGGGCCGTCAGACACCATTATGCTTGGTATATCCAGCCTTTTTATTTCCTCAGTGTGCCAGAAGTCAGAGCCTGAGCACAATGAAGCTTTTTCTTCAAGTGTGAGTTCCTTCAAAATCTTGTCTATGTTCATTGTGAAAACCTCTTTTCTATAAAACTATAGTTTGATTGTAACACAATTTTCTATGAAATTCTATATATTTTGTGCATATTTTACATAAAGTTAATATTATCTTCGATTAGTTTGGTAAGAGCCACCCTGAAATCCTCGTCCTGCTGTTTGGTGCGCTTTGGCGGACCTTTGAGCCTGCCACCGCTTCTGCGTATCTTCTTTGCAGTATGTCTTGATAGAAGCAGTGCATCAATGTTGGAGTTGTCATATATCCTGCCGTTCTGGTCCAGAGCAAGGACGTTTCTTGCAAGACACATTGCCGCAAGCCCATAATCCTGCGTCACGGCAATATCGCCCTTTAGAGCGATGTTCACAAGCTTCATGTCTGCACTGTCTGCACCCTTGTCGACAGTTATCACCTGTGCATAGTCAGAACTGAAAATATGCGAGCTGTCGCAAACTATGATACATTCAAGCCCATGGCTTTTGCTTATAGAAACTGCGATATTTGTAACAGGACAGCCGTCAGCGTCTATAAGTATCCTCACGCCTTGCCGCCTTCTATATAAAATGTAGATTCCATATCTGCAATGTGGGTCGCCAGTGCGAGGGGATACATTTCAAGGGCAAGACCGATACTGTTCTTGTTTTCTTCTCCTGAAAAGCCCATGTGCCAGCGTATAGCCATGGCTTCCTCACGGGTCAGTCGCATATAGCTGCTTACTATGTAGACCGACTTTTCACCGTGGCCATATGGCAGTGTTTCGTGAAATTCATAGTATGGGACTTTCTCCCACACGCCCTGTTCGTTCTTGGCATTGCGGTAGCTTACTCTGTAAAGATTTACCTTGCAGATGTCATGAAGCAGTGAAACGATAGCAATGCTCTCGTCAGAGTATTCCATGTTGTAATCTTCCTT
>ERZ857801.3234-NODE-3234-length-11807-cov-3.389125_pt1 | contig 11807 bp, 9 predicted proteins | sample MGYA00519762_ERZ857801 | MGnify/ENA primary metagenome ERZ857801 (study PRJEB31778, sample SAMEA3449368) | human gut metagenome | biome: human gut; feature: human-associated habitat; material: faeces | place: United Kingdom | collected 2010/2012 ...
TATTTTAAAGGGCTTTAACACCGTTTTTATGGAGTTAAAATCAATTACCAACATTGAATTGAAGTTAGATTTAAACACAAAAAAAGCTTTGCTTTCTAGATATAAATTACAATTTCTTTATTTCAATCTATTTGTCTTACATATATCCTATTTCTCGCTAAAATATTTTCCAATCTTAAACATAAAGATTTTATCTTTATACCCATTCCCACCGTTCTTCTATATTTAGATTCCAATACAACATTCCTTCATCCTTCACAGATAATTTAAAAATTAATATAAAAAACTTACTCAAAACGAGTAAGTTATTCATGACTAGATTCAAATTGTGACTGATAAAGATCAGCATAGAAGCCACCTTTTTCCAATAATGACTCATGATTTCCTAATTCAACAATATCTCCATCTTTCATCACAATAATAGTATTAGCATCTTTGATTGTAGAAAGTCTATGCGCAATAATAAAACATGTTCTTCCTTCCATTAATTTATCCATACCACGCTGAATTAAAACTTCAGTTCTGGTATCAACAGATGATGTTGCTTCATCTAATATTAATATCTTAGGATTAGCAAGGAAAGCTCTCGCAATCGTTAATAACTGTTTTTGACCTTGAGATATATTACTAGATTCTTCATTAATGATGGTATCATATCCATCTTCCAATGTATTAATAAAATGATCAGCATACGCCAAACGACAAGCTTCATACATTTCTTCATCTGTAGCATCCAATTTTCCATATTTTAAATTTTCACGGATTGTTCCACCAAATAGCCATGTATCCTGCAAGACCATTCCAAATAGACTTCTTAAATCACTTCTAGCAAAATGAGTAATATCTTCACCGTCAACTAAAATATGTCCACCATTCAATTCATAGAAACGCATCAACAATTTCACAATGGTTGTTTTTCCTGCACCCGTTGGCCCAACAATAGCCACACTTTGTCCAGCATGCACATGCATAGAGAAATCATGGATAATGGTTTTTTCTGGCGTATAACCAAATTGAACATGATTGAAAGTAACACTTCCCTGCATATGGTTAACTTGTTCGCTTGTGACTAAAGCGTGTTCTTCTTCCATTTCTGTTTCATCTAAAAATTCAAAAACACGTTCAGCAGCAGCGGCTGTAGATTGTAATTGATTCATGATTTGAGCCAATTGTGTAATAGGCTGATTAAATTGACGCACATACTGAATAAAAGCCTGAATATCTCCAATAGAGATCATATTTCCTGTTGCTAAAAATCCACCTAATAAGCAGACACCAACATATCCAATATTTCCAACAAATGTTGTCAGTGGCTGTAATAAACCTGAAAAGAATTGTGACTTCCAAGCTGAATTATATAAATCATCATTATATTCTTCAAATCTGGCAACAGAATCCTCTTCACCATTAAAGGCTTTGACAACCTGATGAGCACCATACATTTCTTCAATATGACCATTGACATTCCCTAAACTTGTCTGTTGAGAAATAAAGTATTTTTGTGTTCTTTTCATGATTTTTGACATGAAAAACATAGAAACAGGTAACACACATAATGCTAATAATGTCATTGGAATACTGATTGTCAGCATCATGATAAAAATTCCAATAACCGTTACTGAAGATGTCACGATTTGTGTTAAACTCTGATTCAATGATTGAGCAATCAAATCGACATCATTTGTTACACGTGATAATGTATCACCACTCGAATGTGTATCAAAATAACTGAGTGGCAAACGATCCATTTTTTCAGAAATTTCTTTTCTAAAATCATAAGCGACTTTTTGAGAAATACCAGAAGTTAAAAATCCTTGTATATAATTAAGAAGTGCACTTAATAAATAAATACAAACCAGGAAAAAGAGAATCTGGAAAATAGCATCAAAATCAATACCACCAGTATGTGTGACTTTCGCCATAATTCCTTCGCTCAATTTATCTGTGGCTTGAGCTAAAACTTTTGGTCCAAAGATTGAAAAAACAGTTGAACCCGCAGCAAATATAAAAATAAATATAAATTTCACATAATAAGGTCGTAAATGAGCAAACAATTTTTTAATTGTTCCCTTAAAGTCCTTAGCTTTTTCATTAGACATCTGTCTACCACCCATATGTCCTCTAGGCATTGGCTAATTCCTCCTTTGAAAGTTGTGAATAAGCAATTTCCTGATAAACCTGACAATTTTTCATCAATTCATCATGAGTTCCTTTTCCAACAATTTTTCCATCATCTAAAACAATAATCTGATCTGCATCCATGATAGAAGCGATTCTTTGTCCAACGATCAAAACAGTATTTTGATTTTTTTCCATCAATTGACTTAATTCTTTTCTTAAAATAGCATCTGTTTTAAAATCCAATGCTGAAAAACTATCATCAAAAATAAGAATTTCTGGATTTTTTGCTAAAGCTCTGGCGATAGCTAAACGTTGTTTTTGTCCTCCAGACACATTTGTTCCACCTTGTGAAATAGCTTCATCTAAACCATGTGGTTTTGCATCAACAAATTCTTTTGCCTGAGCCACACGAATGACTTCATTTAATTCTTCATCAGTAGCCTCATGAGCGCCATATTTTAAATTGGAACGAATCGTTCCTGAAAATAAGACTCCTTTTTGAGGAACAACACCAATACGTTCTCTTAAATCATGTTGATTCACATCTTTGACATTGACACCATCAACAATAACCTCACCTGCAGTGACATCATAAAAACGAGGAATCAAATTGATTAATGTACTCTTTCCTGAACCCGTTGAACCAATAAAAGCCGTTGTCTGTCCAGGTTTAGCTGTAAAGCTAATATGACTCAAAACAGCTTCATGAGCTCCAGGGTATTGGAATGAAACATCCTTAAATTCAACAACACCTTTTTGTTGTGAATCAAATTCAACAGGTTGTTTTGGATCTTGAATTGTCAATTCTGTTGATAAGACTTCATAAACGCGATCGGCTGCCACACTGGCACGAGGAATCATAATGAAAATCATCTCAATAAATAAGAATGACATAATAATTTGCATTGCATATTGAATAAAGGCCATCATTTCTCCAATCGCAATATTTCCTAAATCTAATTGTTGAGAACCAACCCAAACAACCAAAACAGTCGCAAAATTCATGATAAACATCATGATTGGCATTAATGTTGCCATAGCGCGGTTAACAAATAAGTTAACAGTTGTTAAATCATCATTAGCTTTATCAAAACGTTCTTCACTGTGCTTTTCATTTCCAAAAGCTCTAATAACCAAAACTCCAGTTAAATTTTCACGCATTGTTAAATTCAATCTGTCAATCAAAGACTGAATGACCTTAAACTTAGGTAAAACAACTTTCATCAAAACCATAATGACAAGTGTAATGACAATGAGAATCATTAAAATAATCCATGTCATTGATGATGAATGCGTAAAGGCTTTGATTAATGCACCAATTCCCATCATAGGTGCAAACAATACAATTCTCAATAACATAATCATTAACATCTGAACTTGCGTAATATCATTAGTTGTACGTGTAATTAATGAAGCTGTTGAAAATTTATTAAACTCGCTATTTGAAAAACTTTCAACTTTCTTAAAAACTGCTCGTCTTAAATCTCTCGCAAACCCAGCCCCTACTCTTGAAGATAAAAAGGCTGAAGCCATAGCTGCTAAAGAGCCTAATAATGCAATGCCTAACATCTTTAACCCAGCTACAAAAATATATTGTGTCTGTATCTGGTCAACATCTGCTCCTAAAGCCATATATTCATTTTTGACACCATTACCTGCAGCGACAAGCATTGTTGATTCACCCATTGTCTCAATTTGGGCATCAATTTTCTCTGTCATCTGATGACGTGTCTGTTCATCCATCATTTCAAAAACCTGATAAATATCCATCCCCTCAGGAATATTTTGAAACTGTTGCTGATATTCCTTTGAATTGGGATCCATTGAATCAATGGCAGAAACCATTAACATAGGTTTTATTAATGCACTTTCTAATTCTTCTGTTTCTTTTTGAGAAAGATCATGAAGTACATAGGCATCCTTTATTTTTGGAAATTTATCTTTTATATCTTGTGATAAATCGTCGTAAGAAGTCAAAGTATAGCTTGATTCAATCGTTTCTTTTTGCTTGTCATCAGCAAAAATCAAGAGATGTTCAAAAGTATCCTGACTATAAACATCACCTATTGATGTATCAAATCCACCAGCTTGTATCCCATTTGTTACAATATCACTCATATAATCTGGTAAGGCCAATTCTGATTGAGATTGAATAAAAACAAATCCAATACACAAAATGATTGGTAACCAAAACTTATATGCAAATTTTCGTAACTTAATCACTTGATTTCCTCCTTTAAATTCCTTTTTATTTTTTTGACAACATTCAAAACAGCCATATAATCTTCATCTGTCATCCCTTTACAGACAATCTGATGAACATGATGAAAATCTTTCTTCATCTCGTCAATGACTGCTTCTCCTTGAGAAGATAAAACAATATAATAATGTCTTTTATCATCTTCATTCAGCTTTCTTTCAATAAGCCCCATATCCACCAATCTTTTGATCCTTACTGAAAGCGTAGCTTCAGTAATACGAAGTTTCTGTGCAATCTCTTTTTGATTCATCTGTTGATGAGCAATCAAAAAAATCAATTTTGCCTGTTCCACTGTTAAATGATGACATTTTTGAGAGGTTAACTTTTGAATCATTTTATGAATCTCTCGCATCTCCTCCATCATTTCACTAAAACAATCATATTCCATCAAATCCCTCCTATTACTTAACGTACTCATCATTATACTTAGTATACTAAGTATTGTCAATAAAAAAGCGAATCATCATGATTCACTCTTTATTCTCTCACTTGTCCCTGACCATAGATTTTATATTGATAAGATGTCATTTCCAACAAACCTAATGGTCCTCTGGCATGTAGTTTTTGTGTGCTGATACCAAGTTCTGCACCAAAACCAAATTGTCCTCCATCACTAAAACGTGTCGAAGCATTATGATAAACACATGCTGAATCTATACTATTTAAAAACATATGGGCAGTATCCTGATTTTCAGTAATAATAGCTTCAGAATGTTTAGTGGAATACTGATAAATGTGTTCAATAGCCTCTTGTAAACTATCCACAATTTTAACAGCCACAATATAATCGTCATATTCTGTCGCATAGTCTGTTAATGTAGCTAACTGACATGGAATGATCTTTTGAACTTTACTATCCCCACGTATGTCAACACGTTCATGAAAAGCCTCATACAATAATGGTAAATACGTATCCGCTATATCCTGATGTACGAGAATGGTTTCAATGGCATTGCAGACAGATGGTCTTTGAATCTTTGCATTGACAGTGATATCTATGGCCTTTTTCAGATCTGCTTCTTTATCAATATACAAATGACAATTTCCAGCACCTGTTTCAATAACAGGAACAGTTGCATTTTGCACAACATGCTGAATTAAGCCAGCTCCTCCTCGTGGCACGACAACATCCACATAACCATAAGCATGAATCAATTCGTCAACCATTTCTCTTCCACCATAGTCAATCAATTGCACACAATCAACAGGTAATGTCTCTTTGATGGCTTCTCGCATAAGCTTTGTTAAAATGCGATTAGAATGAATAGCCTCTTTACCACCTTTTAATACACAGACATTTCCTGATTTGATACATAGACAGGCTATATCAACTGTTACATTTGGTCGAGATTCATAAATGATTCCAAAAATCCCAATAGGAACACGCACTTGTTTAATAAGCAATCCATTAGGTCTTTTGATCTCTCTAATTATACCACCAACTGGATCATCTAAACTTACTAATTTCAAAACATCATCTGCCATTGCAACAATTCTATCTTCATTCAGCAACAAACGATCAACCATCGCATCTGACATTCCTGATGCTTTTGCATGTTCTATATCTTTTTGATTTTCATTGATAATCTCTAAAACATGATCTTTTAAAGCCTGAGCAATCTTTATTAAAGCCTGATTTTTAGATTGCGTATTCATTGTCATCATGTGACGGCTGGCCTGTTTTGCCTGTGTCAATTGCTTGAAAAGTTGTTCATTCATGAGATTCACCTCCTAATATAACCATATTATCAGCATGAATCACTTCATCATAATCATAACTTTCTAATATATTTTTAATATCCTGACTATGATGTCCTTTGATTAATGCGATTTCAAAACTTGTATACTGTACAATCCCTTTTGCGATTCTTTGTCCTTGCTGATTCATAACATCCACAACCTGTCCCGCTAAAAACTGTCCATGAACATCACTAATGCCTGAAGGCAATAAACTTTTATGATGCCTTAAAGCTTGACACGCCCCATCATCAACAATAATTTCACCTTTAGATTGTGTTCGATAAGTTAACCAATGAGCTTTCGCATTAAGATGTTTACCCGTTTTCCCATTAAACCATGTACCTTCTTCACACTCATCAAAAATATGCAACAAACTCTCTTTCTTTTGACCATTTACAATCACCATATGCTTACCATAATCATTCACAATTTTCGCTGCTTTAATTTTTGTAGCCATACCACCTGTTCCTAATTTTGAAGTTGAACCTGAAGCCATGTTTTCAATCTTTTCATCAATCTGTTCAACATACTTTAAAAGCTGAGCCTGTGGATTATGATGAGGATTATCCGTATATAAACCATCTATATCACTAACCAAAATCAATAAATCTGCATCTATCACAGGTACTAACAATGCAGATAAAGTATCATTATCTCCTACTTTAATTTCATCTACTGCCAAAGCATCATTTTCATTCACAATCGGTATAACCCCATAATCAATTAAAGCATTCATTGTATGTGAAAGATTTAAAAGACGTTGACGATGATCAAAATCATCATGGTTCACTAAAACCTGTGCACATTTTAAGTGAAACAGTTGAAATATTTCTTCATAAATCTGCATCAGCTGTGCCTGTCCAATAGCCGCTAAAGCCTGTTTTTGTGGTAACGTTTCAGGTTTTTTCTCTAATTTCATAGCCCCCATTCCAGCACTGATGGCACCTGAAGAAACGACCACAACTGTCATTCCCTGTTCAATTAATTGCGCTATTTGCATCACTAAATACAAAATCTTTTGTTGATCTATATAACCATTGGCATGACACAATGATGATGAACCAATCTTAATAATGACTTTTTTGATATTTTTAATCTCTCTCATGATACTCATTCCTCATTTCCTTATAAAATAAGTATTTTGCGATTTCAAATCTTCCTTTAAAAACTTCAATATATAAAAATAAAGATGTCACAATACAAAACAACATCAAAATATCATTTAAATGTCCAATCCATAAAACAATACAACCAGTTATAACCCAATAACAGGCATGACGTAAAATATATAATATATACAGATGAGCAAATTGAAAAATTCTTGTTTTCATCAATTGAATTGAATAGCTCATACATTCGCTCCATGAAAGTTCTTCTAATTCCATCATATAAGGAACAGGCATAAATAATGCTGTTAAAAAAAGATAAACGGCAATACAGATCAGAATATTACCAACTAGAAATATATTTTGTAAAATCAATGCTATATATTCAAATTGAGGTACAAAATATTCTGTTTGTATTAATGTATTCCCCAATGACGAAAACCATTCAATAGAAAATTCTGGTATCAATTCATGAATTGCCAAAAAAGATGGTAAAAAGCATATAAGCGTACACAAAACAATAATAGCTTTACGCATTAAATATGCAGGAGCTACTTTGGGAAAACAGAAAATACCATTCAATGAATCATGATAATCAAGAACTGGCTTTTCTTCATCAACCAGTTTCATTGCACATTTCACATAACCATGACTTATTGGACATAAAAACAGTGATACAAAAAAAGAGAAAATACCACTTCTTAAATATTGTGCTAAAATTCCAACATATCCAATATAGAAAAATTCAGGAATAACCTGTTTTTTATATTTTTGATATAACTGATTAGATTGTTGTTTAATGACATGAATATCCATAAATCTATCTCCTTGTTGAAAACATTATACACAACTTCCTATCATTTGTAAAAGAAGTTCATGAAAAATTATTTTTCTTCACAAAAAAAGGCAGTTGAATACAACTACCTTATTCTTCTGCAAATTGTGCATTATATAATTGACTATAAAACCCATTTTGAGCCAATAATTCCTCATGTTTTCCCTGTTCCACAAGGTAACCATCTTTAATGACTAAAATCAAATCAGCATTTTTAATTGTGGATAAACGATGCGCAATCACAAAGCTTGTACGACCTTTCATCACATTTTGCATAGCATCCTGTAATCTCTTTTCCAGTCGTGTATCAACCGATGATGTTGCTTCATCTAAAATCATAATTTGTGGATCTTTTAACATCGCTCTGGCAATCGTCAGTAATTGCTTTTCTCCTTGAGAAATATTATTAGCTTCTTCATTCACAATCATATCATAACCATCTGGCAATGTTCTGATAAAGTGATCCACATTAGCCTGTCTAGCAGCCTCAATCACTTCATCTTTTCTGGCATCTAAACGTCCATAATGTATATTTTCATAAATAGTCCCATGAAATAGCCATGTATCCTGCAAAACCATCCCAAACATAGAACGTAACTGTTCTCTTGGAATCTGTCGAATATCAACACCATCAATGCGAATGCTACCAGAAGTTACATCATAAAAACGTAACAACAAACTAATCAATGTTGTTTTTCCTGAACCCGTTGGTCCAACGATAGCTACCATCTGTCCACTTTGAATATCAATATTCAAATCATGTAAAACTTCTTTGTCATGATATCCAAAACAAAGATGATCAAATTGAACATGCCCTTTTGCATGAGTTAAGGTTTGTGGATTTTCAACTGGTTTTTCTTCAGTTTCATTTAAAATTTCAGATATTCTATGTAAAGCCGCAAAAGCCGATTGAATTTGTGAAGATAAATTGCTGACTTGAGATATAGGATCATTAACCTGCCATATATAGCGGACAAAAGCCTGCAATTCTCCTACAAGTATACTGCCATTTAAAACAAATAAGCTCCCAACAAAACCAATTGTTCCAATAACCATATATGTCACAAGAGAAATACATGGTGAAATAATTGATGACATAAATTGGGCCTGAAATGCATTACGATAAAGTGTCTGATTGATATCTTTAAATTTTTTAATAGCATCTTGTTGTTTATTAAATAAAAGAATTTCTCGATAACCACCATACATTTCGGTAATAGCACCATTTAAGTTTCCTAAAGCATCCTGCTGGGCCTGGAATTTCTTTTGTGAACGTTTAATAATAATCTTGGTAATGACCAATGCCACAGGAATAATCAATAAGACAATGCAAGTCATGACAATATGTATACGCACCATCATGACAATAGCTAAAATCAGCATCAATACACCTCTTATGATTTCCGTGAGTGTCTGTTGTAAGGCATTCGAAAGTGTATCTACATCATTTGTAATACGACTTAAAACATCACCATATTTATGTTTGTCAAAATAACTAACAGGTAATTTTCTAATCTTTTCTTGCAGGGCATTTCGCAAATCATGCATAGTTCTTTGAATAGAATTTGTCAAGGCTGTAATTGTGATAGACTGAGATATTGTCTTTAATAAATAAATGCCAAACAACATCACCATAATATGAATCACACGATCAAATTCAACATGTGCTCCTGGCACATTATTCATCATAGCCATCGCATCTTCCATCAATAATGAAGTCATCATTCCTTCAATCATAGGTGCAACAGATAATGCAAAACATGTCACAACAATCATGAATATAGCGATAATAAATCCCCACTTATAGGGCGATAAAAACGGAGAAATCTGTTGGACTGATTTTTTAAATATCTGCCATTTTTTACTCATAGTTCAATTCCTCCTCACTGAGTTGTGATAAAGCAATTTCATGATAAATAGGACATGTCTGTAAAAGTTCCTTATGTTTTCCATGCCCCACAATTTGCCCCTCATCCAATACAATAATCTGATCAGCATCTTTAATCGTTGAAATCCTTTGAGCAACAATGAAAACAATAGAATGTTGCGTTTCTTCTTTTAAAGCATGACGTAAAATGGCATCCGTTTTATAATCCAGAGCCGAAAAAGAATCATCAAAAATATAAATCTCAGGTTTTCTAATTAAAGCTCTCGCAATACTTAAACGTTGTCTTTGTCCTCCTGAAACATTCGTTGCACTTTCTGTAATCATTTCATCAAAACCATTTGGTTTTTCCATAATAAAATCATAGCTTTGAGAAACTTTAGCAGCATGTTCTAACTCTTCTAAAGTTGCATCAGCCTTTCCATAACGTAAGTTTTCAGCTATTGTTCCTGTAAACAACATAGCCTTTTGAGGAATAAAACCAATTTTATTTCTCAAATCATCAATACGATAATCCTGTATATCAATACCATCAATAAGTATCTCTCCGCTACTGATATCATAGAAACGTGGAATCAGATTAATCAGTGTACTTTTACCAGATCCTGTACTTCCAATAAAAGCAATCGTTTCTCCTTCATGGGCTTCAAAAGAGATGTTTTTTAAAACAGCTTCCTCACCATCAGGATAAGCAAAAGTCACATTTCGAAAAGATAAATGATGTTGAAACGTTGAAGACTGTGGTGTTTGTAAAACATGATCTTTAATATCACTTTGCGTTGATAAAACACTCATAATACGTTTCGCTGAAACAGCGGCACGTGGATACATCACAAACACATTACAAAATAACATCATTGAAAACATGGCATGGAAAAGATATTCCTGAAAAGCAATGAGTTTTCCAACCTGCAATGTTCCAGCATCAATCATATGACTGGCTACATAAAAAATAACAAGTGTAACCAAATTCATTAAAAAATAAAAGATGGGCTGTGTTAAAAGCATCAGTTTAAAAATCTTTCTTGTATAACTTGTAAATTCATCATTTGTCTGATTAAAACGAGCTTGTTCATAAGCATCATTATTAAAAGCTCTAATGACTTTTAAGCCTGATAAATTCTCTCTTGTAATACGATTTAAACGATCCAATGATAACTGCTGTTTTTGTGACATTGGTTCTGATATTTTGGCTACAACGATAACCCCTACAACAATCACTGGTAATGTTGCGGCAATAATCAAAGAGAGTTCCAATGATGTACGCATTGTCATAAAAACACTAATGATAACCATAACTGGTGTTAATAAAGCTGTTCTCAAGATGACATTGACAAACAGCTGAATTTGAAAAGCATCATTATTTGTACGTGTAATTAATGATGAAATCCCAAAATGATTAAATTCATGTGGTGAAAATGTTTGAATATGACTAAAAATATCATTTCGCATATCTCTTGTAATAGATGTTGAAATTTTCGCACAACAATACCCTAAAACAATAGTTCCTGCCACTCCAATGATTGAAATCACAATCGCTAGAAACCACATAAAATAAAGATATTCCACATTTTGATTGGTAACCCCATTATCAATCATATTAGCAATGATTGTTGGTAAACCTAATTCAACCAAAGCAAAGCCAAAGACAGATATAATATTTAAAATCAATAACTTTTTATATCTTTTGAGATAATGTAATATAAGTTTCATATAGTTCCCCCTTCCTTTTTAAACAGTATTAATCTTATTATATACTAAATAAAAATAAGAGTATAGCTCTAACAACATTCTATTAAAAAAAGGAGTATTTAAAATAATCTGATATTTTAGTTTTAAACAAAAATAGTATTGGTAGTA
>ERZ857801.3247-NODE-3247-length-11758-cov-2.946680_pt1 | contig 11758 bp, 6 predicted proteins | sample MGYA00519762_ERZ857801 | MGnify/ENA primary metagenome ERZ857801 (study PRJEB31778, sample SAMEA3449368) | human gut metagenome | biome: human gut; feature: human-associated habitat; material: faeces | place: United Kingdom | collected 2010/2012 ...
ACCGGCGATCTCGCCTCCGTCCGGCGTTTCAAGACCGAGGATGAGCCGCAGCAGCGTCGTTTTCCCGCCGCCGGAAACGCCGGTGATGACGGTCGTTTCGCCGAGCGGGAGCCTGGCCGAAAAATTGCGGAAAACGACCGTTTCGCCGTAGCTTTTTGAAAGATTTGTTATCAAAATGGCGTTCGTCATACCGCGTGCTCCAGAGCGTCAAAGATTTTGCCGAGAAGAAAGAGAAATACGCGCTCAAAAAGAGCACTCACCGCGACGATCACAACCGTCCACGCGAAAAGATCGGCGATCTCCAGATACGCTTTGGCGTCGTAGAGCTTGCCGCCGACGCTTCGCGCCACAACGCCGATGACCTCCGCCGCGACGCCCGCTTTCCAGCAGAGCCCGAGCGCGACGCGGCAGCCCGCGAACAGGGCGGGGCGCAGCGCCTCCGGGACAATCTCCATCGATTTGTCACGGACAATGGCAAACAGATCCTCCGCCCGGTGTGCGATTGTCATCAGGGAACTGTATTCCATCATGGCTGAAGAGCCCTTGATGGTGTGCATGATGCGGAAGATCGTGTTGACATCCTCTTCGGAAAAGCTGTCCTTTTCCTCGGCGGCCAAAACAAGGCTGTCAAGCTGCTCCAGCAGGGAATTGGTTTCGAAAAGGTATGCCTCTAAAATGCTGTCGTTTCCATTGCCCATCGGTACATCCTTCCTTTGCGTTGAACTTCTGATGTTCCGATCGACAGGATTGGCCAAAAAATAAGAGCAGAACGCGAAAAAGATACATGGAGTGGAATCCGGCCGCATTGCCACCCTCTCCAGGAATGAGATTTTAGAAAAGGGTGATTTGCACGTGGCGAATTTAGTGGGCGTGACCAATCCGGTTCCCAATTATGACGCCTCAAATAACAACCGCACACTGCCGGCAGCCCCAAAGCCAAGTGACACCCGGATTCAGAACATCCCGGACCCCAGCCGGGTGGGCCGGCCAGACGCCCGTACCGATCAGCAGGGGGCCAATGATGCGCTGAACTCCGGTGTGCTGCGCTATGATTCCAACCTTCAGTTTTTCCTGCAGCAGATGCGGGATATGCCGGAGTTGGGGGCGGAACTGTCCAAGCTGGTCACACTGATGCAGGGATTGGTAACCACGCCCGGCTTGGCGGCAGGTGTGACAGAAGAGTTATCCGGATTTCTGGAACTGCTTAAAATGGACCCCGATGCGTTCCGACAGTTTTTTCAGACGCAGATGGAGGCAGGCAACCGATTTGCAGGGCCCCTCTTCTCCCTGCTGAGGGAGGTTTATCAAAAGACGCCCGGCGACACCGTGCGGGGGGCAATTCTGAACTTTGCCAAACGCTACAGTGATTTTTCCGCCACGGGTCACATTGGACGCAGCATGCTCTCCCTGCTCCGGCAGCTTTCGGACTATCTGCCCCAGAGTTGGAGGGGACAGTTGGCTGAGCTGACGGGGAAGCTGGAAAACGGCCTTCAGGCCGGGGCGCGGGCGGAGAATTTAGAGCTGCTGCAGGGACAGATTCTGCCCTACCTGGGTTCTTATATCAAGCGTTATCACGATATGGGAACAGCACGGACGCTGCTTGGGATGCTGATGCTGCATATGGCCCGCTATGAAAACGGCGCGGAGGAGGGGGTCATGCTGGCGTTCCGGCAGTTGGGCGGCTATGGAGATACCCTGGCCGGTCTCAATCAGTTGGACGATCAGACGCTGTGGAAGCTGCTCCGGGAGAACCAGTTTACCAAGGCCGCCCAGGCGGATACATTTACGGAGCAGCTGGCCCGGACGGCGCAGCGGGCGCTGCAGGGAGAATACGGCACGGACCTGCGGGAGGCGTTTCAGGAGATCGTGCGGTCCATGCTGCTCAATGAGAGCGTATTCCTCCCGCTGCACCATACCATTGTCCCGCTGGAGTGGGAGGGCAGGCGGATGTACTCGGAGTTATGGGTGGACCCGGACGCGGAGGAGCGGGAGGAGGCCCGGGATGGGCGCGGGGACGGACATAAGATCCAGTTCCTGTTCAAGATGGATCTCCCCTCAGTGGGCTTTTTGGAGATGACACTGGGGGCCGGAAAGGAGCAGGTGGATGTGAGTGTCTACGGCCCGGACAGTGTGACAGCCCACAGCAGCCTGATTGCGGAGGATTTAGGGCAGATTCTGGCCGATCACGGCCTGAAGGGGAGAAGTGTCCAGGTACAGAAGCACACCCGTCCGCTGACGCTGACGGAAGTATTTCCGGGACTGTTTGAAGGGGAGCGCGGTATCAATGTCAAAATCTAAACAGGGCGGCTCCGGGCGCGCGGTGGCCCTGCAATATGGCCCGGGCAGTGGTGCGCCGGTGATTGTGGCGTCCGGCATGGGCCACCTGGCCGAGCGGATTGTAGAAGTGGCGGTGGACAGCGGCGTTCCCGTCTATGAGGACAATTCCCTGGCGACCATTCTGTCCCAGATGGAGCTGGGCAGGGAGATTCCGGAGGAGCTCTATCAGGCCATCGTGGACATTTACATTTACTTTTTGCAGTTCGACCCGTCGGACCCGGAGAAATACCGCCGGGAGCGCCGGGAACGGCCGGAGGCGAAGCAGGCAAAGGAGTGAGCATGCGATGAGCTATAAATACATGCTGCTGGACAGCCGGGGAGCCCCGGTGGCCCAGGGGGTTTCCGAGGATGGACCGGAAAAAAACGTTTGGCAGCTCCGGATCGCCCACGGGGATATCAAGCGGGTGCTGGGGCATGAGTACATCAGCCTGGTGGGAACCTCGGAGCAGTTCCCGGCGATGGAAGGGCGGATTGTCCGGTGCCGGGATAATCTCGTCTCGGTAGAGTCGGTGCGCATGTTGGGGGAGGAGGTGCGCCGCAACCTGCGCATGCCGGTGCGGTTTGAGAGCTTCCTCTATCCGGTGAGCGGCCGGTGGCGCGGGCGGATGCCGGTATTGAGCAACGATCTGAGCTGCGGCGGAGCGGCCTTTTTCTGCGCCCGGAAGCTGGAGGTGGACGAGGTAGCCGAGATTGTAATCCCGGTTACAGCAGAGCCGCTGGTACTCAGGGTAAAGATTTTACGCGAGCGGCCCTCTCCGGAGCCGATTCCTCTCTATGCGGCGGAGTTTGTTGATATGCTCCGTGAGGAAGAAAATATGGTCTGTGAGGCCGTGTTCAGCCTTCAGTTCCGGCATACGGCAGAAATGTAAGCAGAGCAAGAGAAAGGATGGCGAAACGATGATGAACCTCTGGAAGGGAACTGTGCGCCGTGTAGGCGCCACCCTGCTGGCATGCGTCCTGCTGCTGGGGCTGCTCCCGCAGCTGCCTCGCCAGGCCGGGGCAGCCTATACAGACTCCTATTTGCAGCAGATGGTGGATTGGGGCTTTATGCGGGGGGATATATCGGGGAACCTCCGACCGGACAACCCCATTTCGCGGGCAGAGTTTGTGACGGTGATCAACCGGGCGCTGGGCTATGAGAAGCTGGGGGGCGATCCCTTCCAGGATGTGCCGGATTCCGCCTGGTATGCGGAGGATGTGGATATCGCCTATACGGAGGGCTATATTTCCGGCACGTCCAAGACCACCTTTTCCCCCGACAGCAGCATTACCCGGGAGGAGGCGGCCATTATCCTCACCCGAAATCTGATGCTGCAGCCGGATACCGGCGAGAACACCAGCTTTACCGACAGCCGGGAGCTGAGTGAGTGGAGCCGGGGCTATATTGCCACGGCAGCCCGGTACGGCCTGGTGAACGGCTACCCGGACGGCAGCTTCCGCCCCAAGAACCAGATTACCCGCGGAGAGGCGGCGATCCTGGTGGTAAAGGCCGTGGGCACCCCGGTGCAGACAGCCGGAGTCCACAGCCTGGGGAGCACCTGGGGCAATGTGACCATTACGAGCTCCGGCGTCACCCTGAGGGATACCGTGGTGGGCGGCAACCTCTACATAACGGGCGGCGTGGATCTGGGCGAGATCACGCTGGAGAATGTGACCGTGCTGGGGGAGATCGTCATCAGCGGCGGCGGCGTGAGCGAGGGCGGAGACGACAGCATTGTGCTGCGCAATGTGAACGCGCCCAAGCTGATTGTGGACAACATCCCCAACCAGCAGATTTCCATCCGCGTGGAGGGCGACGGGGTCATTGAACATACCAGCGTGCGCACCGACGCCTATCTGGACGACCGCACCCCCGCGGGGTACGGCCTGAGCAGGATCGCCCTGGAGGGGGAGGACGGCCTTTCCCTCAACCTGGCGGGCAATGTCAAGGAGGTCACGAACCTGACGCCCAAGTCCAGCATTGGCGTCGCCAGCGGACATGTGGATACCATTAACGTGGACGAAAAAGCTACGGATTCGACTCTGAACATTGCCTCGGGCGCTGAGGTGGACAACGTGAACCTGGACGTGGCCACCTCCGTGACCGGCGACGGGGACATCGGCCACCTGACCGTCAACGCCCCGGGCAGCACGGTGACGATGTTGCCGGATCAAATCACCATCCGGCCCGGCGTGGAGGCCACCATTGACGGGGAGAAGATGGGCAGTGAAGCGGCGGCGGAGTCCTCGGCGGACCCGAGGCTGCTGGCGGGCTACCCGGAGGTCACGGATCTGGCGCCCACCAGCGCCACCGCCCGGTTCAGCGCTAATAAGAAGGGTACCGTCTATTGGGCGGTCACCTCGGTGACCGACGGCTCCGTGGGGGTGGACGATTTGCTCAACCCCTCGTCCTACAGCCCCAAGATTGTCAAGAGCGGCACCCTGAGCCTGACCGGCTCCAGCCAGCCGGGCAGCGTCAAAATCAGCGGCCTGACCTCCGACGGCTCCTATTACCTGTCCGCCGTCTTTGTGGACGCGCGGGAGGAGCGGAGCCCGCTGAAGGTCATCTCCTTTACTACGCCGGACAACACCGTGCCCAATTTCGCCTCCGGTTACCCCTATATGTCCAAAATCACCAGCACCTCCGGGCAGGTGACGACCATGGCCACCAAGTCCTGCCGGCTGTACTGGGCGGTGCTGCCCAAGGGGGCGTCCGCCCCCACGGCCAACGACTTTAAGGCCAACGCCGTCAGCGGCAATCTGGGCTTTGGAACCCTCGATGTGACCAAGAACGTCTCCAATACATTTGACGTGAACAACGTCCCTCTGGAGGAGCTGGAGTCCTACGACCTGTACCTGTGGCTCACCGACGTGGACGGTGGGCAGAGTTCCGCCGTCAAAAAGGTGTCCTTTACCACCGTAGACGGTACACCGCCCCGCTTCAATACCAACCCTACAGTAAATAAGGTGAATGCCACCTCTGTGGGGCTGTATGCCAACCTGAACGAGGCGGGCACTCTGTACTGGGTGGTGGTGAAGGAGGGGGAGGAGTACCCCAAGCCCCTGGCCGGACAGTCCGGAAAGGTGGATTTGAGCAGCGACAACGCCAAACTCCAGGTGTCGGCCGGTATGAACGCACTCAAGAACGGAAAGGTTACCATGACCGAGGGGAAGGACGTCTCCTTTACCGTCAGCGGCCTGGAGAAAGAAACTGCTTATGACCTCTATTATGTGGCCCAGGATAAGGCGGGAAACTACTCGGAGACGGTGGGAAAGATTACGATTCATACGCTGGATCCCAATGCGCCCACTGTAACCCAGGAGTTCACCAAGTATAACGGAACCGACTCCACTACCCCACTGCCCAATACCGATGTCCGGCTGGTGTTCAGCGAGGGGATTCAGGACGCGGGGACGAACCAGAACCTGTATGAGCTCTATCAGAAGGTGGCGGCTGGCACCGAGCCGAAGTCAAAGCTGGCCGGGCTGCTGCGGGACAGCATCAAGCTCTACCAGGACACCGGAAACGGCCCGGCCACTCAGGTTGTGGATTACAAGGATGACAAGGACAACTGGACGATCAATTACGAAAATGTGGTGATCAAGCAGGAGGATGGCAAGACGGTGGTCGTGTTCCCGGGTTCGGGCGGAAGTGCCGATGCCGCCCTCAACCTCCAGAGCGGTGCGACTTATTACTTTGAGATTGAGGCCGGAAAGATCGCGGATACCTCTGAGAGTAAGAATGTCATGGGTAAGGTGACTCTGGACAAGTTTACAACGGTATTTGCCCAGGTAAATATTTCCACTGTCAACCAGGCTGAAATCACGGTCGGATCGGGTCCCGATAATAAGAAAACGGTTAATGCGGTATGGAAGCTGGACCCTGTGACCACAGATAAAGTAGGCGACTTCATTGATTGGGATATGCTCATTTGGACGGATACCAATCTGAGCTTTAACCTCTATCGGAGCACCGACGGAGGTCCGTGGGAGCAGTTGAACAAGAAGGGCGAAGTTACAATTACGCTTTCCTCTGCAACTGAAGGCTTTCTGGGCGTCAGTCTGACCAAGGATTTCTTGAAGGTGGGCGAAACGATGACCGATTTTGACCCGCTTAACGAACTCAAGGAAGGACAGACCTACGAGTACGCCATGGAATTTACCAGCGTGAACGGGGAGAGGGACAAGCAGGCGTGGAACGGACGGGTCAATATCCGCGTCAACGTGGTGGCGGGAAAAGACAATGATCTGCGTATGATGGCGACATCGGTGACGGAACAAAACTGGATGGACACAGTGGTAAACGGCGATCTCACAGACATTGGGCTGCCGAAAGACTTTACGTTGAAAGTGCCCTTCAGCGACCAGAGTATCCCGGAGTTTACAAGCGGATACCCCAAGTTTACTCCTGGTGCGACCGATGCACAAATGGAGCTGCTGCTGAACCGGCCGGGTACGGTCTACTATGTAGTGGCACCGAAAGGGGATATCCTGACAACGGACAAAGACGGCAAAAACTATAAGGATGAGCCTCACTATTCCAGCCTCCCTACAGAAGGCAACAGTACAATTCCTATGCCCTCTTTCAATCAGCCGCAGGTCATGGATATTTTGAATCCGGAGAAGAGTTACAGTAAAAATCCCAGTATCAAGTATGACAATACTGCATGCCAGTCCAGCGTGGTAAAGCTTTCGGTGGAGGATCTGTCTCCACAGACAGACTATATCGTGTACTTTGTCATTCAGAATACGGCGCAAAACTATTCTGAGGTACAGTGTTACCGGTTTACCACGACAGATGTGGGGACGCCCTATATTACGTTGAACAACCAGAGCCCGGATGTACAATTTAAAACCTCGGAGAGCTCGGAGCTGAATTATGTTCTGGTGGCATATAATCAGATTCCCGATTTTCTGAAAGGAAAATTTGCCACTGAGGCCAATATGGACCAAGAAGATTTAAAGAAGTTCCAGAGTTCTGGCTTGAATCAGGATATGACTATCCTTGAGGCGCTGATTGAGACGGTGCGTCAGGGAAGCGGAAATGAAGGGCCCTCTGTCTTTGATATGTATGCAAAGGCATCTCTCCGCGACCGTGTTGGGAAATTGATTCGGCGGAATCAATCCGGCGACAGCATGACAACGGTGGCTTCCGGCCCAATAAGCCTGGAGAAAAATGTACCGCAGGTAAAGCAGTTTGAGCAGTATATGAACATGAATACACTCTATTACTGTCTCGCGGTTGCCCGGAACAAGGACGGCACGGAGGATGGCTTTAAGGCGATCGGCGGGGTCAATATCCCGGACAATGATCCGCCGGTTCTCACCGTAACGGGTGGAAAGGCCAACGCCACGGGTACAGGCTGGTCGGGAACCGTGACACTTTCGTTCAGTGAAAATCTGTATTGGCTCAGCGAGGACCGGCAGACGCTCAAGGAGGTCTGGACAAAGGCTCCGGCCACTCCTGCTGAAAAGAAGAAGGCGGTCTATATTCTGGACGAGGCCTTCGGCATCGGCGGGAGTGCGGCGAAAAAGCTGAAACTGGCGAGCGGGGCTCTCGCCTCCCCGAGCGGCACATTCACATTCAGCTATGAGAGAGTCGTGGAGGGAGACACGCTGGTGTTCTTTACCACCGGTTACGCCAGCGATATGAACATGAACGGACGTGGGATGGAAGCAAAGACAAAAACAATCCTGACCTATGTGACAGAGGCAGGCGGCACCGGGCAGTTCCTGACAAACGGACGTTTTGTCATTACGCAAGGTGCGATTGAGGGGGATTCTCCCACTTCGTAGCCGCGAATCATGTTGGAAAGCAGGGGACGGGCAGACCCTGCCCGTCCCCTGCTTTCCAGAGAACAAAGGAGTGATTTTCCGTGAAAAAGAAGGTGGGGGCAAGGGTGCTTTCCCTCCTCCTTTCCTGTGTTTTGTTGGGGACAATGCTCCCGGCGGCGGTGGCTTCGGCTGATCCGGTGCCGACCTACAGCATAAAGGTGGAGCCGTCAAGTATTGACCTGGTAGAGGGCGAGTCCCTCCCGCTTAAGGCCATCGTAACATCGGATACAGGCCCGCTTGATGAGGATGGACTGAAAGGCGCGGGGCTGTCGATCCGCTGGGAGAGCGGGGACATTGGCCGGGTAAGCGTGGAATCAACAGGCACCCTGACCACCAAAGTGATGGCCGTAAAAACAGGGGAAACGACCGACGAAAAAAAGGTTACCATTACTGCCTATCTGAACAGTGGGACAGGTGATATCGACAATGCAAGCTGTGAGATCACGGTAAAACCGGCGGTCACTCCTGGAATATCCATTGACCCGCCTGCCGTTACGGAGATTGATATTGGGCAGACCCTCCAACTCAATGCCAAGGTTACACCGGAGGGGGCCCCTTTGACCTGGAGAAGCGAAAGCCCCTCGGTTGCCACCGTGAACAGCGCTACGGGTGAAGTCAAAGGCATGGCCCCCGGCAAGGCCGTCATCACGGCGATTTCGGGGAGCAATACGGACACCTGCGAGATCACAGTAAAGGGTATCCTTCTGGATGAAACCTCTCTGACCATGAACGAGCGGGACACCCACACGCTGAAAGCGAATCCGTATGGCTCGCTGGGGACGTTGAAGTGGACAAGCAGCAAACCGGAAATCGTCACGGTCACCGGGGACGGCTACCTCTATGCCAAGGCCCAGGGCGACGCGGTGATTACAGTTTCCGATGCCAGCGGGAATTACCAGGCCGCCTGCTCCGTCGCCGTCAAGCGCAACACCGCTGATATCATTTTCGGCTCGGCGGGGGCGGGGGAGCCGCTGGCCTTCTCCTCCCTTCGCTCCAGACTGCAAAACCAGTGCAGCAGCGTGTTGGGAAGCTCTCTGCGCTATATCAGCGGACTGACAGTGGACACCCGGAAGGGTACGCTCTACTACCAGTACAAATCTGAGGGAGATACCGGAAAGGGCGTGGGCACCGGGGAACAATATTATGCCGATCCGTCTCTGGGGCAGATGTCCCTCTCGGAGCTGTATTTTGTGCCGAAGCCGGATTTCAGCGGAACCGCCGTCATCCACTATACCGGCTATGCCAGCGGGAGCTCCTTTTTCCAGGGGACGATTGAGGTCACGGTGGAGGAGCAGGAGGATGTCTCCTACTCCGTGGCCGGACAGCAGCCCCTCTCACTGAACGCGGATGACTTTAACCGGATTTGCCGCAGCCACACGGGCCGGGAATTGAGCTATGTCATCTTTTCCCAGCCGGACAGCGGCCGGGGGACACTCTATTACAACTATATCTCCGAGCAGAATTACGGCAGCAAGGTGGACACCTCCAAGCAGTATAAGCGCAGCGGAAGCCCCAACCTGTCCGACATCACCTTTGTGGCTGCCGCAGGCTACCGGGGAGAGGTGGTGATCCCTTATACCGGCTATGACAGCAACGGAAGCTCCTTCCGCGGACGCATTACCATCCGCGTCTCTCAGGCTCAGAACACCGGGGATCTCACCTACACCATTGCCCAGGGCGGCAAGGTGACCTTTGATGACGACGATTTTAACGACCTGTCCAAGGCTGTGACGGGCTACCCCCTGGATTACGTGCAGTTTGAGCGGCCGGATTCCTCCAAAGGGGCGCTTTACTACGACTACTCCAGCAATGGCAGCTATGACAGCCAGGTGACGGAGGGACGCAGCTACTACCGTTCCTCCTCCCCCTATCTCCGGCGAGTTACATTTGTAGCGGGGAAGGATTATTCCGGCACGGTTCATATCCCGTTTACCGGCTGGGACACCAAGGGCAACCGCTTTTCCGGCACAGTGGCGGTGGAGGTGGGGCGCACGGGTGACGGCGACGTGCGCTACTCCACCTACCGGAACGGACGGATCACCTTTGATGACGGCGATTTCAATACCCTGTGCCGGGAGCTGACCGGCACTACGCTGAACTATGTGCGCTTTGAACTCCCGGACGCTTCGGAGGGGACGCTGTATTACAATTACAGAAACGGCAGCTACGACAGCAAGGTATCCGAAAGCCGGAACTACTACCGTTCCAGCAGCCCCTATGTGGACCGGATTACATTTGTCCCCAAGAAGGACTTCTCCGGCACCGTAGACATCCCGTTTACCGGCTGGAGCTCCGCGGGAGAGAAATTCTATGGAACGGTAATCATCGGCGTGGACAGCGGCGACACAACGATACGCTATCAGACAAAACATGGAAAGCCTGCCGCATTCGCGGACGGGGACTTTGACGATTTGTCGGAGCTGCTGACCGGAGAGCACCTGAACTATGTGCGGTTCCAACTGCCGGACTCCGGCGAGGGCACTCTCTACTACGACTACGATGACGGGAAATACGCCAGCAAGGTGTCCGCCAGCCGGAATTACTACCGCTCCAGCAGCGCCTATTTGGACCGGGTCTCCTTCGTTCCGGACGAAAACTTCTATGGCACGGTGAAAATCGGCTTTACCGGATGGAACACAAAGGGGGAGCGCTTTGAGGGCACCATCGAGATTACAGTGGAAGAACCGGCCGGCGCCAGCGAAATTGTATATACCACCCTGGGGACGGCGCTGCCCTTCCGCAGCCAGGACTTTCGTACCGCCTGCGCCGCACGCGGAGAGGGCGAGCTGCGGGAGGTGCGCTTTACCTCCCTGCCCTCCGGGAGCGCGGGGCGGCTGTACTACAACTACCGGGATATCAGCGAAAAGGGGACCGAAGTGCGCACCGGTACCCAGTACACCCCGGACGGCAGTCCGAACCTCTCAGATCTCACTTTCCTGCCCAAAGCGGGCTTCACAGGCAGCGTCCAGATTGGCTATGAGGGCACGGACAGCCGTGGAAAGACCTTCCGTGGGCAGATCCGCATCCAGGTAAATCAGGGATCGGGCTCCCGTTACTTTCAGGATATGGGCAGCTATGCCTGGGCTGCGCCCTATGTGGACCTGCTGTATGAGGCCGGTGTAATCACTGGTACCGGCGGCCAGCGCTACCGCCCCGCCGACGCGGTGAGCCGGGGGGATTTCATGCTGATGCTCTACCGGGCGTTCCAGCTTACCCCGGCCAGCGGCGCCGGGTTCCCCGACGTTCCGCCGGGCAGCTACTACGCCCAGGCAATCCAGGCGGCACGGGCCGCCGGGATCGCCAGCGGCTATCCGGACGGGGGCTTCCATCCCCAGGAGCCTGTCACCCGGCAGGATGCCATGGTGCTTCTGGAGCGCACCATGCAGGCCACGGGCTGGAGCCTCGGGGCAGCGAATACCGGCTATCTCTCCGGATTCCGGGACGGCGGAATGGTGGCGCCCTATGCGCAGGAGGCCATGTCCCATATGATAGAGTATGGTATCATCACCGGTACGCCGGAACAAAAACTGAATCCCATACAGTCGATTTCACGGGCGGAAATGGCGGTTATGCTCGCGCGTGCAATCACTTTCTAAAAGAATTCAAA
>ERZ857801.3250-NODE-3250-length-11745-cov-2.938666_pt1 | contig 11745 bp, 12 predicted proteins | sample MGYA00519762_ERZ857801 | MGnify/ENA primary metagenome ERZ857801 (study PRJEB31778, sample SAMEA3449368) | human gut metagenome | biome: human gut; feature: human-associated habitat; material: faeces | place: United Kingdom | collected 2010/2012 ...
CAGACATGTGACATCTCACTTCCCATCGCCCCGCGAAATACCATGCCGTAAATCACGGTGAGAAGCGCAGCTCCGATCACACCACCCACGGCGCCCTCCACGGACTTTTTCGGACTCAGCTTCGGCGTCATCTTATGCTTCCCGATCAGCATGCCGACACAGTACGCGCAGGTGTCGCATCCCCAGGAACACAGAAAAATAAGCCACACAATGTAGGTTCCGGCGCTAAGCATTCTGGTCTGGTACACGTAGGACAACATCACTGCCACATAGAACACGCCGAAAAATGCGGCGAGCAGCTGCTCTGTCTGATACTTCGGGTAGGTGAACACATACACGAACATCAATACGATCAGAAGACCTAAAACCAGCATCATCAGATCCGGCAGAAAGCCGAAGCGCAGATTCGCATAGTAGACCGCCGCAGCCGCATACCCGACAATACCAGGCGCAGACTTCTCAATATGAAAAATCCGGTATAATTCAAACATCCCGATCCAGGAAATCAGCAACGTGGACACCAGCAGCACATCCCCGCCGGTAATAATCAATACCAATGCGGCAATCACAAGAACGATTCCGCTCAATAATCTCGTCTTAAACATATCTCCTCCATCCGGCAGTCCAGCCTACTTATTGTCCGTCAAAACGCCAAATCTTCTGTCTCTTTTATTATACGCTTCAATGGCACGCTCTAATTCCTCTTTGTGAAAATCCGGCCACGGCACATCGGTAAAGTAAAATTCACTGTATGCGAGCTGCCAGAGTAAGAAATTGGACAACCTGAGTTCCCCACTCGTGCGGATTAAAAGATCCGGATCCGGAATGCCTGCGGTATCCAGATACTCCTCAAACACACTTTCCGTGATCTCTTCCGGCTTTCTCTTCCCCGCCGCAACATCTTCGCTCATACGGCGCATTGCGCGTGTCATCTCGTCGCGGCTGCCGTAATTGATGGCAATCTGAAGATTCAAGCCGTCATTTTTTGCGGAGGCAGCCTCCAGTTCACGGATGCGCTCCTGAAAGCGCTCACTGAGTCTCGTCGTATCGCCGATCACGCGCACGCGCATATTGTTTTTGTCTGCTGTCTTAATGCAGTTCTTCAGATAGCTTTCCAAAAGCTTCATCAGCGCTTCCACTTCGCCCTCCGGGCGGTTCCAGTTTTCCGTCGAAAATGCGTACATGGTAACATACTTTACGCCGAGATCATGTGCTGCCTGGCATACCGTCTCGACATTCTTGGCTCCCGCTGTATGTCCGTAATTCCGGGGCATTCCCTTTGCCTTTGCCCATCTTCCGTTTCCATCCAGTATGATCGCTATATGCTGTGGAATCTTTCTTCCCGTCTCCATACCTGTGCTTCTCCCTCGTATCTGTACTGAAGTATCAACTATACAAAATAACGGAAAAGATACAGATGTATGCCTCCATAAACACCTGTATCTCCTCTCGTTTCAAATCTATCCAAACTATACGGTAAGGATTTCCTTTGTCTTTGCCTCAACGGCACGATCCACATCTGCGATGTACTTATCGGTCATCTTCTGGGCCTGATCTTCCAGCTGCTTGATCTCATCCTCGGAGACATCCTCCTTGGCAAGCTTTTTAAAGGAATCATTGGCATCACGGCGGATATTGCGGATTGCAACCTTCGCATTTTCGCCCTTTTTCTTTACATCCTTTGCAAGTTCCTTACGTCTCTCCTCGGTAAGCTCCGGGAACAGAAGACGGACTGTCTTTCCATCATTCGTAGGATTGATTCCAAGATCGGAAGTAAGGATCGCCTTCTCAATCTCCTTTACCATGGATGCCTCCCACGGCTGAATCTGAATCATACGCGGCTCCGGAACACTGACATTCGCCACCTGCTGAATTGCTGTCGGAGTACCGTAGTAATCCACTCTCAACTTGTCAAGCACATGCGGATTGGCGCGTCCCGCGCGGATTCCGCCGAACTCCTCCGCAAGATTGTTCATTGTTTTGCCCATCTTTTCATCAAATACCGCTAATCTCTGATCCATATATATACCATGCCTTTCTATCAATTCTAAGAAACCGTAACCTTCGTGCCGCTAAACTCTCCCGTCATGGCTTTTACGATACTATTCTCTTCATTCAGTCCGAATACATACATCGGCATCCGGTTCTCCATACACATAATGGAGGCTGTCAGATCCACCACCGCAAGCTTCTTGTCAATTACTTCCTGAATAGAGACTTCATCATACTTCACTGCATTCGGATTCAGCTTCGGATCACTGTCATACACGCCGTCAATCGCTTTTGCGAGGTAGATTCCGTCCGCCTCCATCTCAATCGCACGCAGAACAATTCCCGTATCTGTCGAAAAGTATGGATGACCCGTTCCCCCTGCAAAAAACACAACCATTCCCTTTGCAAAATACTTATTCGCACGATCCTTGGAAAACAGCTTTGTCATGCTTCCACACTCAAAAGGTGTCAGAATCTGTGTCTGCATGCCCACAGAGCGGAAAATCTCTGAAACATAGATGCAGTTCATGATCGTTGCAAGCATGCCGATCTGATCCGCTTTGGTGCGGTCGATCGTCTCGCTGGTACGTCCTCTCCAGAAGTTGCCGCCGCCGATCACGATGCCTACTTCGGTACCACCACCCACAATCTGCTTTACCTGTTTTGCAACCTCTGTGACTGTCGGCTCGTCAAATCCTGTGTGCTTATCACCTGCAAGCGCCTCACCACTTAACTTTAACAGAACTCTCTTCATGATGCTTAGTTTCCTTTCTTGGCATTGAACAGGCTCTGAACATCCACATCTGCATAGCACTGGGAGCAGAATCCCTCAATAACAGCGCCGTTGTTGATCTGAACAGAACGTGACTTGATGTTACCCATAACCACTGCGGAAGTATCCACAACAACCGGTCCCTGCACATCGATGTCACCCTTGATGGCTCCTGCGATCACTGCCGAGTTGGATGTTACATTTCCTATAATTACAGAACCAAGACCAATCTTAACCGTACCGGAGCTTACGACTTCACCCTCTACCTGTGCAGAATCCGCAAAGAATTCGGAAGTGTTGCTGTTACCATTGACAACACCTGTCACGGTAAGCTTTCCGTTGCAACTTACATTTCCGTCTACCTGACCTCTGATGTCGAGAGATCCGTTTGAGATCACATCACCGTTGATAATCGTTCCCTCTGTAATCACGGAAACCTCGTCCGATACAATCGGCTTCTCCTGCGGTGTGGTCTGCGATGCTGCTGTCTGTGCTCCTGTCTGTGCTACCTGTACTGGTGTTACTGTATTATCAGCCATTTTCTTCTCCTCCTGTGCTGCTGCCATTGCATGCTGTGTGTATTCTTCTCTTGTTTTCTGTGGTTCCACCGTTGCTGCCTGTGTCCGCTCCAAAGCCGGCTCCTGCTTCGTTACCTGCTCTAACAGACCATCCAGCTTCGACAATTCGCTCGCCACATCCACTTCATCTTCCAGTGTGTTCACGACCATGTCATCATCCTTGTCCGTGCTTTCGAGATTGTCTTCTCCCGGCATAAGTTCATTCACTGCCTGTGAGAAATCATCCTTAAAGTCCTTGAAAAATCCCATGTTCTTACCTCCATTTATAATCTGGTCATCTGGCACTGTCGGCTTTGACATACTGGATAACCTGTGTATCTTCATCAATCGGTAAAATCTCGGCATCCATATCCTGCAATGCCTCGATCAGCGGTCCTACCGCTTCTACCGTTGTTGACCTATCTTCCGAGTCGTGCAAAAGCACAACCGAGGTCTTGTATTTTGAAACATCTGAAACAACATTCTCGACCAGTTCTTCCGGTGTATATGCAGCATTTGCCGCATCGCCTGCCGAGACGTTCCAGTCGTAATAAACGACGTCCTCGCTGTTTAAAAACCGGATCAGCGAACTCATCGGCACATTGCTGATCTGATTGCTGCTCCCGCCCGGAAACCGGGAATAGCGGCTCTTTTCACCGGTCACCTCATAGAGATAATCCTGCAGCTGATGAAAATCCGCCTCGAACGCATCCTCCGACTGATAGATCAGACTGTACTTATTAGAATAGGAATGCATTCCCAGCGTATGCCCCTCATCCACGATCCTCTGGTAGATGGCTGCCGATGCCTCATCCTCTTTTCCGACCACAAAAAAGGTTGCCTTGACATCGTACTCCGACAGCACATCTAAAATGGCGTCCGTATTCTCAGACGGCCCGTCATCAAACGTCAGATAAACTTTATGTACATCTCCATCCTGTGCCAGATTGTCTGTCTCGTCGATCCCGGATGCAGGTGCCGTCACAGCCACTGTCTCCGTATCCATGCCGCTGGTCTCTTCCTGGGGTAGTGCCTCCGTATCCGGCACCTGCTGGTTCATCACCCGCTGCATCTGCCAGAGTTCATCTAACTTTCTCTCCATGGATCTCGTCCGGACAAGCAGAAAAATGATCAGAATCATGGACAGGATGATCCACCCGGCAATTATCGCGATTATGGTATGTTTCATTCTTGCAATCCGCTTTCTCCGCCTGCGTTGATTGCGGAGTGCCTCAGAATCCTTATCCTGCATGTAGAACCCCCAAGTTAATCATAATACTTTATCTATTGTATCACATTTTTGTATTTTTCAAAGAAAAAAGCGCAAAAAAATCGTATGATTTTTCTACACTTTTTCATGTATTTTCTGAATTTTTATGTTTCTCCCGCTAAAAGCCCGGTGACCACCGCCCCCACACTAAACAGCATCACGCCCCAGGCGATGACAGCCGGCGATGTCCCGCGCAGCGGGATTTTCCCTAATATGGCAACCGGGGACGCCGCCAGCAGCCCGAAAATTGCCCAGTAGGTCAGCCTCTCAAACCTGCAGAGCAGATATTCCATCAGCTTTGCGACAAGAAAAATACCTCCAAGCACGCCGCATCCGAACGGGACTAATAGGACAAGACAGTACCACGCCGTCCCGGCATCCAGCATGACCACCGCCACAACGAACGCATTGATATGGTCAATGACCGGCGTGTAATATCCGAGCGCCATCAAAAGCATCGAACCGCTCACCCCCGGAATGACCATCGTAGCCGCGGCAGCCAGCCCCACCGCAAAAAGCTTCACTGCCGTCCCAGGACCGGCGGCAAGAACCTGTTCGCTGCCTTTTCCAAGGAACTGCATTCCAATCATCAGGCAGAAGAATCCCAAAAACAGTGCCAGTTCCGGCACCTTCGGATATCCCCTGGACACCTTGCGCCAGATGAGCGGCACGCCGCCGAAAATCAGTCCGATAAAAAGCATCGCGGTCTGGAACGGAAAATTCTCAAAAAGATAACCGATCATAAAGGAAAGGCAGATAATTCCGATCCCCATTCCAAACAGATACGGAAACAGCTTTAAGATGCTTTCCTTTTTATGACGAAAAAACCCGGTGACCGCCTGCAGAAGTTCATCATAAATCCCCAGCGACACCATGATCGTACCGCCGCTCACTCCTGGAACTACATTGGCGATTCCGATCGTAATTCCTCTTATGACATTCTTTATGAATTCCATACATCCTCCACTTTTTTGCATGCTGCCTTTCTCTGTTCCGCCGCAAGCGATTCGCTCTTCTTATCCGGAAGAAGATGCTCTGCCATCCCTGCCAGCAGATTTCCGGCCGGAAGCAAAAGCAGGGTCGTTCCGATATTAAAAATCGTATGCATGTTGGCAATCTGGGCAGCCGGACGTCCCGGCGTCAGCTGTGCAACCAGCGAGACGAGCGGCGTTGTCATGCACAGCACGGTAAACACCACCGTTCCGATCAGATTAAACGAAAGATGAATGATCGTCGTGCGCTTGGCGTTCCTTCCGGTGCCTATGGCAGCCAGAACCGCCGTAATGCATGTGCCGATATTCTGACCGAACAGAACATACACCGCCCCCACGAAAGATACGGCTCCTCCCTGTGCCAGAGTCTGCAGGATACCGACCGAAGCCGAGGATGACTGAATGGCTGCCGTGAACGCCGCGCCCGCCAGGATTCCAAGCAGTGGATGTTCAAACTTTGTCATTGCCTGAAGGAACACCTGCGAATCACAGAGCGGCTGCATGGCTTCCCCCATCATATCCATGCCGATAAACAGGATTCCAAGCCCCGCCACAATCTCGCCTGTGTACCGGATCCGGTCTTTTCCCGCAAACAGAATCAGAACCACCCCCAAAAAAGCCAGAAGCGGCGCAACGGCTCCCGCATCCAGTGCAATCAGCTGACCGGTGATTGTGGTGCCAATATTTGCCCCCATGATAATCCAGACCGCCTGGCGCAGAGTCATCATCCCGGAATTCACAAAGCCAACGACCATGACCGTGGTGGCTGAGGATGACTGGATCACCGCCGTCACCGCTGCTCCGACGCCCACGCCAAGGAAGCGGTTCTTTGTCAGCCGCTCCAGGATCTGCTTCATCTTCTCACCTGCGGCAGCATTTAAGCCCTCGCTCATCTGATGCATTCCATACAAAAAGAGTGCAAGCCCGCCCAGCAGTGCAAAAAAATTTCTATATTCCATTTTCTTCTTTTCCCTTTTCTTATCCTAATCTTATGACGCTTCTGATACCTGTGATAACCAAAAGGGCAAATCTTTTTTACCGTCGGAATTGTGCACGAATCGTACCATGCGGTAACCTGCCAGGCAGATGCACGCCGCCGTGACGGTAAGCACTACCGCCTCTGCATAGGGAATCTCTGCTATTTTGAATAAAACAGCAGTAAAAAGATGAAAAAAAAGACGCTGCTCCGCCGCCCCGGTCATTTTTCTCGTCACGACAATCATACTCTGTGACAATCCTGCTTCCGGTTCCGCTGAGAGCGCGTTTGAGACATAATCGGAGTCCGTCGTCCGTAAAATACCCTGTGCTTCCCCTCCGGCCTCTGCCGTCAGATTCTGCACCTGGGCGATCTGTGTCTGCCACAGACAGACACCAAGATGGGAAAACAGCAGAACCGCCATCATGCAACCCGCAAAAAATGCTTTTCTTCTATCTGCACTGCACATGTTCCCTGCTCCTTTCCCATTCCAAGACTCTTTCCTCACGATAGCAAAGCACTTACGACTTGTCAATAGATGCTGATATATTTTCCATAAACCTGCGCAGTGTCTGTTCCGTCGTCGCAATCGCTTCCTCCGGAATACCTTCGGCCAGCCTGCGGAAAAACGCAGCTTTTTTCTCCGTCATCTGCTCTGTGAGCGCACTGCATTGCTGCGTGAGATATAAATGGCAGATTCTCTTATCGGCAGCATCCCGTTCCACCACAAGAAACTGCTTTTCCACGAGGCTCTCCACCGATCTGGCAACCAGTCCCTTGGACACCCCCTCGTACTGCGCAATATCCCGCGCCGTATTGCATCCGCCGTTGTCGCGTGCCAAAAAAAGAAGCACCAGCAATTCGTTCGGCGTGAGATGATATTTCTCCATCTCATCCTGAAAGTATTTCCGGTATGCTTTCTCTATCTTAAAATAATTTTCAAAAAAGTCCTCCAGCATGTTCCCCCTCCTTTCCGCCGGTTCATGCCTTCTCTTTGCTTTAGTTGATTTGTGAACTGTTTAACTGGTAACTCTATTAACCGAATCCTAGAAAGTGTGTGATGTTATTTTGAACAAAAAATTAAAAGAGAAATTCGACGAATCTGTAAGCGCCGTTCTTCCCATCACCGTCATTGTGCTGCTGCTCAGCATTTTTGTCGTGCCGATGGAGACCGGAACCATTGCCCTGTTTCTGGTCGGAGCGTTCATGCTGATCATCGGCATGGCATTTTTCCAGCTGGGTGCTGAGATGGCGATGACGCCGCTCGGCGAAGGTGTCGGTTCCCATATCATGAAGACGAAGCGTCTTTCGATTCTGATTATTGTCTGCTTTGTGATGGGTGTCATCATCACAATCGCGGAACCGGATCTGCAGGTTCTCGCCAATCAGGTTCCTTCTATTCCAAACGAAACCTTAATCTGGACGGTCGCTCTCGGCGTCGGTGTCTTTCTGGTCATCGCCGTTTTGCGTATCATTTTCAAGCTGAGCCTCCCGCTGCTGCTGTGTATCCTCTATGCTGCACTATTTTTGCTCTCCTTTGCGGCGCCGGCTGATTTCATCGCAGTCGCATTTGACTCCGGCGGTGTGACGACAGGTCCGATGACCGTTCCTTTTATTATGGCCATCGGTGTTGGTCTCTCCTCCACGCGAAGTGACAAGGACGGCTCGAGCGACAGTTTCGGTCTGATCTCCTTCTGCAGCATCGGACCGATCGCCATGGTGCTCCTGCTCGGTATTTTCTACCATCCAGCCGGCGCATCCTACAATACCACCGAAATACCGGATGTTGTGACAATGCAGGATGTCATGCGCCAGTTTGTACATATGCTGCCGGACTATGGCAGGGAAGTCATTTCTTCCATCCTTCCGGTACTGATCGTCTTTTTACTGTTTCAGCTTATTTCCAGGCGCTACCACAAGAACCAGATGATCAAGATGCTTATGGGCTTTCTCTACACCATCATCGGACTGATCCTGTTTCTGACCGGTGTCAACGTAGGATTTGCTCCCGTCGGAAGTCTGCTCGGCAGCAATCTCGCCGCACAGACATGGCGCTTTGTTCTGATTCCTATCGGCGCGTTAATCGGTTATTATATTGTAAAAGCCGAGCCTGCCGTGCAGGTGCTCAACAAGCAGGTGGAGGATGTGACAAACGGTTCCATTTCGCGCAGTGCGATGAACCTCTGTCTCTCCATCGGTGTCTCCGCTTCCGTTGCACTGGCGCTGCTCCGGGTTCTGACCGGACTTAACATTTACTGGCTCTTAATTCCGGGCTACATCATTGCTCTGGTGCTCACCCGGTTTGTTCCAAAAGTATTTGTCGGTATCGCTTTCGACTCCGGCGGTGTTGCCAGCGGTCCCATGACCTCCACGTTTCTTCTTCCACTTGCCATGGGCGCATGTACCGCCGTGGGCGGCAATGTGGTAACCGATGCGTTCGGCGTCGTGGCGATGGTCGCAATGGCACCGTTAATTGCCATTCAGATCATGGGCGTACTGTATCAGCTGAAGCTTAAGAGAGCGACATCCGACGCGCTTATCATGATCGATGTCGACGATAATGCCATTATGGATATTGAGGAGGAATAATTATGCAGGATCATACCATGCAACATAAAAAAAAGATGCCGGCATTCCGGTGCCTCGTCATTATCATAGATTCCAATATCCGTGATAAACTGACCGAATTTCTCACCGATGCCTCCATCCCGATCTATTACCAGATGCACGGCGTCGGCACCGTCAGTTCCGATTTTCTGAATCTGTGCGGTCTCGGCGACACCCACAAAACCATCATGCTATGCATCGTCCCGAAGGAACGCACCCGGATGCTGCTGGCGGAGATGAATCAGGCGCTGCAGCTTCACAAGAGAGGAACCGGTATTGCTGTCAGCATACCGTTATCCGGCATTCAGGGATGGCTCTATAAAGTTCTCGGTTCCGGTTCTTTGGACTCCTCTGAGCCGGAGATAGAAAAAGAGGTGAAAAAAATGAGTGAAACGATTACACATGCAATGATTCTTGTCACAATTAATCAGGGATACAGCGATGATGTCATGTACACCGCGCGCGCTGCCGGTGCTACCGGCGGAACGATCTTAAAGGGTCTGCGCTGCAGTCCGGAGGAGGTTGCCAAACATTTCGGCATGGCTCTACAGGAGGAGCAGGAAGTCCTTGCCATCGTCGTTCCAAAGGATAAAAAGACCGAAATCATGACCGCCATCAGCAAGCAGCACGGCATTGACACACCGGCGCACGGCGTCAGCTTTGCTCTGCCGGTCGACGCAATCATGGGACTGTAGAATTTATACTTTATGACGCAAAAACCTTATCGAATTATAACCAGGTTCGATAAGGTTTTTTCTTACAAAATGACCCCTGCAAATAGTGTCTCCACCATTCGTAGGGGTCATTATCATTCAACAGTTTAGCACAATATCAAATTATGCGTTCATCTGTGCTGCAACTTCTGCTGCAAAGTCTTCCTGCTTCTTCTCAAGACCTTCGCCAGTCTCAAAACGAACAAATCTCTTAACCTTCACAGTACCACCAACTGCCTTGGATACTTCCTCAAGATACTTGGCAACGGTCTGCTTGCCGTCCTCAGCCTTAACGTAAACCTGATCTACCAGGCATACTTCCTTGAGCTCTTTGCTGATACGTCCTTCGATCATTCCGTTGATTACCTTCTCCGGCTTCTGGGACTCCTTCGGATCGTTCATGATCTGTGCTAAGAGGATCTCTTTCTCATGAGCGATGTAATCAGCACTTACCTCGTCTCTGGAAACATACTTCGGATTGAGTGCTGCGATCTGCATTGCGATATTGTGCATTGCTTCCTTTACAGTGTCATTTACAACATCGGTGTCTGCATCAACGATAACGCCGATTCTTCCGCCGCCGTGTACATACGGTACAACACAGCCATGCTCAGCTACAACCTTCTCAAATCTGCGGATCTTTAAGTTCTCGCCGATCACTGCAACCTTCTCAACCAGTGCTTCGCTTACGGTCTTGCTGGCATCCTCATTCCACTTCTCAGCCATGAAAGCATCCATGTCTGCTGCATCGGAATTCACTGCCTGTGTTGCAACAGCCTTAACAAACTCCTGGAATGTTGCATTCTTTGCAACGAAGTCTGTCTCAGAGTTTACCTCAACAACCGCTGCTGTCTGGTCATCCTTGGTCACTACCATGCAAAGACCCTCTGCTGCGATTCTGCTTGCCTTCTTCTCAGCCTTAGCCTGTCCGTTCTTTCTTAAGAACTCTACAGCCTCGTCCATGTTACCGTTTGTCTCATTTAATGCCTTCTTGCAATCCATCATGCCTGCGCCGGTCATCTCACGCAGTTCCTTTACCATAGCTGCTGTAATTGCCATTTTCTCATCCTCCAAAAAATAATTTATCCTGATTCTTTATCTTTATGCCACAGAAAGGGACGTAACACGCGTCCCTTTCCGATTGTTGACATATGGGCGATCCTGCCAATCAGGCACCCGTTGTTTCCAACTTATTATGCTTCCTCTGCTGCATCTGCCTCTGCGGACTCAGCCTCTTCTGCAGTCATCTCTGCACCCTGGTTTGCCTCGATCACTGCGTCTGCCATCTTGGAAACGATCAGTTTTACGGCTCTGATAGCATCATCATTGCCCGGGATCACATAATCAAGTTCCTCAGGATCACAGTTTGTATCTGCAATACCGATCAGGGTAATTCCTAATGTATGAGCCTCCTGAATACAGATTCTCTCCTTCTTCGGGTCTACAACGAAGATTGCATCCGGGAGCTTCTTCATCTCCTTGATACCGCCAAGGTTCTTCTCTAACTTCTCCCACTCTTTCTTAAGTGCGATAACTTCCTTCTTCGGCAGTACTTCGAATGTACCGTCGGTTGCCATTGTCTCGATCTCTTTTAATCTTGCAATACGGCTCTGGATGGTCTTGAAGTTGGTAAGCATACCACCTAACCATCTCTCATTTACATAGAACATGCCGCAGCGCTCTGCTTCGGTCTTGATTGCATCCTGTGCCTGCTTCTTGGTACCTACGAAAAGAATGGTGCCGCCCTCAGCTGCAATATCAGATACTGCCTTGTAAGCCTCGTCTACCTTGCCTACAGATTTCTGTAAGTCGATGATGTAGATGCCATTTCTCTCTGTGTAGATGTACGGAGCCATTTTAGGATTC
>ERZ857801.3262-NODE-3262-length-11697-cov-2.904913_pt1 | contig 11697 bp, 13 predicted proteins | sample MGYA00519762_ERZ857801 | MGnify/ENA primary metagenome ERZ857801 (study PRJEB31778, sample SAMEA3449368) | human gut metagenome | biome: human gut; feature: human-associated habitat; material: faeces | place: United Kingdom | collected 2010/2012 ...
TCGGACAAGTCACTGCCTTCCCTATTCATCGCTATCTATTAACCGATAGCCCCTTAAAAGTTATTTTCCATCGGGAAAAATGGCAGAACATAACATGTCTGTGATTGTTTTTCCGGTTTCTGACACAAGCATAATATTCCGTTCCATATTTTCTAACATTCTTGCAGTTGGACCGGAGATACTTACAGCGGCAATTGCCTGTCCGCTAAAATCAAAAATCGGTGCAGCGATGCAAAACAATCCATATTCACTTTCTTCATCATCAATGGCATATCCCTGTTTTTTTATTTTTTTCAGTTCCTTCATAAGAGCCTCTCCGGAGAGAATACTTTTTTTGGTCATAGCATCAAAAGAAACATTTTGGATATAGTTCTCCTGTGTTAAATCGGAGCTATATGCAAGCAGGATTTTTCCGCCCGCAGTATAGTGAGAATGTCGGATAAATCCAGTATGTGAATCCATATGAATCGTAGCATTACTTACCACTTTATCGATGAAACGAATGAAAAATGTGCGGTAAGAAATTGTAAGGTGTGAAGTCTCGCCGGATTTTGCAGATAATGTTTCGAGATATGGATGGCAGTATTTAATAAGGTTGTCCTGATCCATTGCAGCCTGTCCTAAATAGGCAAGCTTAATATCCAGAGAATATCTTGCATCCTCTGATTTTTTAACATAATTCTTATCTTCTAATGTGGCGAGAATACGGAATACAGAGCTTTTTCCGAAACCGGACAATTCTGATATTTCCGGAACGCTTAAATTTTTGTTTTCAGCAAGAAGATCTAAAATATCTAATGAATTTGATACAGATTGCAAAATATATTTATCATTTTTTTCTGACATAAAAATCCTCCTATTTTTTTTAAAACGAAATCCTATATTTAGAATAACATATTTACTTCGCTATGTGAAGTGGCGTAAAAAATAGTGCAATTCGCATAAAGAAAAGTAAAATTCACTAAAAACAGTTGTGAATATTTGGTAACTACGGCTAATGACAAAATTGAGTTTACCAAGTATAATACACTTAATAATTCTTTATAAGAATTAAATAGTTCGTATAGAGAAATAAAAGGAGGTAGAAAAATGCAAAAAATTAAATTTTACGGAATAGGAGGGCAGGGAGCTGTTACAGCGGCAAAGATCCTTTCTATTGCCGTATCGCTCCACCAGAGTGAGTATGCAATCACAGTTCCTGCCTATGGACATGAGCGTCGGGGTGCTCCGGTTTTTGCGCATATCATCGTAGATGATAAGCCAGTACTTCTTAATTGTTATGTGTATGAACCGGATATTATTGTTGTTTTTGATGAGAATCTGATTGACATGGGAGTCAATGTGGGAGAGGGGTGCACAGAAGATACCATTATGGTTATCAATGCATCTAATCAGGAGATTGTAGACAGATATAAAAAAGAGTACGGACTTAAAAAGGTCTATGCATGTAATGCGACAGAAGCGGCATTAAAAAATATCGGATTAAATATTCCGAACAGTGCAATGCTCGGGGCGTTGGCGAAAAGCGGAGTTGTAAAAATCGAAGCAATCGAAAAAGCAGTAACAGAAAGTTTTGGAAAGGTTGGTGAAAAGAATGGCAATGCAGCAAGATATGCATACGAACACACCTGGGAAGCGTAGAGTTCTGGGCCCTTGTTCTCATATTTTCGCGGCTTCAAACACTGGAAGCTGGAGACTTATGAGACCAAAGGTAGATAACGAGACATGTATTAGATGTGGAATTTGCGAAAGATATTGTCCAACGGCCTGTATTACAGTTGACAAAGAGAAGAAAATACTGGAGTTTGATTGGGATTATTGTAAAGGATGCGGAATTTGCGCAAATGAATGTCCGAAGAAAGCATTGGAAATGATACCGGAAGGGAGTGAGAAATAATGGCAATAAAAATGTTTGACGGAAATGGGGCTGCGGTAGAAGCGATCCGACTTGCCAGACCAGGCGTAATCGCAGCGTATCCAATTACACCACAGAGTTCCATTGCAGAGCATTTGGCAGATAAAGTGGCGGAAGGGAAAATCGATGCAGAATATATTCGTGTGGAATCTGAACATTCCGCAATGTCTATGGCAATTGGCGCACAGCTCACGGGTGTAAGAGTTGCAACAGCGACGGCATCTGTAGGGCTTGCATTGATGCACGAGGTGTGCGGTGTGGCGGCAGGGTGCAGAGTTCCGATTGTAATGCCTGTAGTAAACCGTTCTCTTGTTGCTCCATGGTCTTTATGGTGTGACCATTCTGACACAATGGCAGAAAGAGACACAGGATGGCTTCAGTTTTACTGTTCCACAGTTCAGGAGATTTTAGATTTGCAGTTATGCGCATATCGAATCAGTGAGCATGAAAATGTAATGACTCCGTCCATGGTCTGTTTTGACGGTTTCTATTTATCTCACTCTATGCAGAGAGTTGACACACCTTCTGATGAAGAGGCGTGGGATTTCGTAAAACCATATGTGCGTAAAAATATGTATCTGGATACAAAGGATGTTATGTTTATCAACGACTTATGTCCGACCGTAGAGCATACGGAGATGAAATATCAGCAGAAAGTAGGCTTTGATGAGGCGGCGAAAGTGGCAAAGGAAGTTTTTGCTGAGTATGAAGAACGTTTTGGAAGAAAGCTTCAGGCGGTAGAAACATATTGTCTTGAAGATGCAGAAGTAGCAGTTGTGACAATGGGGTCTATGTCAGGAACCGGAAAATATGTTGTAAACCAGCTTCGTGAACAGGGAATTAAAGCAGGACTTCTCAGAATTTGTATGTTCCGCCCATTTCCTGCAGAAGAAGTAAAAGAAGCGTTAAAGAACATTCCGATTATCGGAGTTGTAGACCGTTCCAGCGGATTAGGAGCTGCACAGGGGCCAGTATGTAGTGAAGTAAAAGCTGCTCTTAGCGGTATGGATAATAAAGTATTTGGCTATGTTGGCGGAATTGCCGGACGTGACATTTCTGACGGCTCATTCAGAAAGATTTTCGGCGAGTTACTAGATATTCATGCCGGAAAAGCAGACGCAGTTACAACATGGTTTGATGTAAGACCAGATGCTATGGATATGAGGGAGGTGGAAACCAATGTTAACGTATAAAGTTCAGCCAAAGAGCTTGGTGTCTCCAGGAATCAATACATGTCAGGGATGTATGATTGATGTGATTTTTAGAAATCTTCTGGATGTTATGGGAGAGGATACTGTTCTTGTAATTCCGCCAGGATGTGCGGCACAGTTTTCAGGATGTGGGCCGGAATCTGCAGTGACAGTTCCAGGAATTCAAGGTAACTTAGAGAACTCAGCGGCAATCGCAGCAGGGATTGCCGCAGGTTATAAGCATCAGGGAAATGACCATACACAGGTAGTGGCAATCGCGGGTGACGGAGGTACGGTAGACATCGGACTGCAGTCATTGAGTGGCGCTATGGAAAGAAATGATAACATCTTATACATATGCTACGACAATGAAGCATATATGAACACAGGAATACAGGGAAGCAGTTCTACTCCTATGGCAGCAGAAACAACAACTACCCCTGCCGGAAAGCTGGTGAATAATAAAGATTTAATCCAGATTGTAATGGCGCACCATGTACCTTATGCCGCTACAGCATCTGTTGCAAATATTCCGGATTTGAGAAAGAAACTGGAAAAAGCAAAATCTGTAAAAGGATGTCGCGTTCTTCACATTATGAGTCCATGTCCGACAGGATGGGGATATAAGATGGAGAAAACGGTAGAGGTTGCCAGAGAGGCAATGAACAGCGGAGCCTGGGTTTTATTAGAGTATGAGGGCGGAAAAGTAAAACTTGGTAAAAAACCGAAGAACTTGGGGGATGTAGATAAGTATTTTTCTATGCAGAAGAGATTTAAAGGAATTGACGATGCGAAAAAAGAAGAGATAAAAGAGCATTTAATTTCTCGTTACGAATATCTAGAAAAGCTCGCTTCAATTTAGCAGAGGAAGGAGAGAGAAGGGTATGAAAAAATCAACAAAAATATATATTGAGTTATTCATAGCAATTTTGTTTTATCTGGCACTTTCTAATGTTGCTCCTCCAGAGGGACTTTCTGAAAATGGCTGGAAAGCGTTACTGCTTATGGTTTGCTGTGTATACACATGGGTAACAGAATTTATTCCAATTGGAATTTCTTCCTGTTTCCTGCTGTTTTTACCGGGACTTTTAAAGATTGAAGAAACTACAGCCGTATTAAGTAACTTTGGCATTGCTACGATGTTCTTTGTAATGGCAGCGTTAGTGATTGCAAAAGTATTTATTAGCAGTGGATTGGGCTATCGAATTTCTCTGTATATCACACCACTTTTTGGCGCTAAAAGCAGCAGAGTACTTTTAAGCCTTATGTTGTGTGGATGTCTGATTTCTTCTGTTCTGGTAGATATTCCGACAGCAATTATTCTGGCGGGTATCGCGCTTCCATTACTGAAAGAAAGCGGATGCGAGCCTGGAAAAAGCCGTTATGGTAAAGCGGTAATGATTGGTATTCCAATATCCGCGGCGTTAGGTGGAATTGGAACACCTGCAGGAAGTGGGCTGAACATTTTAACGATCAATCTGCTGAACAATGTAGCGGGCAAAAATATTACATTTATGCAGTGGACAGCAATTGGATTCCCAATGGCAATTATTCTTGTATTAATTGCATGGTTTGTCATCATTCTTGTATTCAAACCGGAAATTGATACGGTAAAAGGTCTGGATGATATTAAGTCAAAGAGAAAAGAATTAGGACCAATGAGCAAAAATGAAAAGAAATTTTTAGTTATTTTTATCATTGTTATGGTTATGTGGTTTACACAGTCTATGACAGGCATTGAGACAGCGTTTGCCTCTCTGTTAGCTGTATGCGTATTCTTCCTCCCGGGCGTGGATCTCATGGATTGGAATACCGCCAAAGAATCTATCAGTTGGGACTCTGTTTTATTAATGGGTTCTGCAAATGCTCTGGCAATGATTTTAAGTACGCAGGGAACGGCAGAGTGGATTTCCAATAGCATCCTTGGCTCTATGGCAGGGGTATCTTTTTTTGTATTAATTATGGCTGTTACCGCTTTTGGAATTTTCAGTCACTTACTTGTACCGGTTGCAAACGCAGTATTGTCTGTCTGCGTACCGATTGTAACGGTGCTGGCGACATCCATGGGAGTAAACCCACTTTATCTGGTACTTCCACTAGGATTTACAGCATCCGCAGTATTTATCATTCCTCTTGACCCGATTCCGCTTACGACCTATGGGTATGGATACTGGAAATTAGGCGAAATGGCAAAGCCGGGCATCATCATTTCCCTCATATGGATTCCGGTCTGTGCAATATTTGTATTACTTGGAAAGATGGTGGGAATTATTTAACAGGAGGCATATAAATGAAGAAAATTGTAGCGATTAATTTAGGCTCTACATCTACAAAAATTGCGTATTATGAAGATGAAACGTGTGTTTTTAAAGATAATATTAAACACGAAGCGTCTGTCATAAAAGAGTTTAACAGTATCTGGGATCAGTTAGATTATCGTACGGAGCAGATTGAAACATATCTGGCTAAGAAACATATTAAAATTGAAGACCTGGATGCAGTGGCGACAAGAGGCGGACATACAGAACCAATTGTAGGCGGCGTATACCGTATTAATGAGAAAATGCTGGAGCAGTCCGGAAGTGAGAAATATGGAAATCATCCAACAGATTTGGGGCTTCGCATTGCAAATGAGTTTGCAAAAAGAGGAGTACAGGCATTTACTGTAGACCCTCCGACTACAGATGAGTTTGAGAAGCTGGCGCGATATTCAGGGATTCCATCTATCGAGAGAAGAAGCAGTTTCCATGTATTAAATCACCGTGCAGTAGGTATGCAGTATGCAAAAGACATGGGGGAAAAATACGAAGATTTGAACCTGGTAGGAGTGCATATGGGAGGAGGAATCAGTGTATCCGTACATAAAAAAGGCAAACTTGTAGATGCCAATAATGCATTGGACGGCGACGGACCATTTTCAGCGAACCGCTGCTGTACAGTTCCAATCGGCGAGTTGATTAAACTGTGCTATTCCGGAGAGTACACATATGCGCAGATGCGTAAGCTAATTAACGGAAATTCCGGACTTATGGGATATCTGGGAGAAAATGACGCTAAGATTATAGAAGAGCGTGCTTTGGCAGGAGATGAAAAATGTAAAGAAGTCATGGAGGCAATGTGCTATCAGGTGGCAAAAGAAATCGGCGCAGATGCAACTGTATTAAAAGGGGATGTAGACGCTATCTTATTTACGGGCGGTATGGCGCATTCCAAGTGGATTGTAGGCATGATTTCTGAATATGTAAAATATATTGCGCCTATCGCAGTATATCCGGGCGAATATGAGATGCAGTCATTAGGCTTAAATACACTGGCAGCATTGAATGGACAAACGGAAATTAAAGAGTTAAAATAAGAAAGACAAACAGATAGGAGAGAAATATGTTTCACAGTTTTAAAGAAATTGAAGAATATATTTTAGAAAAAAATATTAAAAAGAGACTGGCGCTTGCTAACGCTCAGGATGAAGATACACTTTCTGCAGTTGTAATGGCAGCAAAAAGAGGGGTAATTGAGCCGGTGTTAATCGGTGTTCCAGAGAAAATCAAAGAGCTTTTAAAGAGCATGGGAGAGAATCCGGAAGCTTATGAAATCATCGAAGAACGGGATGAAAGAAAAGCGGGTATGCTGGCGTGCCAGATGGTAAAAGATGGCGAAGCGGATATGCCTATGAAAGGACTTATGCAGACAGCAACATTTATGCGCTGTATTCTCGACAAAGAGCGTTATGGTTTTGTTCCGGACGGAGCGCTGTTAAGTCAGGCGACTGTTATGGAATTTCAGGATCGTATGATGATTGTGACAGACTGTGCGGTAAATGTGACACCGGATTATAATGATAAAGTAAAGCTTATCAGAAATGCTGTGAAGTTGGCAGGAGATATTCATATTGAATGCCCCAAAGTAGCGGTTGTTTCAGCGCTTGAGACAGTGAATCCAAAGATGCAGTCTACAGTGGATGCGGCAATGCTGAGTAAAGCGGCAGACCGCGGACAGATTAAAGGATGTATCGTAGACGGGCCATTTGGACTGGATAATGCAATTTCAGAAGAAGCTGCGCTTTGCAAAGGAATTAAAAGTCCTGTTGCCGGAAAGCCGGATATCCTTCTTATGCCGGACTTATGTGCCGGAAATATATTTACAAAATCCATTCACTATTTTGCAAATATTGTTTCCTCCGGTACATTATGTGGTACAACAGTTCCGGTTGTCATGACAAGCAGAACAGATTCACCGGAAGACAAATATTATTCTATTTTGACTGCTATTATGCAATGTGTATAGCAAGAAAGGGGAGGCAGGAGCCTCTCCTTTATGTGATAGAAAGGAAAAGCAAGATATGAGTAAAAAAATAGACGATTTGAGAAGTGCGTTAGAGCTTCTAAAGGAGTTAGACGGTCAGTTGATTGAGACGGATGCAGAGGTGAATCCGGAAGCGGAGCTGGCAGGTGTATATCGGTACGTTGGGGCAGGTGGAACTGTTATGCGTCCGACGAAAGAAGGCCCGGCCATGATTTTTAACAATGTAAAGGGACATCCGGATGCAAAGGTTGCAATTGGCGTGCTGGCAAGCAGAAAACGTGTGGCGGCGCTGTTAGATTGTCCTGCAGAAGATCTTGGAAAGCTTCTTCATAAGAGCCTGGAAAATCCAATCTCACCAGTAGTGTCAGAAGAAAAAGCAAAATGCCAGGAAGTAGTACACTTGGCGACAGAGGAAGCGTTTGATATTCGTAAAATCATTCCTGCGCCTACCAATACACCGGATGATGCCGGCCCGTATATTACAATGGGAATGTGCTATGCGACACATCCGGAAACCGGAAAGAGTGATGTGACGATTCATAGAATGTGTCTTCAGAGCAAAGATGAGATTTCTATTTATTTTGTTCCGGGAGCAAGACATATCGGCGCGATGGCAGAGTGCGCGGAAAAAAGAGGCGAGCCTCTCCCGATTTCCATCAGTATCGGAGTAGACCCTGCTATCGAGATTGGCTCTTGTTTTGAGCCGCCGTCTACACCGCTGGGTTATGATGAGCTGGCAATTGCCGGAGCGCTCCGGGGAGAAGCTGTAAAATTATGCCCGTGTCTGACAGTAAAACAAAATGCCATTGCCAATGCGGAGTATGTCATTGAAGGAGAGGTTGTTCCGAATGTGAGAGTACAGGAAGACCAGAACAGTCACAGCGGGTATGCTATGCCGGAGTTTCCGGGCTATACGGGGCCTGCAAGCAACCAGTGCTGGATGATTAAGGTAAAGGCAGTGACGCATCGGAAGAATCCGATTATGCAGACCTGTATCGGACCAAGCGAAGAACATGTATCTATGGCAGGTATTCCGACAGAAGCGAGTATTTACGGAATGGTAGAAAAAGCGATGCCGGGGAAACTACAGAATGTGTACTGTTGTTCTTCCGGCGGTGGAAAATATATGGCAGTGCTGCAGTTTAAAAAGACGGTGCCAAGCGATGAGGGACGTCAGCGCCAGGCTGCGCTTCTGGCGTTTGCTGCATTTGGTGAGTTGAAGCACATCTTCCTGGTAGACGAAGATGTAGATTGCTTTGATATGAATGATGTACTTTGGGCGATGAATACAAGATTCCAGGGAGATGCAGATATTATTACAATTCCGGGAGTGCGTTGTCACCCATTAGACCCGTCCAATGACCCGACCTGTTCACCGGGAATCAGAGATCATGGAATTGCATGTAAAACAATCTTTGATTGTACAGTGCCATTTGACCAGAAGCAGCGTTTCCGCAGAGCAAATTTCATGGAAGTAGATGCGGAAAAATGGGTATAGTAAAAAGTCAGAGGTGAAAAGATATGCGTATCATTGTTGGGGTTACGGGAGCTACAGGTGTGGAGATGAGTTACTATCTGGTAAAAGCGTTAAAAAATATTTCAGATTGTGAAGTGGATTTAATCTTAAGTGAGAGCGCAAAAGTAACATGGGAAATGGAAAGTCAGATTCCAATGGAAGAACTTCTGAAACTGGCAGACCATGTCCATGATGCGTATAATCTGGCGGCATCTGTGTCCAGTGGTTCTGTTATGACAGATGGAATGATTATCATGCCATGCAGTATGAAAACATTGGCTGGAATTGCCACAGGATACGCAGAAAATCTGATTGTGCGCGCAGCGGATGTGTGTATGAAAGAAGGACGCAAGGTAGTGTTGGTTCCAAGAGAAATGCCGCTGGGGAAAGTGCATATTAGAAACTTAAAGGAGGCGGCGGAGCTAGGCTGCGTGATTGTGCCGCCGGTATTGACATTTTATAATCATCCACAGACCATTGAGGATATGATTCATCATATTGTGGGAAAAGTATTAATGCAATTTGGGATTGTGCATGATAAATTTATCTCATGGACAGGGGTGGAAGAATGTTAAAAGAAAAATTGTTTCACGGCTATGAAATTCAATGTGATGTAATTCAAATGGGAAAAGACTATACGATAGCGTTATATGGCGGTGAACAGCCACATGTAGGCTGTGTAGTGATGACAACTGCCAGACCCAGTTTAAGTGGAACTGGTATTGGTGTGACATCTTCTGTGATTTCCAGTGTGGGGCATAAGGAGGAGATTGTGGCCCGAAGGTTTGCGGAAAGACTGGCGAAAGAGAAGAATTGTACAGTTGTTTGTTCCTGTGGAATCCATATAGATAATATTACATCGGAGCAGATTGATATTGTTCAGGAAAAATGTGAAAAATTAATAGACAGAATACTAGCAGAAGGGGCTGCCGCACTAAATACATAGTGCGGCGGCCTCTACAACTGTATCCTCAAAATTCTAAGGCAGATCGACAAAGATTTTTGCAGCAGCTTTATAGCTCAGTAATATGCTCCTTTTAGCTGTTTTAAGCAGAAGGGGACCTTCATATTTACCGCTTTTTTCTAGTGTGATTTTCATGCCGATATAAATTCCTTCCTCCTGAAGATAATCCATCAGCTCTGTTTCCTCCGTTATTTTGCGGATATGGGAGGTCTCTCCTTCTGTAAGACTGCTTAAGGGGCGAAGGCGGCGTACTGTGGGAACGCCGTCTGCAGGAGGAATGAAGGAGCCATGAGGGCAGAAAACAGGATGCTGCAAATATGCATCCAGGCGGCAGGCAAGTCTTTTTGAAGTACAGTGTTCCAGAAGATGTGCTTCTTCATGTGCTTCACTCCAGGTATAGTGAAGATATTCCGTCAGAAATACCTCCCACAGCCGGTGGGAACGGGTAACAGAAAGTGCAAGCTCCATACCAGACGGCGTGAGACGGCTTCCTTTGTAGGCGATATAGTCAATATACCCCTCTTTATAGAGTCGATTGACCATTTCACTGACAGAGGGAGAGGACACGTGGAGTGTCTGTGCAAGCTCTTTGTTTGTTACTCTGTCTTGCTTTTCTCCCAAATAATATAATGCTTTTAAATAGTCTTCTCTGCCTCCTGTCATAGTAGAGCCTCCTCCTGTTACATAAAAGAATAGATGATACAAAAAACCAAAACGAGCAGTATAGCGATAAGTATTGGTTTTTTCTGCTTTAGTACTTTTTTTGCCTTCAACCTGACACTCCTTTTTGATTCGAATTTAGGTATACCTAATATTAAGTTTATTATATACGAAAATATAAAAGTATGCAATTGGAAATATAGAGTTGACAAAATAAGAAACAAGCGTATAATAAGTATCGGGTAAAAAAGTTTATTAAGAAACCATTTTTATATAAACCGTTTTTTGATAAACGAAAAGGAGGGGCAAAATGTATATAAATACAGAATATTGGGTTCGGATACGAAAAATTATGAAGCTGTATGAAGAAATGTTAAAGAGCGTCGCTCTCCATTATGGACTTACTACAATAGAGACAGACATTATCAGTTTCCTACAGCATAATCCTGGGAAAGATACGGCAGTGGATATTGTGGAATTCCGCATGTTGTCAAAGGGCTGTGTTTCTAAGGCTGTGGAGTCTTTGATTCAGAAAGGGCTGCTTAGGCGGCAGCAGGATGAGAAGGACAGGCGGAAGATACATCTGAAAATACTGAAAAAATGCGAGCCGGTTATGGAAAGCATAGAAAGCGTACAGGAAAAATACTGGCATACAGTATTTAAGGGATTTACAGCAGAAGAAAAGGCAATGTATTTTCAGTATAACAGCAGAATTTCACAAAATGTACAGGAAGCAATAGAAGGGAGCACAGACAGATGAATAAAGAAAAAGATTTTCTGGAAAAGGAACCGGTAGGAAAGCTGCTTTTTAAGCTTGCCTTTCCCACTGTTGCAGCACAGCTGATCAATATGCTATACAATATTGTGGACCGTATATATATCGGACATATTCCTGACATTGGGGCAATGGCACTGACAGGGGTGGGCGTATGCATGCCGTTGATTATGATTGTGGCTGCTTTTGCCTCTCTAGTCGGATATGGCGGTTCTCCGAGGGCTTCGATTTTTATGGGAAAGAAAGAACCAAAGGAAGCAGAGCATATATTGGGAAATTGCTTTAGCCTCCAAGTTATGATTTCCATTCTTCTGACCATCATTTTGTTTCTGTGGAACCGTGAATTTTTGATGGCATTTGGAGCCAGTGAAAATA